>MDTE01035482.1_pt1 | contig 43908 bp, 44 predicted proteins | sample 811231 | NCBI WGS metagenome assembly MDTE01 (sample SAMN05326651, study PRJNA326480) | marine metagenome | isolation source: seawater | place: Indian Ocean: Red Sea | collected 2010
CACCACGTTGATAGGCTGGATGTGGAAGCGCAGTAATGCGTGCAGCTGACCAGTACTAATAGCTCAATTGGCTTAATTTATGCACTGAAAAAAATTTTTTATGTTTAAAATTAATTAGATATTTTTAAATTGCTTTTTTCTTAAAACGTTAAATTTTTTTATATTATATGGAGATTTTTTACCTAGTATTTTTGGGTACATTTCTGCTCCCAAGCCGATATTAGGTCTTAAAGTTTTTATATTATCCTTAGTGAATTTATCTCCTTTTTCTATATCTTTAATAGCATATACCGATCTTCTAAATATTAAATTTTGTAACTCACCTTTACTTCTAAAAAAATCTTTATTAGCGAACAAATTATAAGTTCTCAATAAACTTTGTTTATAGCTTTTAATCTCATCTCCTTTAGATGAAAATTTTATATCGTGACCTTTTTTTTGATTTTTTAATGCTATATGTTTTTCAAAAACCTCAGCTCCTGCTGAGACCGCAAGTGCCGCAATTTCATTTCCTAATGAATGATCTGATAAGCCTATTCTACAATTAAAATTTTTCTTTAAAATTTTTATATTATTTAAATTATAATCTGTACTTTGAGATGGATAATTGCTGACGCAATATAGAAGTGTAATATCTGATGCTCCATTTTGTTTTGCTATTTTAAAAGTTTTTTTTATTTCTTTTAATGATGCCAAACCTGTAGATATTATAATGGGCTTTTTTGTTTTTGATACCGCTTTAATGAAATTATGATCATTCATTTCAAAAGAGGAAACTTTATAAGCCTTGCAATTTAATTTTTCTAAAAAATTTAATCCTTCTATATCGAAAGGTGTGCTAAAAATTTTAATATTTAATTTTTTAGCTAGTAAAAATAATTCTTCATGCCATTCTAAAGGTGTTTGAGCTTCCTTATAAAGCTTCCATAAATCATAATTTTTCCATAACCCTTTTTTAATTTTAAATTTTCTATTTAGAGTCATCATTCTAGGCGTGTAGGTTTGTAATTTTATTGCATCTGCACCATGTTTTTTTGCCATAACAATTAATTTTTTTGCGTTTTTTATTGATCCACAATGATTTGCAGAAATTTCAGCTATAAAAAAAGGTCTTTTATTTATAAATTTTTTCATTAATTTTTATAATAATATACTCTTCCTTTTTTTTTAAAACCACAACTTAAAAAAAATTTTTTTGATTTTAGATTTTTTTTTTTTTATATCTGCAATAAATATATCATTTTTATTATAGTGATTATTGATGATACTCATCAAAGATTTTTTGGCAATTTTTTTATTTTGAAAATTTTTTTTTATTGCAATAGAAATGTAAAAATTTTTTTTTTCTTTTTCTAAACGAATATAGCCAATTTTAATTTTAGAAAGAATTATGTAAATATTCCTTCCTGGAACTTTTTTACTGAACCATTCATTATGATCTTCAAAACCAATTTTCTTAGTTTTAAAAAAATTTTTTTCCTCAATATTTTTATTATAGAGATTAAATAAAAATTTCTTATCACCTGGTCTGACTTTTCTTATTCTATACTCTTTTTTATCTTGGATAAATCTTAGCATTTACTGTTAAAATTTTTTTATGAAATTTAACATTAAAAAATTCAATTCTGTATTTATAAAGGTCGTAATATGAATTTTTATATGTTTTATCATCTACCATACGTATCTGATCATAAATTTTATCTAAAGATTTCTTAAAATTAATTTTATTATCTAGATATGTTAATCTTTTAAAAAAATTTGATTTACCATGTTGTGGTTTAGGGATAATTTTAACTTTACAAATTTTTTTTATCATCTCAATTATTATAATTGATAACTTTGAAAATATTTCAGAAAGCTTTCCATTTAATTTGATTTTTTTTTTTAGATAAATTGCTCCATTATCTATTTTTTCTGTTATTTGAAATGCACAAACTTTTGAGTCAACAATACCCCTTTTAATTTGATTTTGAATAGGACTTCCTCCTCTCCCAAATGGCAAATTAGATGTATGAAATCCAATACATTTATATTTACTCAGTATTTTATTGGATATTTTAAAACTCCAATGAGGAAAAAAAATATATTTAGGATTTATTTTTTTTAACTTTGTTAAATTAAAATCTTTCTTTTTTTTTATAACAATTACCTTGTTTCCTTTAATAAATTGTTTGACTTTTTTTTCTCTAAAAAACCAATCTTTTGAACATAGAATTAGAATTTTTTCCATAACACTATTTCTCAATTTTTCTAAATATCTCATATGCTTCTGAGTATTTCATTCCAACTTGATTCCCTCGGTATTTAGCAAGATTTTTAATTCCATCTAATGATCTAGAATTAGGGCTTTTTTTAATCTCAGATTTATAACACTTGATTGCTTTAATTTTATAATTAATAAACTTGTTAATATTTACATAATAATTCGGAGTAAAATTTTTTTTATTTGCTCTTATTCTGTAATCAGTTGATGATGGGACTTCAAAAGTAATTATTGAATGAGCTTTCATCATTGCTTGAGGCCTGAATGCCGTTATTACAGCCTCAAAAACCTTTCTGTGATCAATATTTAGATCACTATAATTGTGAGTAATAACTAAATCAGGTTTTATCTTATCTTTAATAATTTCAATTTTTTTTGTAATTGTTAGTAAAGAAATTTTATCAAGTTCATTATCAGGATAGTCTAATCTACTTACCCACTCAAATCCCAATATTTTTGCAGCTTTATCAGAAGCATTTTTCCTAGATTTTATTTGTTTCAAATTTTGTGATTTTCTTGCACCTACACCATTTGTAAACGACATGGCAAAGATTTTATTTTTCCTTAAACTTAAAGATTTTATCAAACCACCACACCCAAAACTTTCATCATCTGTGTGAGCTACTATAACTAAAACTTTTTGTGTAGACATTTTTTTTTTAATATGAGAAATTAAATTATACTTATATTTTATGAAATCAAATAAATACATTAAAGTAATTAATCAAATAGAAAAAATTCGCTCAAAAAATAATGTAAATTGGATGGATATTCTTAGACTTTCATTTAAATTAGATCCAAAAGCATCAGCCAAGATAATGAAAAAGATTAATTATGATGATAAAAGAATTTCATCATTACTTAAAAAATTAACAGATTGATAGCTCGAGTAAGCACACTATGTTTTAATGATTATACCATATAATAAGCAATTTATTGACAAACAGGATATAAAGTTTGTCACAAAGATATTAAATTCAAAAAATTTAACTCAAGGAAAAATTGGTAATCGATTTGAAAAAGATCTAAAAAAAAAATTTAAAGCTATGTATTGTTCTGTAGTAAGTAATGGAACAGCTGCCTTACATCTATCAATCAAAGCCTTAAATCTAAAAAAAAATTGTAAAATCTTAACAACTCCAATTACTTTTGTTTCAACTGTAAGTTCAATAATGATGAATGATTTAACCCCAACATTTGCTGATATAGATAAAGAAACATTTACCATAGATCCAAATCAAGTTGAGGATATTTTAAAAAAAGATAAAAAGATAAAAGCTATAGTAGGTGTTGATTATGCTGGCAACCCTTGCGATTGGAGAGCGTTAAATTACCTAAAAAAAAGATATAATTTAAAATTAATAAATGACAATTGTCATGCGATGGGCTCTAAATTGAATAATGATATAGGTTACGCAATTAAAAATTCAGATATAGTTACACATAGCTATCATGCAATTAAAAATTTTACAACTGGTGAAGGTGGTTCCGTACTCACAAATGATAAAAAAATTTATGAATTAGTAAATAATTATAGAAGTCATAATATGATAAAAACAAGCAAAGACTCTAAAAAATTTGGAAGATGGTTTTATAAAGTAAACACTATAGGTTATAATTATAGACTAACTGATATTCAATCAGCACTTGGGATCACTCAATTAAACAAGTTAAATAAATTTATTATTAAAAGAAGAAAAGTTGCTAAAATTTATGACAATTTATTGGATGGTATTCCATTTATTCAAAAACAAAAAATTCAAAAAAACGCCGATCATTCCTTCCACTTGTATCCAATTCTAATTGATTTTAAGGAAATTAAAAAAGATAAAAAAGAACTATTTAATTATATGGCAAAAAATAATATTTTTTTACAGGTAAATTATCAACCACTTCATTATCAACCATTTGTGAAAAAAGAGACCAAATTCAAAAAAGGTGATTTTCCTGTTTCAGAAAATTTTTATGAAAAACAAATATCCCTTCCAATTTTTTATAAAATTACTGAAAATCAACAAAGAGCTTTAATAAGAAAGCTGCTGTCTTTTTTAACAAATTGAATGTTTAATTAAGTCTTTGAAAATTTTGAGCAATAACCTTTGTCTCCAAATACTTATCGATTTTGCCACTATCACTTATTTTTTCAAGATTTTTAAGAATTTTTTCTAAATTGTAAAAATACTCCTCAAGCTGTTTTTTATCGTGCAAAGTACTCATATAGATTTGATTTGTTGCTAAAATTTTTTTTTTTAAAAATTCTTGTGTAATAAACGTTCTATATTTTAAATTATCCCTATTAATGAAGTTAAATTTAGGTAAAGCAGAAATTCCGGAGATACTACATTTAAAGCCATATTTTAGAAATAATTTATCCCATTCTTTTTTTACGTATAATCCTAATTTTGAAATTTTTTCCCACGATTTTTCTTTCTGCATTATTTCTAGAGTTTTTATTCCTGCTGCGTAACCAATCTTCTCTGTCCAAAATGTGCTACTGATAAAAGAATTGTTGATGCTATTCATAATTTTATTTTTTCCTACAATTGCATTAATTGCATAACCGTTCCCCAGAGCCTTTCCAAAAATACAAATATCTGGCACTACACCATACTTTTTATAAATTCCTGAATTAGTTTCTCTAAAGCCAGACGTACATTCATCGAAAATAAGTACTATATTTTTTTCTTTAGTTATCTTTCTAATTGTCTCAAGAAAATTTTTATTAGGAGGTATATCTCTAACCACTTCCATTTTTACGACCCCTATATTTTTATTTAACTTTAATATTTTTTTAAATTTATCAATATCATTGTACAGAAAGGATATGGAAGTATTTCTAAGTTCTTTAGGAACACCATTTACATCAAGTCCACTAATTAAGTGATTATTCAGATTATTTTTTGATTTTAAATTTGCTGCTAAATACCAGTCATGCCATCCATGGTAACCACAAAAAAGAATTTTACTTTTTCCCGTATAAGCTCTAGCTAGCCTAATAGCACAAGCGTTTGCTTCACCACCTGATCTTGTAAATCTTACTTTTTGAGCCCAAGGATTTATATTTAAAATTTTTTCAGCTAGCTTTACCTCCTCCGGACAATTTAGCGTGCTCATGTTACTTTTTTTTAATGATTTAATAACATAATCATCAACTTCTTGATTCGCATAACCAAGAATATTTGTTCCAACAGACATGCTAGAAAAGTCCTTATAAACTTTTTTATTTAAATCCCATATCTTTATACCTTTAGCCTTCGAAAAATAAGTTGGCCACAAATTTGGAAGCAAAAATTCAGGATTTTTAGATACTAACATTGTGCCCCCAGCAATTAATTTTTTTGCTTTTTTCCAAGTTTTAATATTTTTATTTGATTTCATAAACTCTATTTTATAAGTCTTCTATTTATATTACTTGAAAGAATACTTAAAGTATCAATTTCTATGTTTTTTGTATCAATTATCTCATCAAAAATTTTTTTTGAAATTTCTTTATTTATAACTTTAATATTTAATTTTAGCTCTTCAACTGAATTAATCCCTAGTATAAATTTATCTATTTCATGAATTTTAGCCACAAATCTAAGAGCCAATTCACTTATTGCTAGATTATTTTTTTTAGCAATATTTTTTAATATTTCAAAATTTTTATAAATACTTGGAAAATTTTTTTTAATATATCTACTATTTTTAAAAAAGATCCCTTGAAAAAAAATTGATCTGGCTTGAATTTTGATATTATTTTTTTTTAAGTTTTTGATTAAATCATTTGTATAAAATTTTTTATCTAAGATATTAATAGGTATTTGAACAATATCGGGCTCAAAAGTATCTAAAACTTTTATTAGTTCTTTTTCATTATAAATAGAAACTCCAATATTTATATTTTCATTTTTTTTAATTCTAATTAACTCTTTTCTAAAATTATTATCAAAAAAACTTTCTGAATTATGAGCTAGTAAGTTTAAGGGTTTTATTGACAAATTCTTTTCAGATTTTTTAAAAATCTTTAATAAATCTCTCTTACTTTTTGATAACTTAGTTGTAATTATCCAATCTTTAAAACTTTGATTTCTAATATAATTTCCAATTTTGATTTCACTTTTTTTATAGGCCTCAGCTGTATCAATACAATAGATCCTGTTGTTTTTTGCAAAATCTAATATTCTACTCACTTCTTTTTGATTTAGCTCAATCTTATCAAATGTGTATTTTTGACCAAAGTTGGCTGACCCAATTGAGATTTTTCTTATTTTAGAACTCATTTTTAGATAAGACTTTTACCATATTATTTAGCCCCAATACCTCTCAAATTGGGGAGGTGTTTTTTTATTGACTGTTCAATAAATGAACTGTAATTTTGTTCAAAATTTGAACATATGAAAGATAATCCAGATCATTTTGAATTATTAAGAAAAATTAATAGCAAGCCAGAGTCAACCCAAAGAGAGCTTGCCCAGGAGTTAGGTTTCAGTCTAGGTAAGCTTAATTACTGTCTAAAAGAATTACAAAAAAAAGGATTAATAAAAATTGAAAATTTTAAAAAAAATCCAAATAAAATCAATTATCTATATGTGCTTACACCAGATGGGTTAGCAGCTAAAACTAAGTTAACTATAAATTTTATGAAAAAAAAAATGAAAGAGTATGACGAACTTAAAAAAGAAATAGAGGACAAATAAAAAAAATGTGGATAGTAGCTCAAATTAAACACAAGGAAAGTTTCATTTTGATAGACTCTTTAAAAGAAAAATTAGGCTCGAGTCCTGAGTTATATACCCCTAAGATTCTTATAGAAAAAATTACTAAAAATAAAATTTTAAACAATAAAAAATTTATTTTAGAAAATTATGTTTTCTTGAAACATGAAAAATTTAAAAATAAGAAAATTTTATTAAGTCTTAAGTATACGAAAGGATTACAATATATTTTACCTTTTTTTGAAAGTTCTCAAAAAGAAATTCAAGCATTTATTAATAAATGTAAAACTAATGAAAATAAATATGGGTATCTCTCTCAAAGTTTTTTTGAAATAGTTTTAAATAAAAAATTAGAGTTTAATACAGGCCCTTTTGCAAAGTTTGTTGGTGAAGTAATTGAGATACAAAAAAATAAGATTAAGTTGATAGTAAAAAATTATACGGTTTCTATTAGTTCTGAAAAAGCAACTATATATTAGAAACTACAAAAACGATGGCTGTGTTTGGTAAAAATTTAAATTTTACCTACAGCGGAGCTTTGTCAAAACTTAGGTATTAATTAATTTATTTACCATTTTAGATAACGCTTCGAATCTATCTATTTAAACAATAAATGTATTCAGTGGAAAAAATAGTCGCAACGATTACAGCTAGAATGACTTCGAGTCGTTTACCGGGCAAAGTTTTGCTCAAAGCAGCTGGAAAAACAATGTTAGAACATTTAATTTTTCGTCTAAAAGCTGTTAAATCTTTAGACCAAATTGTTTTAGCCACAACTACAAATGATGAGGATTTACCATTAATTGAATTAGCAAAAAAACTTAACATTTCCTTTTTTCGTGGTTCTGAGCACGATGTGATGCAACGTGTTATAGGTGCTGCAACTTCTGTAAATGCAGAAGTGGTCGTTGATATTACTGGAGATTGCCCAATTATTGATCCTGAAATTGTAGAGCAATCTATAAAAATGTTTAAAGCGCATAAGGTTGACTATGTAAGTAACGCAATATTAAGAAGTTATCCCGATGGTATGGATACGCAAGTATTTCGACTTGATACACTTAAACGTTCAGCAGAAATGACCAATAATCCATTAGATCACGAGCATGTAACGTTGCATATTCGAAATAATCCTAAAATTTTTTCACATGTGCATCTTTTAGCTCCACCAGAAATACACTGGCCTGAACTTGGTCTCACACTTGATGAATTAAAGGATTATGAATTATTAAAAAAAATAATTGAGAATTTCTTCAATAAAAATAATCAATTATTTTCATGCACTGATGTTGTTCGTTTACTACGTTTGCATCCAGAATATGTCAAAATTAACAAAGATGTAATTAGGAAAGGGAACACTTGATTAAAGACGTAACTATTGTAAGTCATGATGCTGGTGGTGCTGAAATACTAAGTTGTTGGCTAAAAAGAAATAATTTCAATGCTAATGTTGTAGCCGAGGGACCTGCTAAAAAAATATTCCAAGGTAAGTTTACTAATATTAAATTTTTAAATCTTGACGATGCGCTTAGCAAAGGCAAATGGTTGCTTGTAGGAACTAGTTGGGAGAGTAATTTAGAGAAACTTGCAATATCTAAAGCTAAGAATTTAGGCATTAAAACAGTCGCTTTTTTGGACCACTGGGTAAACTATCTAGAAAGATTTGAATTAAATGGAAATACAATTTTACCAGATGAAATTTGGGTAGGTGATAAAGATGCCGAAAGAATAGCAAATAAAACCTTTAATAAAACTCCTGTGATATTTTATCCAAATCCTTATTTTGAGGATTTAAAAGATGAAATTTCTAGCATCGAAGAAAAAAAAAACGATAAAAAAAAATTAAACATTTTATATGTTTGTGAACCAATCTCAGAACATGCTTCAAAACAACATGGTAATGAAAATTATTTGGGATACACAGAATCAGACGCCTTAAAATATTTTTTAAAGAATTATAATATTTTTCATAAGCCAATAAACTCAATTATAATTCGATTACACCCATCAGAAAGTAGGAACAAATATTTATGGTTAAAAAATTTTAAAAATTTCCCTATTCGATTTAGTAAAAAAAAAAAACTAATTGAGGAAGTTATTAGCTCAGATATTGTTGTAGGTTGTGAGTCAATGGCCATGGTAGTTGCTTTATTTGCAAAAAAGTCCGTTATAAGCACTATTCCTCCTGGAGGTCGACCTTGTCAGCTACCACACAGTGAAATTCAAAATTTGCAAAATTTATTAAAAATTAAGAACAAAAACAATGAATAAAACTTGTCTTATTGTTGGTCTAGGTCAAATCGGAATGGAATATGATTATGGAAAAATTAAAGAAAAATCAATTTTCACTCATGCGCATGCTATAAACAAACATCCAAATTTTGAATTAATAGGTGCTGTAGATATATCGGAAAAAAAAAGAGATAGATTTGAACAACTTTATGTTACACCAACATTCAACGATATAGACACAGCACTCAAAGAATTAAAACCAGAAATAGTTATTATTGCAACTCCAACTATCACACATAGTTCTGTACTTACAAAAATAATTAATAATTCAAGACCTGAAATTATTTTGTGTGAAAAACCTTTGGCCTTTGAATTAAATGAGGGGAAAAATATGGTTGATATGTGTGAAAAGGCTGGAATAAAATTGTTTGTTAATTATATGCGAAGTGTCGATACAGGAGTTAATGAGATAAAAAAACGAATTGAAATTGGTAAAATTAAAAAACCAATCAAAGCAAATATTTGGTATTCAAAAGGATTATATAACAATGGCTCACACCTAATAAATTTATTGAGGTTATGGTTAGGAAATATAATTTCTATAAAATTAATTAAAAAAGGGCGTTATTTTGATAAATTAGACCCTGAGCCAGATTTTGAAATAGAGTTTAATGGCTGCACAGCGATATTCCGTGCTGCATGGGAGGAGTCATTTTCTCATATAAGTGTCGAACTTTTAAGCATTTCAGGACGTTTACTTTATGATGATGGAGGTAAAACTATAGAATGGCAAGGCATACTTAATGATCCAGATTTAAAAGGATACAAAATCCTTGATAAGAACAAAGAAATTATTAATAATTCAATGAATACTATTCAGTGGGAAGTTTATAATGATATTTTCAAATATTTGAAAAATAAAAAAACCACGTTAACTACAGGCATACAAGCCCTTGATGTTTTGAGTGATATAAATTTAATTATTAAACAGATAGAAAAAAATGAATAGAGAAAAACTAGCTTTATTTGGTGGCCCTAAAGTAATTGAAAATCCCTTTAATCGTTATAATTCGATTGGAAAAGAGGAAATTGAAGCAGCTCGATCGGTAGTTGAAACTGGTAATCTTTCACAATTTCTTGGTTCTTGGGAACCAGATTTTTTTGGTGGCCCCAAAGTAAAAGAATTTGAGAGTCAATGCGCTGAATATTTTGGAGTTAAACACGCAATAACAGTTAATTCTTGGACATCTGGGCTAATTACTGCGATTGGAGCATTAGAGATTGAACCTGGAGATGAAGTAATTTTACCTACGTGGACTATGTGTGCATGTTCTATTGCCATATTGAATTGGAATGCAATTCCAGTTTTTGCTGATATTGATCCCAATACATATTGTATAGACCCAGTTTCGATTGAGGCAAATATTACCCCAAACACAAAAGCGATAATGGCAGTAGATATATTTGGACAATCCGCAGATATGGATAAAATAATGTCAATTGCCAAAAAACATGGCATCAAAGTAATATCTGATACAGCTCAAGCACCAGGGTCTCTTTATAAAGGTAAAATGTCAGGCACACTTGCTCATATTGGTGGCTATAGTTTAAATTATCATAAACATATTCATACTGGTGAGGGTGGAATTTTAGTTACTAATAGCGATGATTACGCAGAAAGAATGCAGCTGATTCGTAATCATGCCGAAGCTGTTGTTGGTCCTAAAGGTATTGATAAACTATCAAATATGATCGGCTATAATTTTCGTTTAGGTGAGATCGAGGCTGCGATTGGTATACAACAACTTAAGAAACTTAAAGGATTAATTAAAACTCGTCAAATAATAGCAGAAAAACTTTCTAACGGTTTAAGGGGGCTAGAAGGTTTACACACCCCAATTATTCAGCCAAATTGTACCCATGTTTATTATGTATACCCTATGAAATTAGATTTAGATAAGATCGGTGTATCCAGGTCTAGAATTATTGAGGCATTAGAGGCTGAAGGTTTAAAAGGTTTGATTGGAGGCTATACTAATATACATCTATTGCCAATGTATCAAAAAAAAATTGCTTATGGCTCGAGCGGTTTTCCTTGGAATTCCGATATTTGTAAGCGCGATATTAATTATGAAAAAGGTATATGTCCTGTTGCGGAAACCTTAAAAGAAAAAACTTTTTTGGGATTTGAAATGTGTTTACATGAATTAAGCGAGGACGAGATAGAGGCCACAATAAATGTATTCAAAAAAATTTGGTCTAATTTAGACTCATTAAAAATTTGATGTGCAATATTAAATTAAGAAATTTTAAAATCAAAGACATTAATAACGTTTATATAAGAGCTCTCAATAATAAGAAGTTAATGCAGTTTAGCGAAAATAGATTTCGACTATTTAACAAAAAAAACTGTTTGGAATTTTTTAAATCAATGAAAAAAAATAAAAATTTTTTTTTTCTAGCATCTAAACAGAATAAACACGATAATTTAGAAATACCCGTTGGTACTTTAACAGGCTACGTTGATTATAATAATAAAATTTGTGATCTGGGAATTTTGATATGGGAAAACCAAAAAGGTTATGGTCAAATTGCATGGCAAATTGCAATAGACAAAATTTTTGAAAAAAATTATGTGAGGAAAATAACTGCAGGCACCATGGCTAATAATAAAGCTATGATAAAGTTGTTTAAAAAATCAAGTATGAAATTTGAACTTAAAAAAAAAAAGACTTTTATATATAAAAATAGCTTTGTTGATATGATTGGATATTCAATTTTTAAAAATGAATACAAAAAAAAGAAATCTCTATATTTTAAATAATGTTACCAGCTTATAGAAAAAAAGTTTTTTTTTAAAAATTATATATACAGAAGAATATTTTAATAGATAATTTGTTGGCAAAAATTTAAATTTACCTAGAAATTAAATAAATTTTGTTCTATAGAATAATACTAACTTAAAAATGTTTAATAATTCATCATTATTGATTACAGGTGGCACAGGTTCTTTTGGACAAAGATTTGCTCATTTAACTCTTAAAAAATACAAACCACAGCGTCTCGTAATTTTTTCACGTGATGAGATGAAACAATGGGAAATGGCAAAACAATTTGGTGATGACCCCAGAATTCGTTTTTTTATTGGGGATGTTCGAGACAAAGAAAGACTGAATCGTGCATTACATAGGATAGATTATGTTGTACATGCAGCAGCTACTAAAATTGTTCCAACAGCTGAGTATAATCCTTTTGAATGTATTAAAACAAACGTAAATGGGGCAATGAATTTGATTGAGGCTTGTATTGATCAGAAAGTAAAAAAAGTGGTGGCTTTATCAACAGATAAAGCAAGTAGTCCGATAAATTTATATGGAGCATCTAAATTGGCATCTGATAAATTGTTTACTGCAAGTAACTCTTCTTATGCGGGAGGCCATAAAACTAGGTTTTCAGTAGTTAGATATGGTAATGTAATGGGTTCACGTGGTTCTGTAATTCCATATTTTATGTCAATAAAAAAAGGGGGTGTATTACCAATTACAGACGTTGAGATGACTCGTTTCATGATTTCATTAGATCAAGGGATTGAATTAGTGTGGCATACTTTTAAAGACATGATAGGTAGCGAGATTTATGTTAAAAAAATTCCATCAATGAAAGTTGTTGATATTGCTAAAATAATTGCTCCTAAAGCAAAGCATAAAATTATAGGTATACGTCCAGGGGAAAAGTTACATGAGCAAATGATTAGTATTGATGAGGCTAATTCAACATTTGAATATAAAAGTTACTATAAGATATTACCTCAGATTAACAAATGGGAAAAAGATATAAAACGAATAAAAAATGGAAAAAAAGTTAGTAAAAATTTCAAATATACGAGTGATTTAAATCTAGAATGGATGTCAGGATCATTCTTGCATAAGTGGATTTTAGCTAACATAAATCAAATAGGTAAAATTTAACTTATGATATCTCTAAAAAAATATTTAATCTCAGAATTAGTTATCTCAATTTTTTAAAAGTAAAGAACTAAGTATTACAAAATTAAAATGAATGTCTACTTAAATCTAGAAATTGAAAAAAGAGAACTACCTGGCAAAATCTTGTTAGCTTTAGACTCTGCTTTAAAGGGGAATGAAGTTTACATAGGACGATTGATGCCTTATTTATTAAAAAAATTTTTTAATCCAGGAATTGTGCATTTTAAATCTATAACCCCTGGAATTACAAGGATTAATGAGCTTAAATTTTTTAAGAATAGTAAATTTTTAACCACAAGTATAGATGAAGAACATGGAATAATTGATATCAACACAGAATACACAAAATTAAGGTTCTCAGATGTTACATTAAATTTAATAGATAAAGTTTTTAATTGGGGAGATTTTGATTATCAAAACTTAGTTAATGAGTATCCGAAATATAAAAAAAAATTTTTTAATTCAGGTAATCCTAGAATAGATTTGTGGCGACAGGATTTTAAAAAATATTATAAAAATATAAGCAATATTCATATTAAAGATTATATTTTTTTTTCTACAAATTTTGAATTTTTTTCAGTTGAGCCCATAAAAAAAATCATCGACTTTCATAGTGAGGCTGGATATTTTAAACGGGGTCTAAAAAAGAGCAATTTAATAAAGGATTTTAAGGAAAGTAAAATTATTTTTAAGTATTATAAAAAAGCAATAATAAATCTATCATTAAAATTTCACGACAAAATGATTGTGATAAGGCCTCATCCAAGAGACGATATTAAAAAATGGGAAAAAATATTTAAAAATTATAAAAATATATTTATTACAGCAGATGGATATTTATCTGATTGGATAGATAGGTCTAAAGTTGTAATTCATTATGGTTGCACAGGAGGGCTGGAGGCATCGGTAAGAAATAAATTCACATTTTCATACATTCCAGTTAAGAATCTTAAGAGTGAAAAAAGATACTCAGATTCATTATCAATAAAAGTTTTTAACGAAAAAGATCTTATTAACAAAATAGAGAAAGTATTTTCCAGCAAAAGAAAGTTAAATAAAAATTATGATAAAGATTTTTCTAAAAGAGCTGTTAATTTTAATCATAAAAGCGTCCCATCATATAAACTAATAACAGGATATTGGCAAAAAATTGGAAAAAAAATTGATAAAAAAAGAAATAGCCTATGGCTTTTAAAAACAAAATTTTTTTTAAGAGATTTGAGAATGAAGTTATTATTTAAAAAATATGGGAGCCATAAATTTAGCTTTTTTAATAAAACAGAAGTGAACGAAATAATTGATAGATTTAAGTTTTTAGATAAAAGATTTGAAAAAGTAAAAGTTGATTTTATAAAAAAAGATATTCTGAGATTTTATCGTAACTAATAAATATTTATTAAATTTTTTCAAAGTTAATATAATTATTAAATTTTAAAAATGTTAATTTCTATTGATACTAAAAAAAATGAACTTTTCGAAATTATTGGCTATAGATTTAAAAAGGTTTATTTTAATAAATACACAGCCTATTTTTTTGGAAGGTTCCAAACAAGTTTCGATCTAATTGATCAAATTATACTATCAGACAAAGAGATTTTTTTAGATCATAATGTTATCAAATTATTTAAGAAGATCCATGGTGATATGACTTTATTGATCCTGGAAGATGACAAAATCAAACTATTCTCATCAATTTATAATTCAACTTTAAAAGTTTTTAAAGAAGCTGAAAAATTTTTTATCACAAACAAAGAATTTTTTAGAGACAAAAATAAAATTTCAGATGATTTAGGATTTTTAAAATTATTTTCTCATCACGGTTATTTTATTTATCAAGGTTTATCAGAGGATGTATTTGATTTTATTTTACCAGGTTCAATAATACAATTTAATAAAAAAAATGTTTCTGATTACGAAACAAGTTGGTACTTAAATTTTGAAGAATTTTGCTCTAGAGACGATCATGAAAATATAATCAAAGAGTTATCAGAAAGTTTTGAAGATGAAAATAACTTCAAACATCCTAAATTTAATAGTGTTTTATCTTTATCAGGCGGTCTTGACAGCGCAGTTTTATTAGCTGGATCAAAAAAGTATAAAAATATTACTGCATATCATTTTGCAACAATGACAGAACATGGTTTACAAACATCTAAAAATTTATGTAAATATTTAAATAAGAATCTTTTAATTAAACATTATTATACTTCACCGTACTATGACTTAACAATTAATACAGATATTAGCGAAGTTCTTGATTATAGTTATAAATTTACTGAAAGCGATAGTGTTCATTTCTTTCTGAATAATTCAAACATAATGAGTAAATATAATTTTAACAAACATTTTACCATCAATGGAAATTCCTTTCCAACTGCTCTTACAATAAAACATATGATGAAATATCCAAATAGAGTAGAAAAAAAGATGAACTATAACACCTTTAGAGATGAAAGGTTTTATTTTTCATTAGAAAACTTAAGAAATTTAATGACTAAAAATTTAAATTTTAATCACGAATTATTTAAAGATTCTATTCATAAATATTACAATCCAATTTTTCTTACATTAATGAACCAAGATCCATCTAATTTAAAAAAAATAATTTATAATCAAAAAAGTAATTTTTCTTCACCAATAAATAATTTAAATGAAGAACATATAAATAAGTTAAATAAATTAAGTGAGAGTATATTAATAAAAATTATTTCAAAATTACTAAAATCAAATTATTTTAAAAAAGAATTGAAAACACCAAATGAAAGAGTTGCTCAAATATTGTTAAAAACAATGATTTTTTTAACAGATAACATTAGATCCATGCACCAAGATATTCATAGCTGTGACGAAGATTATGTAAGTCAATCAGTTGGTTTAAATCCAAATATTTTATTAAAATTACTTTCAGTTAAAATTGATCAAAAACTTGTAGATAATTCAAAATGGCATATTTTTCAAACTTTTAAAGTTTTAAGTGGTCAAGAATTTGATAAATTTTTTTTTAGAGGCAGTTATATGAACCCTTCATACGTTCTTAAATCAGCTGTAAGAAAGATTTATCATAAATACAATTCGTCAATTATTGATCAACGTTATGCTCTCATTAATAATGAATATTTTGAAAAGTTTGTTCATAAAAATCAAATTGTAGAAAAATATATTGATTACAAACAGTCGCATTATTTGAAAAATCTTATGTATGATTTTCCTACAAAAAAAGAAAGAAAAGAAGTAAATTTATTAAATCATAACATCTGGAAAATTAATAATATAATCAACATTATTAGAAGAGTATATCATTATTAATTAATCATTTATTAAAATGAAAATATTAGATAAAAGATTTACAATAAAGGTAAGTATTAAGTCAAAATATTAAAACGTATCGTGTTAAATCAAAATGTATAATCATATAGTTAACGGAATAAAAATAATACCAAAAGTACATTTAAACAAATATTATATAATTATTTTCTTTCAAATAATAAAATTTTTTTTAGAAATATTGAGCATAGGATTAATTTTACCATTAATCTTTATGTTAGCTAAAGGCCCAGAAAATTTATTAATTAAATTAGAAAAATATTTAATAATTTTAAATATAGACAGGTTTTATTTTGAAAAAAATCTAATTGTCATTTTATTAACCGTGCTAATTTTTGCATTTCTTATAAAATTTCTATTTATCTTATATTCAACATACTTTGAAAAAAAATGTATCGAAATTTCTAACGTACATACCTCAACAAAACTATTCAAATTTTATATAAATAGAATAAATATATCAGTTGATGAAAAAAATCATAAATTAATTAGAAATCTTACGTCTGAGACAAATAATTTTTACAAAATTTTTGTCACTGGTGTTATAATATTAATTTCTGAAAGTGTAAAATTAATAGGTTTCTTTTTAATCTTAGTTTTCATAAATTTTAAAACATTTATAATTGTATGTTCGGTATTATCTATATTTACAATTATTTACCTGCTAAATACAAAAAAAAAATTAATTACTTATGGAAAAAAAAAATCATATATATCTGGAGTACTAATAAAATATATTACAGAGGGAATAGAGTCAGTAAAAGAAATTAAATTGAGTAATAATTTTAATTTTTTTATTAGTAGGTTTCAAGATTATGCAATAGACAACGCTAATGTACAGACAAAGTTTACTTTCCTACAAGCTCTGCCAAGACAAATTTTAGAAATTGTTTTTATATTTGCAATCTCAGCTATAATTTTTTTTTTAGCGCTAAATTCTAAAAATGATTTCTCAGATTTACTTTTTATACTTGGGGTTTTTGTAACAATTATACTAAAACTAATACCGTCTTTAAATTTATTGTATAAATGCTTACAAGATATATTTTACTCAAAAGAGACAGTAAAAATATTATCCAACGAACTAAACAAGATTAACATTTTCAATACACAAAAAGGAAATATAAACTTAAGCAAAATAAACAATGATTTGAAAGATTTGAATTTAGATTCATTTACAATAAAAAATATTTCATTTAGTTATAATAAAGAAAAAAAATTTATACATAATCTTAATCAAACATTTAAAAAAGGAAATACCTATTGCATTTATGGACCGTCAGGATCAGGCAAAAGCACTATTATAAATTTAATTATGAGTTTTTTAGAACCAGATGATGGAAAAATCTTAATTAATAATGAAATAGATATATTCGAGAATCAAAATTTCTGGTTTAATAATATAAGTTATCTTCCTCAAAAAATATTCTTATTAGATGATAATATAATTAATAATGTGGCATTTGGAGTTGACGAGAAAAATATTAGTAGGTCAAGAGTTCTAGAGGTGCTAGATAAAGTTAATTTATATAAGGAATTAAAAAATTTTAACAAAGGTTTGGAGACAGAACTAGGTAATAATGGATTGGTCTTATCAGGCGGCCAAATTCAAAGGTTGGGTATTGCTAGATGTTTATATTCAAATAAAGATTTGATGATTTTAGACGAATTTACATCATCACTAGACAAAGATAATGAGCGTAAGATATTTGAAGAATTTAATAAGATTAAAAAAAATAAAATTATTATCATAATTAGTCATTCAGAAAATATAAAAACTAGATGTGATTATGTACTAAAAATTTTAGATGGAAAAATTATTTAATATTACGCAGATAGAGATAAATTCAATTACAAATAAAATTTTGAAAGTTTATGGGCATAAGCATAAAAATTTTTTTTGGAGAATATGAAATATATTTTTTTAATGTAGTTTCTTTTATAGATTAAATTTATAATTATGAACATTCACAACATATATAAACAGGCAAGACCAAAAAATTGTTCCAAAGAAAGAAAAATTTCCGATACTTATGTAATTCAAAACTTTATAGTAAAAAAGATAACACCACTAGCAGCATATTGTTTAAAAGGTACAAGCATAAGTGCTGATTTAATAACCATAATTAGTTATTTTACAATTGTATTATCCTCATTTTTTTTTTTAATTAGTGATGGACTATTGGGAATTATATTTTTAGTTTTATTTGGTTTTCTAGATTCACTCGATGGAGACATTGCTAGAATAAAAAAAAGTAAATCCTATCACGGCCAAACAATGGATATATATGGTGCTGATTTATTTTATTTTTTAATACCTTTTTCAATATCATATTTTATATTCAAGAAAAATATTGAAAATATTTATTTCAATGAAGAATTTATTATATTAGTTGGTTTTTTAATATCCTTTTTAATGATCTTTAAGAGACTGAATGGATTAAGAAATTATGTACTATTTTTAAATAAAAAAAATTTTGAAAAAAATAAAAAAAAATTTAAAAAAAAAAACAGTGTTTTTAAACAAATTGTCAATTTTTATGAGCATCCAATTATAAAGGGAAACTTTTTTAGTGAACCAGGGTTTATACTAAATTTTTCAATATTAATTTTTTTCAATTTTTTTCAATTTTTATATTATTATTTGATTATAATTTTTGTTTATCATTTAATTGGGAGCACAATTTTATTTGTTGGAACAATATTATTTTTTATAAGGAAAAATAATTGATGTGTGGTATACTCGGAAAAATATCTTTAAATGAAAATTTAACAATAAATAAATCATATTTTTTAAAATCATTATCGCTATTGAATCACAGAGGACCTGATGATGAGGGATATTTTATTAATAGAAATATTGCTTTTGGACACAAAAGATTGAGTATAATTGATTTAAGCAAAGGTGGCGTTCAACCAATGTTTTCGTCTGATAAATCAAGTGTTATTTGTTATAATGGCGAAATATATAACTATAAGGAGCTTAAAAACAGCCTAAAACAAAAGGGATATAAGTTTAATAATAAAACAGACACAGAAGTTCTATTAAATGGCTTAATTCATGAAGGTCCTGAGTTTATTGAAAAATGTAACGGCATGTTTGCTTTTGCTTTTCATAATAAAAGAAAAAAAATATCATACATTTTTAGAGATAGAATTGGCATTAAGCCTCTATTTTATTCAATAAACAATAAAGAAGTTATATTTTCATCAAATGTAAATTCTTTAATTTCTTTAGATAAAATTAATAAAAAATTAGATAAAGAATCTGTTTCATCTTATTTTTCTTTTAGACAGCCAATACAGAATAAGACATTTTTTAAAAATATTTTTTCTTTAGAGCCTGGTCATTATATTGAAATTAAACAAAATAAAGTAAATATAAAAAAATATTGGGACTTTAATGATTTTTTTTTAGAAAGTTTTGAAGACAAAGGTGAAAAATTTTACAAAGATAGATTATATGATTTAGTAAAATCTTCTGTAAAATACAGATTAATCTCAGATGTTAAAATTGCTTCATTGTTATCAGGTGGACTTGACTCTACGATTATTGCCTCGATATTAAATGAAGAAATAGGTAAAAACTTTTTAGCCTACAGCATTGGTTATTCTTATAAAGATTACAATGAATTTAAATATTCAAAAATTGCTGCAAAAGGGTTAAATATGAAACATATAATTTTATCCACAGATGCTGAAAAATATTTTGAAGATATGGAAAAACTTATAAAGCTAAGAGGACAGCCTTTAACAATTCCAAATGAAATTAGTCAGTATCAGTTATGTAGATTAATCAAAAAGAAGGCAACAGTTGTTCTTTCAGGATCTGGTGCAGATGAGTTGTTTTGTGGATATGGACGAATATTTTCATCTACAGATGATTTCAAAAAAATTAAAAATAAACAAATTTTTAAAAATTTAAATCAAGAAAAAAAATTTTTTATTAATGTAGAAAATAGGTATGGGCGTAAAAATTTTAGTAATTATTTAGAGCACTTTTTAAAATTATATAATTATACAGATGATAAGATTAAACAAAAAATTTTACACTCTGACTTTAATCATAAAAAGATAAACCAAAATATAAGAAGCTATTTTAAAAAAATTTTTGATAATGTTGAGACCAAAAATTACTTAATTAAAATGCAATATTTTTTTCAGAAATATCATCTTAAAGGTATCCTTGAGAGAGAGGATATAGCGTCCATGGCAAGTTCTATTGAGTTAAGGGTTCCATTTCTTGACCACAGAATAATAGAATTTGCAGCAACAATTCCTTCAAAATATAAAATAAAATTGTTAAAAGAAAAAATAACTTTAACTTCTAATCTCTCTTCAGAAGTAAATGATATTCCAAAATATATACTAAGAAAATCTTTTGAAAAAAATATTCCAAAATCTATATTACAAAGAAAAAAAGTTGGATTCCCAGTACCTTTACATTTTTGGATGAGTAACAAAAAAATAAAAGAAAAAGTTTACGACACTCTTTTAAGCAATAATTCTTTAAACAGAGGTATATTTAACATGAAGTATATTAAAGGTTTACTAAACGATAGAGATTTATATAAGTTTGATGGAAGCGCCAAGATATATCAGGGAAGTAAAGCGCATAAAATATGGATGTGCTATAATTTAGAAACTTTTTTTTCCAGCATTGAATAAAAATTATTTATTTTTGTGAGATTTTATCAATAATATCAATTATTTTAGAACTATATCCAATTTCATTATCATACCAAAAAACCAATTGGATATTTTTTTTATTCACTTGTGTCCACCTTGAATCTAGTATTAATGAATATCTTTCACCGATAAAATCTGAGGAAGTTAATGGTTCTTTATTAAATTTTAAAATTTTCGTTTTTTGTTTTTTTTCATAATCTGAAAAAATTTTGTTGATTTGATTTAGACTAGTATTTTTTTCTACATTAATATTAAATACTGCTCCAGAAACTATACTCGTTGGAACTCTAAAAGAAATAGATTTTATTTTTCCTTTTATTTTAGGAATTACCAATTCAGCAGCGTTTATTGCAGATGTTGATTTTGGAATTAAGTTTTGAACAGAGGATCTTCCCAAAGCATACTGTGAAAAAGTATCACCAGGAATTGACCACGTAGCAGACTTTCCGTCTAACAAATTTTGATATTGAAGCCAAGGATGTAAAGTTATTAAATTACCGTTAAGAATATTAAGATTATCATTTATTATTTTGTACAAGGGTGAGAATGCTACTGTATCACAAATACTTGAGGAGATTATTTTATTTTTATTCAAGTTAAAATTAGTGTCATTCACTCCAAAAATAAAAGTTTTTATTTTTGGTTGATTATAAGTTGCATGGGTAATGATTTTATATTCTGATAATCTTTTATCATTTGCTAAAATTTTTACATTTTCAAGAATACCACTGGAATCTATTAGAATATCAATTCCAAACTTTCTCCAATTTACTTGATTAACTTTACTTTTAGAAAAATACTTAATCTTATTTTTTTTTAAAAAAATATTATTTTTATCGTTTGAAATCTTTTTATCAAATCTACCATGAATAGTGTCGTATTTAATTGTATAACAAACATTTTTAATATCTTTATTTATGTCATTAATTACTTTAACTTTTAAATCATCTCGTTCTGATAAAAGTCTAAATATAATCCTTCCAATTCTTCCAAATCCATTGATACCGATATTCATATTATAAAGTTATTTTTTTTTGATTTAGAAATTTGATTAGTTGTTGCTGAGTTTTTGCAAACACAGATAAAAGTTTTTTTTTGTTGAATTTATCTTTATCTTTATAGTTATTTTTCATTTGTCTATTTAATTTTTTATAAAATAAACCATTGTTTATTTCAGTTAGAATTTTTTTTGAATGAATTTTTGCACTCTTGTTGATCATTTTATATTTATCACTAACACCAAATTGACATGTAGGTGATGTTTGGCTATGAAAAGATTTGTACATACCCATTTGTAAACCCTTTTTAAATAAACCAATGATCTCTCCTGACTGATAAGCTTCAATCATAGCAATATGTTTTTGAATACCTTGCCTGGTCATAGCATTAAAAGTTTCCTCAATAGTTCCCATTATTCTAGGTATTAAAAAATTTTCTATGAATAGATCAATTCTAGCCTCTTCTTTCATGCTAGTAAAAAAAAGATTTTGCATGCCCCAGTTTTTAGCAATCAAAAGTATTTTTTTTTGAGCATAATTTGATGGTTTTCCTTCATAACCATAAAATCCAATTGTTGGTTTTTTTCTTAAGTAATTTTGTCTTAATACTTGTCCAGGATACCTTGGTGAAACTAAAAAATAGTTTGATTTTTTGCTATTTTTTAAATTTTCAAAAGTACATGCATAACCGGAAGGTAAAACAATTAATTTTTTATCTTTTTTAATTAATCTATTTATTTTATCACATATAAATTTATGTGTTGCATCAGGCACAAGAATAATAAGAACTTCGCAAGAATTTACTAAAAATTCTAAATCATAATTTTTAAATTTATCTTTTTTAAGATCTGCTAAATATTTATCCTTTCTCTGATGAATATAAACTTTAAATTTACTATCTCTTAAATTAAGAGCACAAGCTCTACCTTGAATTCCATATCCAATAATGCCAATTTTTGTATTTCTTTTTATAAAATTGTCTTTAATTTTTTTATTTTTTAAATTAATAAATTTCATTTTAAACTTTTTAATTTATAAGGCTTATAAAGGATATTAATTGAAACATATACTAAAAAAATTCAAAATTTATAAAAATAAAATATGTGAGTATTCACATTGGATTATTCTTTTAAGAGAAGAACAAGTTACGATTGGGTCATTAGTTTTAATTGAAAAAAGTTTTAAAAAAAAACTATCTGACATAAGTATAGAAAGCTATAAACAATTACAATTTATCGTAAAAAATATTGAACAAACATTAAAAAAAATCTTTAAATATGAAAAAATAAATTATCTCATATTAATGATGGTAGATAAAGAAGTACATATTCATGTAATTCCAAGATACAAAAAAAAAAAGGTTTTTAATAATACATCCTTCTATGATTTGGGATGGCCGAAAATACCAAATTTTTCAAAAACAAATAAAATTAATACTCTTACTAGAAAAAAAATAATTTCATTAATTAAATCCAATTTGAAAACAAATGATATACATAGAAAAAAGTAAAAAAAAAACCAAAAAAAATTTATTTATAAATATAATAAACAAAACATTTAAAGACTCATATCCAAATAATTACTTAAATAAAATTGTAAGATATGCTGGGAACGATCTTTTTATAAACAATAAAAAGATTCAAAAGAATAGAAATATATTTATAATCGGTTTTGGAAAGGTTACTCCTTATGTTGCTAAAGAATTAATTAAAATTATAGGCTATAAAAATATAGAAAAAGGATTGTTAATTTCACCAAATTATAAAAAAGTAAGCTTCAATAAAAAAATTTTATCATTAGAAGGTACTCACCCAACGCCAAGTATGGTTAGCAATAAATCAACAAACACTCTTTTAAAATTTGTTAACAATTTGAGTCAAAATGATATAATTATATCAATAGTTTCAGGTGGAGGATCATCTTGTTTAAGTTCACCTATTTCTGGCATAACAATTAAAGATGATATAAATTTAACTAAATTGCTTATATTAAATAGTATAAGAATTGACCATATCAATTCAGTAAGAGGTTTTTTCTCAAATATTAAAAATGGTAAATTAGCAAGGATAATTTACCCTGCAAAAATATTTAATCTAATCGTTTCAGATGATCCAAGAAATATAATTAATTCAATTGGCTCAGGAGCTACTGTACACAGTAATATTACAAAAAAAACAGTTTTAAAAATATTAAATAAAAAAAAGTTAATCAATAAAATACCATTAAATATGAGGAAAAACCTACAATTAAACATTAATCAAAAAAGATTAAAATTTTATAATAATGTGAATAATACAATCATTTTTCAAAATAAAGATTTTCTCATAAATTTTAAAAAAAATTCTGAAAATAAAAAAATAAAAGTCATAATTGAAAAAAATGTATTAAGAGGTGATGTAGAATACGCAAAAAAAAATTTTCTAAAAAGATTAATTCTTTATAAGAATTTTAGAAAATCATTAATTTTATTTGGATCAGAAACAGAGGTGGAGGTTAAAAATAAAAAATCAAAAGGTGGAAGAGTACAACATTTTGGAGCACTCTGTGCCAAGGAATTACCAAAAATATTTGAAAAATATGTATTTTTTGGTTTAGCAACAGATGGACATGATTATACAAGAAAAATATCGGGAATTATTTATGATGAAATAGACACAAGTAAAATTTTAAAAAAAAAATTTTTTTACGAAAATTCTATTAAAAAATTTGACTCATTTACATTGTTCAAAAAATTCAAATTACACATTAAACTGAAAAAACCTACGAAAAACAACGTTTTTGACGTTATTGGTTTATATATAGATTAAATTATGATTTTAATTGTTTGTGCAGCAGGACAAGGTAGTAGAATTAAGAAATATGTTAAGGACAAACCTAAATCTTTGATAAAACTTAAAGATAAAACTATATTAGAAAATCTTCTAGATATTTTTAATTTAAAAAAGATAAATAAAATTTTAATTATAGTTGGTTTTAATAAAAAAAAAATTATCCAAGAATTTGGAAATGTTTTCAAAAAAAAGAAAATAGAATATGTTTTTAATAAGAATTATAAAACTACTAATAATATGTACAGTCTGTATTTAACAAAGAATTACATCAATGAAGATATTGTATTTGTTTCATCAGATCTCTTTCTTGACTCTAAAATAAAAAAAAAATTAAGAAGACTTAAGAAACGAAATTTTATTCTGATTAGTAAAAATAAGTCTTTTTTTAAGGATAATGATATTACAAAAGTAAATATCAAAAATAATTATATAAATTTATTAGGAAAAAAGAAATTTTCTGGTAAAGTAACTGCTGTAGCACCTGGAATGTGCGGGATGAGCAAAAATAACTTTAAAAAATTTTTAAAAATATCAAAATATTTTATAGACAAAAAAAAATATCAATTTGGTTACAATGAGGTTCTAAAAGTTTTGATTAAACAAAAATTAAAATTTTTCGCATTCGATCCAGGTAATTACCTGTGGAGAAATATTAATAAAGAACATGATGTTAAATTTATGAGAAAAAAATTAAGAGTTTAAAAAGTTAATTTTACATGTAAAAGATTAAATTAAATATGTTTTTAATAATTATTTAAAAAATTAAATGAAAAAAAAATTAATAATTGGTTATACTACTGGTGTTTTTGATTTATTTCATGTTGGTCATGTAAGAATATTAAAAAAGGCAAAATCTTTATGTGATAAATTAATAGTTGGTGTATCCACCGATACGGTTGTTAAAAAGTACAAAAATAAAAAACCAATTATTCCTTATAGTGAGAGAGTTGAAGTGATAAAAAATTCTAGGTATGTTGACATGGTGGTTCCTCAAAATACTCTTGATAAATTTATTAGCTGGAAAAAATTAAAATATGATATTATTTTAGTTGGAGACGATTGGTTTGCTTCAAAAAAATGGAAGCTTTTAGATAAAAAATTTAAGGAATTGGGTGTAAGAATTATTTACTTGCCGTATACAAAAAAAACTTCTTCTACAAAAATTAATAACATTTTAAATCAATTTAGAAAAAAATAATTTGAATGAACAGCCCTAAAACTAGAGTTAGATCCAAGGAAGAATTAATTTCAAGAGAAAAAGGATTTTTAGATATTATAGACATACTTGAAAAAAATAAAATTTATTATTTTTTGCAAGCAGGCGTTGTTCTTGGGGCAAGGAGGGAAAATTATTTTATTAAATGGGATTGGGATGTTGAAATAGGTCTATTTGAAAAAGATTTTATGAAAAATTATAATATAATTAAAGAAGAACTCATAAAAAGAGATTTTAAAATTTTTCATGAGATTTATGGTAGGGATGGGAAAATAGATGTTTTTAGAGAATTTGATGAAAAATCTACTCTTTTTGAGTTGCTAAGTTGGAAACTTAATCTTTTTAAAACAAAATATTACAGATGGTATATTAATATCCCAGCAAAATTTTTTAGAGATAACCATACGATTAATTTTTTAAATAGAAAATTTAACTGTCCTGGCCCTGTTGATGATTATTTAGAATATCAGTATGGAGAAGATTGGAAAGTTCCCAAGGTTTCTTCAGATAAAAAAGAATATTTAACAAAAGATTTTCTAAATAAAAATACAGGAACAGAGCTTTGGAAGAAAATTGTTAAAAAACTGAATATATAAATGATTAATTTTTCTAACTTAATTTATATGATGAAATTAACTTTTCAAAAAGTAAGTTTAAATAGAATTTTTCAGCAGATATTTGCAAAAAAAAATTCAGGCAGATAATAGAATTATTGAATTCGGAGCATATAAAGATTCCAAAAAAAATTTTACTAATTTTATTAATATTCAAAATAGAGATAATATAGTTTATGCAGATAAACAAGACCTCGGTGAAGACAGATTATTCAAAGAGGATTTAGAAAGCAAATTAAGCTTTAAGGATGCTAGCTTTGATAATGTAATTATATTTAACGTACTAGAACATGTTTTTAATATGAACAATGCTATAAAAGAAATTTATCGTTGCCTAGACACAAACGGAAAAATTATAGGATCAACCCCTTTCATTCATAGAATTCATAACGCACCTGGTGATTATAATAGATACTCAGAACAATTTTATGAAAAGATTTTAAAAAAAAATAATTTTAAACATATCTCTATTGAAGTTTATGGTTTTGGTCCTTGCACAGCTTGTTATGTTATAATTTTTGATTACACAAAGTTTGTGCCATTTTTAAATAATTTTATTTTAGTAATTTGTATTCTTTTTGACTCGATACTTAATAATTTCGTCAAAACAAATTTAAAAAACATTTATCCTGTAACTATTTGTTTTAGTGCAAGAAAATAGATTTTAAGAAAAGGAAATTTTGTGTGTGGAATAAACGGATTTAATTTTAAAAATGACGAACTTATTGTCAAAATGTCATCATGCACTAGGTCAAGAGGTCCAGATTTTACAGATTATTTTAAATCAGAAAACTATTCAGTATCTCACAATAGACTAGCTATAATTGATCCAGAAGATAGGTCTAATCAGCCATTTAAGTATAAAAATTTAATTTTGTCTTTTAATGGTGAAATATACAATTTTTTAGAATTAAAACAAAAATTAAAAAGTAAGGGCTATAATTTTTTAACTAATTCCGACACTGAAGTAATTATTAAATTATTTTATGAATATAAAGAGGAGTCATTTAAATTTTTATCTGGAATATTTGCACTATCAATTTATGACTCATTTGCAAAGAAGTTATATTTAATTAGGGACCAAGTAGGTGTAAAACCGTTGTACTACTATTTTGATATTAAAAATAATAAATTTGCATATTCTTCCCTAATCAAACCATTACTGCTAGTTTCAAATGAAAAAAAACTTAATAACGAAGCTATTAAATATTATTCAAATTTTAATAGAAATGACCTAAATGAAACATTTTATAAAAATATTTTTAAAGTGCTCCCAGGTGAATTAATCATTTTTGAAAATAACAAACTGAACAAAAAAAATTTTTTATCATTTACATTTAACAAAAAGTTTAAAAAAAAAGAATTCAAAAATGATATAAAAAATTACTTTTCAAAACAATTTGTTTCTGATGTTCCTGTGGCTCTTTCATTATCAGGAGGAATTGACTCAAACTTAATTTTTAATGAATTATTAGAAAAGAAAAAAAATCAGTTTAAATGTTACTCTGTATTTTTTAAGGGTTCTAAAAAATATACTAAAGATTTTAATTACGCTAAAAATTTATGTGAAATTCATGATGTAAAGTTACAACCAGTTGAGGTCTCTTTTGAGAGTTTTATTGATAATTTTGAAAAAGTTGTTGATATTGTAGAAGAACCAGTGGCTAATACAAATTCTATTTCAAATTTAATCTTAAGCAAAAAAATAGAGGAGAAAGTGCTTTTTTCAGGCGATGGTGGAGATGAAATATTTACAGGGTACGACAGATATAGGTCAATTTTTTTTTTAAATTTGTTAAGTAAAATAAATATCTTTAGCAATAGTGGTTTTACTTTTAAAAATAAAAATTTAAGTAGATTGTCAATTAAAGACTCAAGAGAAATGTTTCTTTCGTTTAGTGAACAAAATATGTCAAAAAATCAAGATCATGTTTATGAAAATTACCAAAAAGTAAATACTATTGATTTAGATAAAATATTAAATCACAGTAAATCTATAACTGACGATCCACGCCTTGCAAATGTTATGTTGCACGACATCGATACATGGTTACAAAATGATATACTTCTAAGAAATGATAAAATTTATTCTCATTCTGGAATAGAAGTAAGAGTACCTTTCTTGGATAAAAATATAATAGAGAAATATCTAATGATAAATGAGTTTCATAAGTATGGATTATTCTTTAGATATAAAAACCTTTTAAAGAAGTTCTTTTATATAGAAACTAAAAATTCAATGAAATCAAAATCTGGCTTTAATTCACCATTCGCATCTTGGCTTAGAGTTGAATTATTTGAATTTGCAAATGAAATTTTAGATAAAAATTATTATGATTCATCAGATATTTTAAATTTAGAAGAATGCAAAAATCTATTAAGGCTTCACAAAGATAATTATTTAAATCCCTTTTTGATATGGAGTTTGATAAGTTTACAAGTATTTTTAAAAAAAAATAATTTTTAATGTTAAAATATTTTGCTCAGATATCATGAATAATATTAAATTCATCATAAAATCAAATTAATGAAAATTTGCTACCTTTCAAATAGCGCAATACCATCAACTGTTGCGAGCTCTATTCAAATAGTAAAAATGTGTGAAGCATTTTCTGAATTAAAAAATGACGTTTTATTGATTACAACCAATGTAAAAAAAAAAGATGTAAATATATTTAAATATTATGATGTTAGAAATAAATTTAGTGTTAAAAAAATTAAAAGTTTTACTGAATTTCCTCTTGGTATCAAGTATTATTTATTCTCTGTATTTTCCATCATTGAAAGTTTTAAATTTAAACCTGATATTTATATTACAAGAAATTTTTTTACATGTTTTTTATTAATTTTATTGAGAAAAAAAACAATTATTGAATTACATCATGACCTAAATTCAGAATCAAGAGTTGTAAAATTTTTAGCTAAATATTTTAAATTTTTGAATTCAAAATATTTAAAAAAAGCTATTGCAATTACAAATGGTGTTAAGAATGAATTTATTGATAAAAAATATGTAAAAAAAAAAAAAAATTTTAGTGTTACCAAGCGGATCATCTCTTAAATATGTTAAAAATTCTACTAATATAAAAAATTATTTTAAAATTGGTTATTTTGGTTCACTTTACAAATCAAGGGGCCTAGAATTAATTAAAAAATTAGCAAAAATTGACAGAAAAAATGAATATTATTTGTATGGTGATTTAAATAATATAAATTTTCTAAAATATAAAAATTTAATAAAAAATTTACATTTTAGAGATCACGTACCCTATAAGGATATTCCAAAAAAATTATCAAAAATGAATATTCTTATACTTCCTTACGTTTCTGCTATTACTGTAGCTGGAGATGTTGGAGATATAACAAAATATACATCCCCACTAAAATTATTTGATTATTTAAGCGCAGGTAAAATAATCCTTTGTTCTGATTATAAAGTATTGAGAGAAGTAATTAGTAAAAATAATGCAATATTTGTCAAAAACTTTAAAAATATTTATTCTTGGAAAAATGAGATTAATAAGTTAGTCAATCAGCCACAAAAACAATTTATAATATCAAATAATAATTATAACTTAAGTAAACATTTTACTTTGAAAAAAAGAGCTAAAAAAATATTGAAAGAAATTAGTTAAATTAAATGTATTTAGTTACAGGTTGTGCAGGATTTATTGGATATCACATGTGTGAACTACTGCTTAAAAAAAAATATAAAGTTGTTGGTATTGATAATCTAAATTCATATTACTCCATAAGTTACAAGACACATAGAGTTTCATTATTAAAAAGAAATAAAAATTTTAAATTTCATAAATTAGATTTAAATCAAAAAAAAAAAATTAATCAATTATTCTTAAATAATACTTTTTCGAATGTAATACATTTTGCTGCTCAACCTGGAGTTATGTATTCTTATAAAAACCCAAGAAGCTATTATAGAAATAATGTTAATGCTACTGATATTTTGATTGATCAAATAAAAAAAAATGAAATTAAACATTTTATCTTTTCCTCCTCTAGCTCAGTTTATGGGGATCATAAAAAATATCCAATTTATGAAAATTTTAAATTTAAACCTAAAAACTATTATGCCAAAACAAAAATATCATGTGAAAAATTGATTAAAAAAAAACTAAAAAATACAAAAACATCAGTTAAAATAATAAGACCATTTACAGTGTATGGTCCTTACGGGAGACCAGACATGTTAATTTTAAAGTTACTTTCCTTAATCACGAGAAATAAAACTATAAAGATTTTTGATTATGGAAATCAAATGAGAGACTTTACTTTTATAAAAGACGTTGTGAATATTATTTTTTTACTTAGTAAAAAATTAGATTCTAATTTGAAAGTGTTTAATATTTGTGCTTCAAAGCCAATTAAAATTAATGATATTATCTTATTATTACAGAATATTTTGAATAAAAAAATAAAGCTAAGATATGCATCTAAAAGAAAAGGAGAAATGAAGATTACATACGGTTCAAATGATAAATTAATTAAATATATAAAGTTTAAAAACTTTACAGCTATTAAAGATGGATTAAAAGAGACTATAAAATGGTTTAATGAATTCAAAAATAAAAGTTTATTTATTAAAATTAAATGAAATTAAGAAGAATAATTGTTTTTTATCCATCTTTTGAAAGAGGTGGAGTGGAAACAATTTTATTAAATCTAATAAAGTTTTTTTTAAAAAAAAAGATAAAGATAATATTAATATCGAACGTACCGAAAAAAAAATTACCTAAAGATAGTAACTTTTTACAAATTAAACCAAATTATAAGATTAATAGCTTTCTTTCAGATAGATTGTCTAAAGCTTATCAGGCATCCAAAAAACTTTCAAATATTCTTAAAAATTCTAATCATAAAGAGACAATTGTATTTTCTCTCCAAAGCAGTTCTCTTGCAATCTTAGTTTCAAAAATGAATAATCATCTGATTGTTGTTAGAAATGCAGAAGACCCAATTTACTCAACTGTTTATGGGGATAATAAATTAGCATCTTTATTAGCAATTTTTTCAAAAGTTCTAACTTATAATTTTTCCGATAAGATAATTTGTAATTCAGTGGGATCAAAGTATTCTTTACAAAAGTTGTTATTAAACAAATCAAAAGTGATTTCAATTTATAATCCGTATGTTAAAAAAATTTACAGAAATAATAATTTTTCCAAAAAAAATGTTGTAATTTCAGTCGGAAGACTAACAAAACAAAAAGATCATAAGACATTAGTTATAGCAATGAAATTATTAAGTAATAAAGGTATTAATCTGAAATTATTAATTATTGGTGATGGTGATCAAAGAAAAAAAATCCAGCATTTAATAGACAATCTAAATTTAAATAAAAATATTAAAATATTAGGATGGAAAAAAAATCTCAAAAATTATTATAGGACTGCAAAACTTTTTGTTTTATCATCACTTTACGAGGGCTTAGGCAATGTGGTGATAGATGCTGTTAATTTTAATACTCCTGTCATCACAACTGATTGCAGAAGTGGACCCCCTGAAATCATAAAAAAAAATAAAGGTGGTTTTGTAGTGCCAATTTCAAATCCCGAACAAATGGCAATTAAAATTCTTTACTGTCTTAAAAATTATAAATTAGCTGTAAAAAAAGCAAAGTATGCAAAAAAATACATTAATAGATTTAGTGAACAAAAAAATTCAGAAAAATATTACAAAGAATTAGTCAAAATTATTTATGAAAAGGATTAGAGTTTATTATTGGTCGCCGTTTATTGATAAAGTTGCAACGACTAAAGCTGTTTTGAATTCTGTTTTATCACTGAATACGTACTCTAAAAAAAATTTTGAGGGGATCATAATAAATGTTTTTGGTGAATGGTTAAATTACAATTCAAATAGTAACTCATTCATAAAATTTTATGATTTAAATAATCTTAACTTCTTAAAAAAATTTTCTTCACGTGGATTTTTTAAAAGTAGACTAAAATATTTACTGATATTTATTTTGTCATATTTTCCATTAAAAAAATTCCTTAAAAAAGAAAAACCTGAATTTCTTATAATTCATCTTATAACTTCATTACCGTTGTTTTTAAATTTGACTAATAATTTTGATACAAAAATTATTTTAAGAATATCTGGTAAACCGCAGCTAAATACCCTAAGGTATTTTTTTTGGAGGCACGCATTAAAAAAAGTATATAAAATAACATTTCCAACTTTAGAAACTTTAAACTTCTTTAAGAGCTTAAATATAGTCAATGTATCTAAATTAGAACTTTTACATGATCCAATAATTCACACGAGGCATTTAGCAAAAATGAAGAATGAGAAATTAGTAAAAAGTGATGAATTTTATTTATCTATTGGAAGATTTACTAAACAGAAAAACTTTTTCTTTTTAATTAAATGTTTTGAGAAAATATGTAAAAGAGATCAAAATATAAAATTAATTATTTTAGGAGATGGAGAGCTTAGAAAAAAATTCATAAAATATTTGAAAAAAAAAAAATTTACAAAATAATATTTATTTACCTGGTTATGTAAATAATGTTCACAAATATTTGTCAAATTGTAAATTATTCATTTTGTCTTCATTATGGGAGGATCCAGGTTTTGTATTAATTGAGGCAATGTTTTCAAGAGCATTAGTATTCTCAAGTGATTGTTCTAGTGGACCAAAAGAAATATTATCAATTGATGATAAAAGAGGAATTTTATTTAAAAGCAACAACTCTAAAGATTTTATTGAAAAATTTAATAAAATAAAGAAATTTGATTTAAATAGAATTAGAAAAATTAAATTAAATGCAAAAATTTTTACGAAAAACTATACACTTTTTAATCATCACAATAAATTAATAGAGATTTTAAAAATAATATAATAATGATAAAAAAAACATTAGGAATAGTAGTCTTATTTTGGAATGATTTTGAAAAAACAATTGAATGTATTAAATCAATTTACAATCAAAAAAATTTAAACTACTCACTAATTTTGGTTGATAATAACTCAGAAAAAAAATTTTCTAATGAAATATTTAAATGGCTTGGTAACAATAATAAACAAGTAATAAATGTTAGTAAAAAAAATTATGAGGAAAATAAATTTGGCTCAAGTAACATATGTTTTTATATTAAAAATAAATTTAATTATGGTTGTGGTTTAGGTCATAATCCAGGATATCAATTTTGTATTGATAATAATCTTAAATATATTGCAAGAATTGATAACGATATGATTGTTCCAGAAAAAACTTTGAAAAATTTGATTACAAGACTTGAAAGAAATAATTTGATAAATGGAATAAGTCCTAAAATTATGTTTTTAAAAAAACCTAATTTTATATGGTGGAGGGGTTCTGAAATAGGAAACAATCTGAAATTTCAAAAAAATTGTGCCTCTTATGATGCGAGTGGACATCTAGATGATGAAAAATTTAAAGGTATGATAAAAACAGATGCTATCTCTGGTTGTGCATCTATTATGAAAACAGAGAGACTTAAAAAAATAGGACTTTCAGATCCTGACTTTTTTTATGGTGAGGAAGATATTGAACTTTCTTACAGATTAGATGAGTCTAAACAATCTTTATGGGTTGATCTAGATGAAAAGATATACCATCACGTATCCGCGACAGTTGGAAAAAATTGGGCAAAAAATGTTTACTACAATTATAAATATCGATTAGTACTTATTAAAAAAATAGGAAATATTTATGATAAAATTTTTGGTTATTCATTTTCAATTTTAAAATTATTTTTATCTATATTTCTTATTTTTAAAAAACACCATTCATCAAGATTCCTACAGAGATATTATGCAATTATACATTTTTTCCAAAAAAAATATGGTTCCTATGATAGAATTAATTACATTAAAGTGGATAAATTTTTTAGTGATATTAATAAAAAAACAAATCTAAGTTATATTTTAAAAAAAATTAATAATTATAGATTTTAAAAGAATCATGACCACAAAGGAAAATAAAAAAAATCAAAATTTTTGGACATTAAATCCAATGACTTATGTAGATTTTAAAAAACCTTTAAATGAGCGTTTGCCCAAGGAAAAAAAACATTTTGACAAAATTAATAAAAGTTTAGTAATTTCAAATCCTGATTTTCTAAATATTATTCAAGAAAATAAAAAAAATATTAGAGGAAAAATAGTTTTAGATCTTGGATGTGGTTTTGGTGCTAGCACAGTTATTTTAAGTAAATTTGCAAAAAAAATTTTTGCTATTGATCTTACATTCCCAGCAATTAAAAATGCAAAAAAGAATTTGAAAATTAATAAAATAAAAAATGTTAATCTTAAACAAATGGATGCTGAAAATTTAGATTTTAAAAACAATTATTTCGATTTTGTTTTTAGCTGGGGAGTAATCCATCATAGCCATAATCCAAAAAAAATTTTAAAAAATATACAAAAAAAATTAAAAAAAAATGGATCATGTTTTATTATGGTCTACAATTTGTTTTCTTTTCGATATATTTTTCTTTCAACATACTATTTATTTTTAAGGGGATACATATTCAAAGGATATAATTTTACTTCAATATGTAAAAAATTTACTGATGGTTATTATAATAAACATTATAGTATTTTCGAAATAAAAAAGGTTTTAAAAGAAATTGGTTATAAGAATATTAAAATTTCTTATGGACATCATAAAGGAAGAATTTTACCTTTTTTAAAATCTCATAATACTTGGTTAGGAAGGTTTTTATCGAGGCATTTTGGTTATTTTTTATACGCTTTTTTTGAAAAAAAATAGAGATGTTTCTTTACTTAGAGAATTTCTTAAAAAAAAAGTATTTTAATAAATAACAATGTTAAATAATTCATGTTAATCAAAATTAAAGATTTTATTAAAAGAATTTTTACTTATAAAGTATGGAATAATTTTCTCTCTATTTATCAATATTATAAATTCCTTTTTTTTAAAAGATATTCTTGTAGGGGTTCAATAGATAAAGAATTGATAAAAATTTTAAATAAAAAACAAAATGGTTTTTTTTTAGAAGTAGGAGCTTATAATGGTATTTCTGAGTCTGTTTCCTTGCGTTTTGAAACTGAATTAGAGTGGAAAGGGATTTTGATTGAACCAAATCCAATTCATTTTAAATTTTTAAAAAAAAATAGAGGAAAAAATATTTGTTTGAATTACATTTGCTTAAATCAAAAAAATCTTAATCAAAAAATATATATTAAAAATCTTGATCAAATGTCCTATTTAGTTTACGAAAACGATAGCTCTGTATTAAATGATTATCCTATTGATAGAATAAATGCTCTTGCCAAAAAATCAATGTCAGGAGATTTTAATAATTTTACATGTGAGATACAAACATTAAAAAATATTTTTGATGAACAAAAAATAAAAAAAATAGATCTTGCAATAATAGACGTAGAGGGATCGGAAATTGATCTTTTAGATGGAATAGATTTTAGTAAAGTTGATATTGATTTATTTTGTATTGAATCTTATAATTTTTGGAAATTAAATGAATTTATGAAAAAAAAAAAATTATATTTATATAAAAAAACTACATAAAGAAGACTATGTATTTAAAAAAATAGAAAATAAACAAAAGTTTGAAAATAATAGTTTGTAAAAATTTAAAAATTAAGAGCCTCGTAATATTCCTTAAGTCTCTCATTATAATTAAATCTACTTAATCTTTTAAAAGCATAAATTTTTTTTTTTTCTAAACGTTTTTTATTTTTAATATAAAATATGATTTTATTAGATAACATTCTATAATCACCTGGCTTAAAAAGAATACCACCTTTACCATTATCTAAAATTTCCCTTGGTCCAGTAGGACAGTCTGATGAAATCACAAATTTTTTTAAAGAGATTGCTTCAAGAAGCACATTTGGTGATCCTTCATATCTTGAGGATAAAATGAATAAATCACTTTTATTTATTAAAGGATATGGGTTTTTTTTAAAATCTATTATTTTTATTATCTTGGAAAGTCTTAATTCTTTTATTCTTTGAAAAATTTTATTTTTTAATGGACCTGATCCCAAAAGAATAAGTTTAACGTAATGATCATCTTTTAAAACATTAATTGATTCTATTAGACAATTATGATCTTTTTGATCAGAAAATCTTGCAACACTTATAATGTTAAGACTTTCTTTTTTAAAAAAATCTATTTTAACTTTTTTTTGTGAATTTCTATAAATTTCTTTTTTGTCTAGAGGATTATAAATGCATACACTTTTTAGATTAAATTTTTGATATAACTCTTTTTTAAAAAATAAACTATTTACGATAATTTTGTCAGCTAAACCATAAATTTTTTTATAAAAAAATTTTTTCAAAAAGTTTTGTGACCAACCAGAAGGAGAAGAGTTCGACCTTATAATAACTTTTGTTCCTGTAATCTTGCATAGTAAGATACAATAGATTATTCCCTGGAAACAGAGAACTGTGGAGTTTTTATTATCAATGATTTCTTTAAATAAAAATATTAACGATATTAAAAATTTAGCTCTTCTACTTAAATTTTCTACTAAACTTGATTTTGGACAAATAATTTTAATTCTTTTATTCAATTTCTGTTTTACGGATTTAGAGAGAGTAATCACAGTAATTTTACTTAATTTTGAACATAAATAATTTGTAATAATAAAAAAATTTTTTTCTACGCCTCCACCAGCATTAACTGTGGGCATAAAAACAATTAATTTTTTTTTTTTCATCAAAATATAATTATTTAAACAAAAATATTTAAATTGGAAATATAATTAGATATATATATTTATTTAAATACATTCAAAAAATTATAAATGCAATGGATCTCATTTCAATAGTAATACCTTATTACAAGAAAAGAGAATATATTGCGTCCACTTTGAACTCTGTTTTAAAACAAACTTATAAAAACCTTGAGATAATAATAATTTATGATGATCAAGACAAAGAGGATTTAGAATTTATAAAAAGATTAATAAAATTAGACAAAAGAATAATTCTAATTATTAATAAAAAATCATTAGGTGCTGGTTTATCAAGAAATTATGGAATAAAAAAATCCAAAGGGAAATACGTTAGTTTCATTGATGCAGACGATATATGGAAAAAAAATAAACTAGAATTACAGATTAAATTTATGAAAAAAAAAAATTTTTTAATAAGTCATACAAATTATGAAACTATTGATAAAGAAAATAATATCATAAACTTTAAAACAGCTAGAAATTTTAATAATGTAAATGATTTAATAAAATCCTGTGATATTGGTCTATCTTCAGTAGTTGTAAAAAAAAAATTTTGACAAGAGAATGTTTATTTGCAAATCTAAAAACTAAAGAAGATTTTGTGTTATGGTTAAGAATATTAAAAAAAAATATTAAAATAGGTGGTTTACAAAAAAATTTAATGTGTTGGAGAAAACTTGATAATTCTTTATCATCCTCTGTTGTACAAAAAATAAAAGATGGATACCGTGTTTATAACAAATTCATGAAATTTAATTTTTTTAAATCTTTATATTTTTTATTTTTATTAAGTTTAAACTCATTATTTAAATAGATGAATGAAACCATTATTATTATAATTAGTTTTTTATTCTTTATTATTTTAAATAATTTTCTCATTAAAAAAAAAATTTTACTCAATTATAGTGGATCAATTCATCAGAAGTTTTCTGGAATAACTAATGTACCATTAACCGGTGGTATATTTATAGTCTTTTCAATTTTATTTCTCTTTTTTCATGAAATAGAAGCTATCGTATATTTGTTTTTTCTTTTGTTTGTATTGGGGTTAGTAACTGACCTAAAAATAATAGACTCACCAAAATTAAGATTTATAATTCAATCAACATTATTATTTTTGATCGTTTATTTATCCGATTTAAGGGTAACCCCAACAAGAATATATATAATAGATCTAATAATCACTAATGTTTTATTGAGTTATTTTTTTTCCACCTTTTGTCTTCTAATTTTAATTAATGGATCAAACTTCATTGATGGATTGAATGGATTATTGGTTGGTTATTATTTGTTAATATCTATTGTATTCTATCAATTGGATTTGATTAACTTTTTAGATATTGGAAATAATAATCTTTTATTTTTCTCAGCAATTTTGTTTATTTTATTTTTACTTAATCTTTTTGAAAAATCCTTCATGGGAGATACGGGTGCATATATTCTAAGTTTTTTTTATGGATATTTGCTGATCAAAATTTATTCTGAATATCAAATATTTTCACCTTTTTTTGTCATATTACTTTTATGGTACCCATGTTTTGAAAATTTATTTTCCATAATAAGAAAATTTCAATTAAAAAAATCTCCAATAAAACCTGATAACAATCATTTACATCAACTGATATTTTTTTATTTAAAAAAAAAATACAAAACAAAAAATATTTTTGCTAATAATAGTGGGTCGTTGATTATCTTATTATACAATTTAATTATTTTTGGCTTTGGAATACAAAATATCTCAAATACACAATATCAGATAATCTTACTTATATTAAATTTATTTATTTATTGTGCAATTTATTTTAAACTCTTCGCTTATAAATATAATCTCAAAACTTAATTATAATAGTGTTGGAAAAAAATGAGTATAGCAATTATTACTGGATCTAATGGGCTTGTGGGTGCAGAGGCTACAAATTTCTTTTGTGATAAAGGTTTTGATGTTTTTGGTATAGATAACAACCTAAGAAATTTTTTTTTTGGTAAAGATGGATCAACTATTTGGATAAAAAAAAAATTAGAAAAAAGAAATAAAAAATATAAACACTTTAAGATAGATATTAGGAATTATGCTGGGTTAGAAAAAATATTTGAAAGATATAACAAAAATATCTCAATAATTATTCATTGTGCAGCTCAGCCATCTCACGATTATGGAAAGCAATATCCTTTTTTGGATTTCCATGTAAATGCTACGGGTACACTGAACTTATTAGAATTAACTAAAAAATTTTGTCCGATTGCACCATTTATATTTATGTCTACCAATAAAGTTTATGGTGACAATCCAAATAATCTAAAAATTATTGAAAAAAAAAAAAGATGGGAACTAAATAATAATGACCCATATTTTAAGGGCATAGATGAAAAATTTTCTATTGATCATTCGATCCACAGTTTTTTTGGTGTTTCCAAATCCTATGCCGATCTTATTGTTCAAGAATATGGAAAAAATATTGGATTAAAAACAGTTTCTTTTAGAGGCGGATGCATTACTGGACCTAATCATAGTGGTGCTAGACTTCATGGATTTTTATCATTTTTAGTGAAAAAATCATTAAAAGAAAAAAAATATACTTTAATTGGTTACAAAGGAAAACAAGTTAGAGATAATATGCATAGCTTTGATTTAGTAAATTGTTTTTGGGAGTTTTTTAAAAATCCAAAATATGGAGAAGTATACAATATAGGTGGTGGTAGATTTTCAAATTGTTCAATCATTGAGGCTTTAGATTTGGTAGAGGAATATAGCAATATAAAAATCAAAAGAAAAATTTTAAAAACACCACGAACTGGTGATCATATTTGGTATGTAACTAATTTAAAGAAATTTAAACGTGATTATCCTAAATGGACTCAAAAATATAACACAAAAAAAATTATCGAAGAATTAATTAACACTTCAATCTAAAAATATTAATATTAAAATCTTATTTTAATAAACCCATTTATAATTATATATAGCATTCTAAGTCCATTTAAAAAAACATTGGTCATTTTAGTATCTCCTTCAATTCTATCTTCATAGGAAACTGGATATTCTCTAATTTTTAAATTAATTCTATAGGCTCCTAATAATAAATCAAAGTCGCCCCACTTATCTTTAATACCCCAAGTTCCATTATATTTCTTAAATCTTAAAAAATCTTTTTTATAAAAAACTTTAGTTCCACATAAAGTATCAGTTATTTTTTGTTTAAAAATAATACTAAAAAAATAAGCAAATAATATATTGCCAAAAAAATTTGATTTTTTCATAGACTTTTTGGACCTTGGATAAATCAATCTAGTACAATTTAGAAAATCTATATCACTTTCAATGAATGCATCTAAAGCCATTTTCATGTCTGATATTTTAACAGTCAAGTCAGCATCTAAAATTACTACAATTTCATTACTAGCGTAATCTATGCCTTTATAAACATTTTCTGACTTACATATTCCTGGTCCTTCATAAAATTTAATCCTTGCCCTATCTTTTGCTTGATTTTTTATTAAGTTATAAATTTCATTTTTAGTCTTGTCCTCAGAATTATCATCACCAAATAAGAACTCAACATTATCATCAAATTGAGTGACTACGTTTTGAAATAATCTTATATTTTTCTCCTCATTTTTACATGGCACAACAATACTTATAGATGTTTTGGTGTCCCTAAATTTCAAAAAATTGCTTTTTTTTAAGATCAATAAATTAGTGCTTGCAAAAAAGTTAATAAGTGGAAGGCGAATAATTTTATTTAAAAATTTTGTTAAAATTGGAATATTAAAAGGAATAAGACAAAATTTAATATTTCTTATCAATGAATTTCCACTCACATCGATAAGGCTTTGAAAAAAATTAAATGGTAAAAAATTTGTTTTAATCTTTTTTTTAAAAAAAAGATTATTGAAAATTAAGTTATAAGCAAAGTTCCAAATTAAACTTTTAGTAACTATAAAAATTTTAGAGTCATAATTAATACTTTCAGAAATATTTCTTAAGTTATGAATTACATTGTTTTGGTAATATAGATCTAAAATTACAATATTTTTAAATTCTGCAAAATTTATTTTATCAAACTGATTTATAATTGTTTTATTTTTGAATTTATCATTTATAAATTCCTCTGAAACTTCGTGAATAACTATATTTGCATCTAAATTAATTTTATTATAATCAATACTACCTCCAAAAGATAAAATTAATGTTTTTTCATTATTTTCAATATTATCGAATATTTCTTCAGTGACTTGTGAGATGTAATTGCTTAAATATTTTTGTAAAAAATTTTTTAAATTATTATAGTCTAATTTTTCCTTTATATCTTTTAAGTAGTAACTCATATTTAATTCCTTTTTTCTTAAAATTTTTTCTTAGCTGTTTACCAAATAATCCTTTAGGTCCAATAATAGATATAAACATATATTTTTTTAACAGAATTTATAATATATTATAAGTAAATGTTAAGATCAGTTTTAAATTTTATAAAAAAATTCGTATTTTCAAAAAAGAAAAATCATGATGAATTAGATTCTCCTGCCACAAATGAGACAAATAAAGAAATTTTGAATAAAAACTTAATATTAAAAAATTTTTATAAAGATTGTTATCAAATTTTTAAGGGAGAAATAGAAAATTATGATCAACTGAAAATTCTTGAAATAGGTAGTGGTGCAGGATTTATAAAAAAATTTATACCTAATGTGATAACCTCAGAAATAATCGAATTAGAAGGTGTAGACTTAACAATTAATGCAGAACGTTTACCTTTTACGGATAAAAGTTTAGATGTGATTATTTTATTAAATGTAATACACCATATAACTAATTCAGAAAAATTTTTGACAGAATGTCATCGTGTATTAAAATATGATGGACAAATATTACTAATAGAACCAGCAAATACATGGTTTTCAAGAATTATTTATAAGAATTTTCATCATGAGGATTTTGATGAGAATGGTGGATGGCATTTAGAGAAAAATGGGGGAAGATTATCAAATGCTAATCAAGCTATACCTTATATAATTTTTGAAAGAGATTTAAAAATTTTCAAGGAAAAATTTCCTGGTTTCAGTTTAATTAAGAAACATAAATTTAAACCTATCCACTATGTCCTTTCTGGAGGCTTTAGCTACGAGCCAGTTTTTAATAATCAGTTATTTTTAAAGATTATCAAATTTATCGAATTTATTTTGTATCCACTTAACAATTTTCTTGGATTATTTATGTTTATTAAGATAAAAAAAAATAAATAAATTAATATTAATATTTACATTTTCCGATTTTCTGTGTAGTTAATGCCTGCTGGTAACTATTGCGAAAGTGTTATACCCGATCCCATTTCGAACTCGGCAGTCAAGCCTTTCTGCGCCGATGGTACTTTGTCTTAAGATATGGAAGAGTAGGTCGTTGCCAGCATTACAAAATTTATGAAAATTAAAAGCTCATTAAAATCAATAAAAAAAAGAGATCTTAACTCTAAGTTAGTTAGAAGAAGAGGAAGAATCTATATAATTAACAAGACTAACCCAAAGTTTAAAGCAAGACAAAAATAATTTATGGATAATGAAAGCCATAAAAAAACTTGGAATAATTTTACAAAGTTTGTTTTATGGGGAACAGTTGCGGTAATTTTAGTTCTTGTTTTTATGGCAATTTTTCTCTTATAGTATCAAATGATTATAGCTTCGCTTTCAGAAAATAAAGAAGTAGAGAAAAGAATCGCAGTTACACCAGAAATTACAAAAAAGTATATTGATTTAGGTTTAGATTTATTTTTACCAAATAATTATGGTTCTCATCTAGGTTTTGATGATGAGGAATATAAAAGCTTTGGAGTAAATTTTTTAGATAGTGATGAAAAAATAATTAATAAAGCAGATATAATTATTCAATTAGGTATGCTAGATGAAAAAAAACTTTCACTTTTGAGAGAAAATCAAACTTTAGTTGGATCATTGGACTCTTTTTCTAATAAAGAAAAAATAAAAGCGTTAAATTCAAAAAAAATAAATTGTTTTTCATTAGAGATGTTACCCAGAATAACTAGAGCACAATCAATGGATATTCTTTCATCACAGGCAAATTTAGCAGGCTATAAAGCTGTTATTGAAGCTTTCCAAGTTTATGAAAGAGCTATTCCAATGATGATGACTGCAGCTGGAACAATACCAGCAGCTAAAGTTTTAGTTGTTGGTGCAGGTGTAGCAGGATTACAAGCTATCGCTACCGCTAAGAGAATGGGCGCAATAGTATTTGCAACTGATGTAAGAGCAGCATCTAAAGAACAAGTTGAGAGTTTAGGTGGAAAATTTTTGATGGTAGATGGTATGGAAAATCTTGAGACAGAAGG
>MDTE01189191.1_pt1 | contig 43891 bp, 40 predicted proteins | sample 811231 | NCBI WGS metagenome assembly MDTE01 (sample SAMN05326651, study PRJNA326480) | marine metagenome | isolation source: seawater | place: Indian Ocean: Red Sea | collected 2010
AAATCAGAAGAGAGGTCATCTCTTGGTCTTGGAAAATCTACGTTTACCACTTCTCTAATTCTTCCTGGATTAGGAAGGAATACAACGATCCTTCCACCTAAATAAACGGCTTCACTTAAATTGTGTGTTACAAAAATAATCGTTTTCTTTGTCTTTTCCCAAACTTCAACAGTTAGTTCTTGAAGTTCTTCTCTTGTCTGGGCATCTAATGCACCGTAGGGTTCGTCCATCAATAAAATTTGTGGATCGTATGCTAGCGCACGCGCAACTGCGACTCTTTGTCTCATACCACCGGATAAACTGTGTGGATATAAATCCGCAAACCCATCTAATCCGACAAGTTTTAAGAATTCCATTGATATCTCTTCTCTTTCTTTTGCTTCCACTTTTCGTATTTGGAGTCCGTATTCAACATTTTGACGTGCAGTTCTCCAAGGGAATAGAGCATATTCCTGGAAAACAACTCCTTTGTCATATCCGAAATCTAGTTTTTTTCCGTCCATCAAAACTTCCCCTGAAGTAATCTCTACAAAACCTGCGAGAATATTCAAAAGGGTAGTTTTCCCACATCCGGAAAGACCTACAAGACAAATGAATTCTCCATCTTGGATTTGAAGATTTACATCTTCTAGAGCATGAACTTTTCTTTCAGGTGTATCGTATACTTTTCTAAGATTTTTTATTTCAATTTTTGGAATCAACTTGCTTTCTCGCCCCCGAATGAATTTATATAAAAAATATTTTAAATTGAGTTTTAAATCCTAACAAAGTTTTTCCATAAAATGAAATTAAGTTCGTGTATAATGACGTTCCGAACTTTATTTTTTTCAATACACTTAAGATCTGAAGGAAAAAAGATGAAAAGACTGAAGTTGTTATTATTTTTATTTTTTTTAAGTTCTTTTTTTTGTTCCTTTGTCTTGGCTAAATCACAGGTGAAGAAATCTTTGTCAGACGATTCTTTTCTTGTTTTCATTCCTAGTGGAACTTTTAAAATTGGAAGTAACAAGGGAGATGGAGATGAAAAACCTAAACGTCAAATTTATGTCACTTCTTTCTGGATAGATCAGCATGAACTGACAGTCAGTAAATTTGCTCGTTTTGTAATTCAAACCCGTCATAAGACAACTGCTGAGAAAAAAGGTTGGTCTTGGGTATGGGATTCTACTTTGAAAAAGGGTAGAGGGTGGTGGAGAAAGGAAAAAGGAATTAGCTGGAAAAATCCAAAAGGAATTTCTTCGGATTGGAAAAAAATGCCAGATCAACCGGTCTCACAAGTTTCATGGTTTGACGCTAATGCATATTGTAAATGGGCAGGTAGAGAACTTCCTACTGAAGCGCAATGGGAAAAGGCGGCTAGAGGTAATGATGACAGGATGTTTCCTTGGGGAAATCAACTTGATTCTAAATATGCAAATTTAAAAGGTAAAAAAGATGGATTCTTAGGAGTTTCTCCAGTTGGAAGTTTCCCAAAGGGAGCAAGTGTTTTTGGTGTTTTAGATATGTCAGGTAATGTTTGGGAGTGGGTTGCCGACTGGTATGCCAGTACACACTATGAAAGGATTAAGCTTAAGAATCCGTTGGGACCTAGACAAGGGAAGAAAAAAGTAATTCGAGGTGCCTCTTGGGGAAGTAAGTTGTTGTGGTCGCGTGTTTCAAATAGATATTCACGGAATCGGAACTACAGGAACAACAAAATAGGTTTTCGCTGTGTGCTTAACAAAGTAAATTGGAGTGATTCTAAGACTATTTTTTAGATTGATGTTTTGAAACTTTCTTGTGATTCTTTTTGTTCCAGTTAGGAATAACTAAAACACCATGAGGTCCATTTCCAACCTTAATTTTTTTTAAATTTTTGTGTTGTATTGCATCCATAACGTAAACTTCTTTAGAGTCCCGATTAGTTATATATGCAAGTTTTCCATCTGGAGTAAATGCAATTAAGTCTGGTCTAATACCTTGTTTTACAGAAGCTGCAAGTTTGTGATTTTTAGTAGAAAAAATTTCAACAGTATTAATGTGCGGAAGAGTTATATAGAGGAATTCATTGTTTGGCGTAAGTAGTAGGTCATGTGGTTCGTCTTTAAGATTTATAGTTTGTATTATCACGTTCAATTTAGTGTCGACGATACTAAATGAATTTCGTTCACCATTAGAAATATAGAGTTTTTCCCCATTTTCGGTAATATCAATACCTTCTGTATAATGACCGGATTCGATTTGTTTGATTATCGAAAAACTTTGAAGATTAACAACCGAAACATCTTCACTAAGTTCGTTTGCAATATAAGCATATTTCCCATCCCTAGAAATTTTTATATTTACTGGATTATTTCCTCCATGTTTGAAAACAGTATGAATTTTTTGAGTTTTAAGATTGAATACACTCAAATTATCAGAGTAAGTATTTACAAAATATGCGAATTTTCCATTTTTCCCAAAAGCAAGATTGTAGGGATCCCGGCCTACTCGCGCGCTTTTTTTAAATGAAAAGTCTTTTAAGTCTAAAATTCTAACAAATGGACTACCATCATTTATGATGAAAGCTTTCTGTTTGTCATTTGAAAGCGAAATTCTATTTGATTTCTTTCCTGCATTTATAGTTTTGATAACTTCATTTGTAGTTCTCGATATCACACTTATTGTCCCATCTCTTGTATTTGTAATGAGAATAAGTTCATCTTTTCCAACGGCTTCAATGAGTGAGGGAAAAATGATTGAAACAGATAAAAAAAGGACGAGGAAAGTTTTAGTTTTCATAGACATACTGAAAATTCTTCCTATTATTTAATTTTTCCTGCTTGTTGCAGTCTCTTATGTTTTAATTTTGGATCAAATTTGCAGTTACATAAATGTCTAATAAACAGAACGAGATTTTTGATCTCTTTTTTAGAAATAGTGTTTCCCCAAGAAGGCATTATAGGAGATAAATCATTGGATGGACCACCTTTAGTTATCGTACGAATCATATCTGAATCAGAGAATTGAGACATATCTTTTCCGTCTGTAAGATTTCTGGGACTGACGGGTAATCTGCTATTGTTATTAACTCCTTTTCCATTTCCCAAAGATCCATGACACTGAGAACAATGCCAATTGAAGATTTCTCTTGTTTCCTTATACTTGTCTTCTGTATATCCTGAATTTACAGAAAACAAAAAAAACAATAATGAAAAGCTAAAAATGACTTTTAATTTCATTTTCGATTCACCTGAAAGACATAATATAAGCAGATAATGCAACCATATCAGTTTCATTTAACACGTGGAAAGCTTTGTCTCCAAAAACGGGCATTCTTCCATTTGGATTATATCTCTTTGGATTCTTTAAGAAAAAGTAGATAAAGTCTCCTTTTAATCTTTTTCCTGCGTTTATAAATGATGGACCGCTTTCTCCTCCTACTTTAATAGGTGTTCTATATACGGTTTTTCTTATATATACTTTATGGCAGGAGTAACAAGGGGGCTTTTTTTGAAATAAGATTCTTGCTTTGCGAAGTATTCTTCTTGGTATTTTTTTCCACTTTGGAACAGTTCCCGTTTTTATTTGTAAGTCTTTATAATTTTGTAAAAGAGAAGAAATAATTTTTGCTTTTTGAGAAGAAAGTGAAGGATGGTGAAAAGTTCCTTTTCTCATTGTTCCCCAAATAACGCCTCTTATCGGTGTAGGTTTTTGTAACCAAGTTTCTAAATATTTCTTTTGATATTTATTGCCGGCTATCCATAAATTAGGACCTTTAATTCTCTTCCTAGCATTTAAAGGAATCTTCTTTGAGGGTCCTTCGAATGCATGACAACTATTGCATCCAAGAGTAAAAAGTAGATTTTCTTGAATTTTTTTCTCGGTTCTTTCAACTTTTTTTTGTTCGAAAGTTCTACTTTCAGATACAGTTTTATTTTCAGTTATGCAAATTATAGATATAAGAATTATGAATAAAAAAAATTGTTTATTGAAATTCATTTTATTTTAATAATCTTTCCATCAAGTGTTCTTAAAAAAGATTCCAGATTCAATTTTTCTTTTTCAGTAAGATCTAACTTTCTCATATCTGGATCTAAGTTTGGATTTGCTATTCCACCTTGAACATAAAAATCAATTACCTCTCTTAAAGTTTTGAAACGTCCGTCATGCATATAAGGAGCAGTTTGAGAGATATTTCGAAGGGGTGGGGTTTTAAATTTCCCCATATCAATTTTCCTGCCTGTTACTGCTTCCCTTCCAATTTCACGCTTCCCCTTGTCAAGGCCTATCCCCAAGTTATGAAACTGGTGGTCAGTGAAAGGAGCACTAAATTCATCTACTAAATGACACTTAACACATTTCCCTTTTTTTTTGAAAATCTCAAATCCTTTCTTAGCTTTTTCGGAAATTGCATTTTTTTTCCTCCATATCTCCAATAATCGAATGGTGAATTCCCTGATAAAATGGTTCTTTCATAGCTAGCTATCGCACTGACAATTAAATCGAGATTAATTGTTTTTTCCCCAAAAGCCATTTTGAATTTATTTTTATAATTAGGAGTATTTTCAAGAAATTGTAGTACTTTATCTAAATTAGCTCCCATTTCTGATTTTTTTAAGATTGGAGATTTTGCTTGTTCTTCTAAACTCTTTGCTCTTCCGTCCCAAAACTGAAAATCATTGTATGCAGCATTAATAATTGTAGGAACATTTCTTTTCCCTAACTTTCCACCTATACCTACCCCATACTGTCTGTTGTTACTAAATCCGTATTTTGGATTATGGCAACTAGCGCATGAAACAGTATTGTCAAGAGACAGTCGATTTTCAAAGAAAAGCATTTTCCCCAACTCGTATTTTGCTTTAGTTATAACGTTTTTTTCAGGAATAGGAACGTCGTCCATGCCGAGGGGAGTTTTAGGAAAAATTTCCTTATTCTCTGAAAAAACAGGGTCTTCCAGAAAAAAAATTGATAAAAGAACTAAAATCAAAATCGAGTTTTTATTTTCTCTGAAGCAGTTCAATACTAACTCCGTCTGGTGCTTCAATAAAAGCAATCAAAGTAGAAGGGTTAAACTGAGTTGGCTCAAGTGTGAATTTAACACCTTTGGATTTTAGATCTTCACAGTATTCATGGAAATTTGACTTTACCTGAAATGCAAAGTGATCCGTGCCCCATTCAACTTCGATTTTATCCTTTGCAGTTTCTTCATTTCTCTGTCCTCGAATAATTACTTTGGCGCCTTCAAATAAAACATATATTTGAGGTGCCCCTTGAATTTCAACGGTTTCTACTTTCTTTCCTCCGAGAATTTCTTCGAACCATTTTGCAGATTCTTCTGGGTTTTGACTAATTATATGTACATGATCAAAAAAAATATTATTCATAATTTTCCTTTTTTTAGAAATTATTCCCAAGTAATATCGCCAAAGTCCTCTTTTTGAGGATTTCCATTTAACTCGTATTTAGAAACCAAGATTTTGCTTTTTGCCACTGTTGTATTTTCCCCATGTCCAGGATATAGAATTGTTTCTTTAGGTAGCGTTAAGACTTTTTCTTTAATGGATTTTAAGAGCTGAAGAAGTTGTTCATGTGACCACGTTTTTCCTGGTCCTCCTGGAAAAATTGTATCCCCACAAATACAGTGTCCAGGGAAGTAAAACATGGTCATTCCTTTTGAGTGTCCCGGAGTGTGTACACATTTTATGGATACATCTCCAAAACTGACAAATTCTCCATCTTTTAATTCAAAATCTGAGGTAATTCCAAATTCCTCTTTATCTTTTTTGTGAAGTCCAAGAGGGACTCCGGTAATTTCTCTGACCTCATCTAAAGCGTCAATATGATCTCCATGACAATGAGTTTGAAGAATGAATTGAACTTCTGTTCCTTTGCATGCAGATAATATATCTTTGCTAGAGTGCGAAGTATCAATAATGATTGATTTTTTACTTTTCTTGCATGTTAAAATGTATACGTTATTACTATAAGGCCCTAAATTTAATTTTTGAAAATTGATAGTCTCTGTATCGAAATTTTGATTTAGATTGCTCAACACTTTCCCCTTTTTTGAGACATAGTTAAAATGGTGATCATATTAGAAGATTTATGCATTTAAGATCAAACATTAGTTTTCATTGTTCTCTAAGAGGTATGTTGAATGAATTCTTCGAATGTATCTGTCACAGTTAATATGGCTATGACTTTAGATGGGAAAATTTCGAGCTATGATGGTTCGAATTTAAGTTTTGGAAGTAAAGAAGATCGAAAAGAAATGGATCGTCTAAGAGCAGAGTCAGATATAATTATTTGGGGAGCGGAAACTCTAAGAATTGCGAATTGTCCTGCGAAGGTTAGGCTGCAAGAATTTATTGATTATCGTTTAGAACAAGGCAATTCTCCGCACCCTGCTAGTGGCGTTATAACCAGAACCGGTAATATTCCTAAGACATGTAATTGGTTCGAAAGCGAACTTATTCAGTTTGTTTTTACTAGCAAAAAAGGAGAAGAAAAAGCTAAAGAATTTTGTGAAGGTCGAGCTGAAGTTATTGTTTCAGTTTCTGAAGAAGTGTCGCCATTTTCAGTTCTAGAGTTTTTAAGGAAAAGAGGTTTTCGAAAAATTTTACTAGAAGGCGGTGGTTCAATACATTGGAGTTTTATTAAGGAAAACCTTGTTGATTCTCTTTACATTACTGTAACTCCATTTTTGGCTGGAGGTTCAAAATCTCCTACTATTCTGGATGGTGAGGGTTTCTTAGGTCCTGATTTTGTTAATTTAAAACTTGAGAAGTTTGAAAAAAAAGGAAATGAATTATTTTTGAAATACAAGATTTTGAAATAATTTAAATTATAGAATCTTTTTCTCGCACTTTATCGATTTGAATTATTTAATGTTCTTATGGTAGTTATAGAGTAATTGACAATTTAAAACGTTGGAGGTGAATTTTTGGTTTTAAGAGCTAAGAAGAAATCTAGTTCTAATAGTGTTTCTCGTTCCTTAGGGAAAAGAGAACTGGGTAAAATGTATAGAAACATGTTGAGAATTCGGCAGTTTGAAGAGAAAACGGACGAGTTATTTATGGGTGGAAGAATTAAAGGAGCAGTCCATGTAAGTATAGGACAAGAAGCATGTTCTGTGGGTGTTTGTTCCGCATTGAATCAGAATGATGCAATTCTTACTACTCATCGCGGTCATGGCCATTCTATTGCAAAAGGAACACGTTTGAAAGAAATGATGGCTGAGATGCTTGGGAAATCTACAGGTTTATGTAAGGCAAGAGGTGGTTCTATGCATATAGCAGATATTTCTAAGGGTCATTATGGTGCGCATTCAATTGTGGGCGCTAATATGCCTATGGCTGCAGGAATGGGATTAGCTTATCAATTAGAGGGGAAAGGCAGAGTTGCAGTTGTTTTCTTTGGTGATGGAGCCTCTAATCAAGGTAGTTTCCATGAATCCATGAATTTATGTGCAATTTGGAAACTTCCTGTGATTTTTTTCTGTGAGAATAATCACTATGCAGTTTCTTTCCATGTAGAAAGATCTACTTCTGTATCTGATATCAGTGTTAGAGCGCAAGGATATAACGCTCCAGGTATCACGGTGGATGGTATGGATGTAGTTTCTGTATACGAAGCTACAGTTCAGGCAGTAGAAAGAGCACGAAGAGGAGAAGGCCCAACTCTTATCGAAGCAAAGACATATCGTTTTTTTGGACATTCAAGGGGAGATCCACAATTTGGACCTTATAGGACTAAGGAAGAGGTAGACGAATGGCGTAAGAGAGACCCTCTGTTACTTACAGAAAAACTATTATCTTTAACTAAAGCTCAGAAAAAAATACATCTGGATGCAGTAAAAAAAGAAATGAAAGAGGCTCTAAAATTTGCAGAATCTAGCCCAGAAGCAACATTAGAGTCTGCTCTAGAAGATGTTTTTGCTTAAGTTTGTACTCGTATTTGGAGATTTTGATATATGAGAGAAATTAATTTTGTTGATGCCCTTAATGAAGCACATTTTGAAGAAATGGAAGCAAATGAAAAAGTAATAGTTATGGGTGAAGATGTAGAGCTAGCATATGTTTTTGGTGTTTCTAAAGGACTCGCAGAACGTTTTGGAAAAGATAGAGTTCGTGATACTCCAATAAGCGAGTTGGGTATTGTAGGGGCTGGAGTAGGTGCAGCGATGGCTGGGTATAGGCCTATTGTAGAAATAATGTTTATGGATTTTATAATGTTAGCTATGGATCCATTAGTGAATCAGGCAGCAAAGCTTCGTTATATGTTAGGAGGTCAGATAAGCGTCCCTTTAGTTGTTAGAACCCCAGGAGGGGGTGGGGTGCAATACGGACCAACCCATAGTCAGTGCTTAGAGGCTTGGTTTATGCAAGTCCCTGGTATTAAGGTAGCAGTTCCAAGCGATCCTGGTGATGCAAAAGGACTTATGAAATCGGCAATAAGAGATAATAATCCTGTAGTTTTCGTTGAACATAAAATGCTTTATAAATTAAAGGGAGAAGTTCCTGAAGGAGAACATATCGTTCCATTTGGTCAAGCAGTGGTTAAGAGAGCAGGAACAGATATAACCCTAGTGGGAGTTGGTTATCAGGTGCAAAATTGCTTGGCTGCAGCAGATGTTTTAGAAAATGAGGGGATCAGTGTAGAAGTTGTAGATCCTAGGACGATTGCTCCACTTGATGTTACTTCTATTGCTGAATCTGTAAGAAAAACCAATCGATGCGTGATAGTAGAAGAAGGTCATCTCAGAAGTGGTGTTGGTTCTGAAATTTCAGCTTCTATACAAGAAGAAGTTTTCGATTATCTTGATGCACCAATTGCGAGAGTTGCGGCTTTAAATGCACCAATTCCCTTCGAACCTAAACTAGAAGATTTTATTTTGCCGAATCCAGACAATATAGTAGAGGTATCTAGAAAAGTACTGGGCGTCTCTATCTAAAATTTCATTTCTAGATTTTCTGTTTCAAATATATCTAAAGTTTGCTATTAATTTCATGTAGAAATTTCATCTATGAATTTGAACGTTTAGAAATATCTCGGAGGTTAAATGAACAGGCAAAAATGGTTTCTGTTAGGTTCGTTAATAGTTTTAGCAAGTTCTTTTTTCTTCTTCAAAAAGCTTATTGAAAATGAACCAATTCCTATAAGAAAAAATTCTAAGATTATTGGACGACTAGTCGAAACAGTTGAAGTCAGAAAAAAGGACACAATTTTTTGGGTTTCGGGTTATGGAACAGTAAAGCCCAAGACTGAAATCAATGTGATTCCTGAAGTATCGGGAAGGGTAGTTTTTCGTTCTAACAAATTTAGAAAAGGAGATTTTGTTAAGAAGGGAGATTTGCTCTTTAAGGTTGATTCTGTTAGTTACAGTCTCTCTGTTAGGCAAAAGAAAGCAGAAATTGAGAAATTAAAATCTGACATAAAAAATTTAGTACAGTCAAAAAATAATTTCCATGCGGATCTTAATATCGCCAAGAAACATCTTAATGTAATTAAAAAAGAATTAGATAGAAAGAAAAAAATAAGGCAAAAACAGGTAATTTCTCAACAAGAATATGAAAGAGTGGTGGAATCTTATTTAAGGCAAGAGAGGGTAGTGCAATCTGTGAAAAATAGTTTGGCCTTAATTCCGTCACAATTAGAGCAGAAAAAGAAATCTATAGATATTGTTAAGGTTGAATTGGATAGATCATTAATAGATTTGAAAAAAACTAAGTTTTATGCGCCTTTTGATTCAAGAGTTAGTTTAGCACAAGTAGAAGTGGGTGATTATCTACAACAAGGGAATTCATATGGAAAAATATATGAGACTTCTTCCGTAGAAATTGCGGTTTCTATTCCGGTAGAAGAGGCTCGTTGGGTTTTTCCTGAATTGCGTTTTAGAAAGTCAGAACAATCTATAAAAAATGGCAGAAGATTTTTTCCTTTAGCAGAAATAAAGTGGAATAAATTTGGAAAATCTTTGCAATGGAGTGGTAGAGTTTCGAGAGTAGATTCAGGTCTTGATAGTTCAACTCGAACACTTTCTTTGATTGTAGAAGTAATAAATCCATCTGAGATTTTGCCTAGTCGTCAAAGTACTCCTCTAACAGTAGGAATGTTTGTATCGATCAGAATAAAAGGTATTTCTGTCCCAGATGTTTTTGCACTTCCACGTTTTTTAGTAAAGAGTGCAACCAAGGAAGGCAAACTAACCGACACAATTTTTCTTTATGAAAATTCAAAGTTGAAGATTAAAAAGATAGATATTTTAAGAAAAACTATGAATTATGTATTCGTAAAAAATGGTCTTAAAGATGGGGACAAATTAATTACCTCTCCATTACCAGATGCGGTAGACGGAATGAAGTTAAGAAGAATAGTTCCTCATAATATAAGGACTCAGTGAGATGAGCAATTTTATCTCATGGTCCGCAAGAAATTCTGTTTTTGCAAATCTTTTAATGGTTATCCTAATCATTTTCGGTTTGTTTTCATTATGGAATATAAGAAGTGAACTCATTCCTCAATTTTCTCTTGATAGAATACGTGTAGATGTTAATTGGGATGGTTCAAGTCCTGAAGAAGTAGAAAAAGGTATTTGTATGAAAGTAGAAGAATCCTTGTCAAAAGTAGAGGGTATTAAAAAGATTACTTCATTAGCATTAGAGAGTCGGTGTTCTACAGTAATCCAAGTTGAATCTTGGAAAACCCCTTCAAAAGTTATGGAAGATGTCAAAGATCAAGTAAATAGGATTAATACATTTCCCGAGAATGTTGAAAGACCTCTTATTACAGAAGTGAAACAGATGCATCAGGTAATTCATGTTTCTCTATTTGGGAATGTGAGTGAATCAGTTCTAAAGAGAAAGTCACAAGAAATTAAAGATGAACTCTTACTTTTAAATGGTATTTCTAAGGTAGTGGTTGGCGGTCTTCGTAATTGGGAGATATCTATTGAAGTTTCAGAAGAAAATTTAAGGAGATACGACTTAACATTCACGAAACTTTCAGAAATTATCAAAAAAAACGTTCTAGAACTTACAGGTGGAGATATACGTTCCAAGCAGAATAGAATAAGAATTCGAACAGTTGGGAAATTATATACTGGATTGGAATTTGAAAAATTAGAACTCTTGGTTAAGAAAGATGGAACTATTCTAAGACTTGGAGATGTGGCAACTGTTGTCGATAGTTTCGATGAAATGGATACATCTGGCAGATTTAATGGGAAATCCGCGTCTCTAATTAGTATTTATAGAACAGAGGATGAAGATGCATTACAGATATCAGAGATCGTGAAAAAATATGTAGAAGAAAAGAAAGCGATGCTGTCAAATGGATTAGATCTTAATTATTGGGGTGATACTTCACGCATGATTCAAGACAGACTGAGTCTCTTGCTTAGAAATGGCAGGACGGGTCTTATTCTTGTTTTCCTATCTTTATGGTTATTTTTAAATATACGACTATCTTTTTGGGTTGCTATGGGATTGCCTGTTGCGCTCATGACTGCATTAGGTTTTATCACTTTTGTTGGTGGGACTTTGAATATGATCTCCATGTTTGCATTTATTATGGTTCTTGGAATTTTGGTTGATGACGCAATAGTGATTGCAGAGAATATTTTTTCTCATATGCAAAAAGGTGAAAATTTTATTGATGCTTCTATTAATGGGACAAAAGAAGTTGCGTTTCCTGTTTTTGCGACAGTTACGACTACTATCGTTGCTTTTGTTCCTCTCATGATGGTTACTGGAACTATGGGAAAATTTATGGAGATTATACCAGTTGCAGTTATTGCGGCACTTATTGCTTCAGTTATAGAAGCATTTTTTATTCTTCCCAATCACCTTGCGAACTGGGTTAAATTACCTACTCCAGGGACCTTTGGAAGTAGAATCCGAAATTACCTAGAACAGACGATTTATTTTTTAATACACAAGGTTTATAGGCCTATCCTTATTTTTTCTTTAAAAGCTAGGTATTTTGTTTTATCTTCTGGTCTTGCGGTCCTACTTTTAACCGTAGGATTGGTTTTGGGTGGACATATCCGCTTCTATTTTTTCCCAAACTTTGATTCTGATTGGATTCAAGCCAAATTACTTTTTCAAAGAGGTACGCCCATAGAACAAACTTCTAAAGCAATGAAGGTGATAGAGAAAGCGATAATGGATTCTAGTAAAGATTTTGAGAAACAGACTGGGAAAAAAATAGTCAAACAGGTTTTTACAATCTTGGGAGAGCAGATTGTTCCTAACAAATATGGTGTAAAGGGTTCACATGCCGCACATCTAATAGTTGAAATGCTTCCTTCAGAAAAAAGAGGGATAAATAGTTCAGAAATAATCAATGATTGGAGAAGGCGAACAGGTGAGATTCCTGGTGTTGTTAGTCTTGTATATGGAAGATCAGGTGCGAGACCGCCTGGGGGAAAACCCATAGAAATTGGTATTTCGGGTAAAGATCTCACTCAATTAAGAAATGTTTCAAATATTTTGAAAGAAGAATTGTTGAAATTTTCTGGAGTATTTGACATAGAAGATGATTTCAGACCTGGAAAACTGGAAATTCAAACACTCTTAAAGCCTCAGGCTAGAGTTTTGGGATTGAATTTAGATGATTTAGCAAAACAATTACGATCGCGTTTTTTTGGACTTCAGGTTATTAGGATTCAAAGAGGAAATGATGAGGTTAAAGTAAAACTTAGATATCCTAGAAAAGAACGAAACGCTATTGCGGATATTGAAAATATTAGAATTAAAACTAAAGCAGGTTCGGAAATTCCTTTTTATGAAGTGGCAGATATTAAGATTGTAAGGGGATTAGATGAAATCAAGAGAGTTGACAAAAAGCGTTTTATTACAGTGAGCGGTGAAGTAAATGACGAAGTTGCAAATCCTTCTGAAATAATTTCAAATCTAAAGAGAGGTATTTTGCCAAAATTAAGATCTCGTTTTCCCGATGTACGTTTCCAGTTTGAAGGACAAGCAAGAGAATCTAGAGAGTCGATTGGTAGTTTAGGAAGAGGATTTGTTTTTGCTTCTCTTGTCATCTATGCGATTCTTTCACTATTATTTAGAAGTTACTTCCAACCTATTGTTGTAATGAGTGCTATCCCTTTTGGGTTTGTTGGTGCTGTTGCTGGCCACGCGATTATGGGTTACGACATTTCAATTCTAAGTCTTATGGGAGTAGTTGCTTTGTCTGGTGTTGTTGTAAATGACTCTCTAGTTTTTTTGGATTTTGTAAATAGATTTTTGAAAGAAGGTTTACCATTCGAGAAGGCTCTTCTTCACGCTGGGATTTCCAGATGGAGGGCTATAGTTTTGACAACTATGACTACAGCATCGGGACTTGGTCCAATGTTACTCGAAAAAAGTTTTCAAGCACAGTTTCTAATTCCGATGGCAATCAGTCTTTGTTTTGGACTTTTATTTGCTACATTTATCACTTTAATATTAGTGCCAGTCATTTCACTAATCGGTAATGACATCTCAATCTTTTTAAAGTGGATTTATACGGGTAAATGGTTGTCACGCGAAAAGGTTGATTCGCATACAAACTAATTCAAGTTTAAAAACAATTCGTATTATGAGTATTTTCTTAAGTTAATGTACAATTGTCTGATTCTAAATTTTTTAGGAGATTGTATTTTGTCTGATCTTAATCAGGTTCATTACAGTGAAAAAGTTAAAGAAAGTATGGAAGCAGTCATATTAAGTGCTCCAGGAGAACTGCTAGTTAAAGAGGTTGCTACTCCTGTGCCTGGTCCATCTGAAGTGCTAGTACATGTTAAATGCACAACAATTTGTGGGACTGATATAGAGATTATCAAAGGCAGTCATCTTCCTCGTTGGCCAAGAAAATTTCCTGCTATTCTTGGACATGAATGGTCGGGAGAAATCGTTGCACTTGGACCTATGACGGAAGCTTCTAATTTCAAAATTGGAGATCATGTTGCTGGGACAAGTCATGCGGGTTGTGGTGCTTGTCGGTCTTGTCTGACAGGTCGTTATAATTTATGCCTAAATTATGGAAATGATTCCACTGGTCATAGACAATATGGGCATGTTTCTCAGGGTACTTATGCAGAATATGTAGTTAATAATATTCGTTCTTTACATAAGATGCCTGAAGAGTTGCCCTTTGAATTTGGCTCTGCTGTTGATCCTGTTGGGTGTGGGCTTTGGACAGTGAAAAGAGCTTCCGTTAACCCTGGAGATACTGTAGTTGTTTTAGGCTCTGGTCCGATTGGAGTATTTGCTTACGAATGTGCAAAAGCACTCGGTGCTGGAAGAGTTATCGTGGTTGGTGGCGGAAAGAGATTGGATATTTTGCGCGAACAGGGTGCAGAAGTTGTAAATTATAGAGAGGGTAAAGTGCCAGAGAAGATCAATGATTTGACTAGAGGAGAAAAAGCACAAGTAGTTTTAGAAACTGCTGGTACTACAGAAAGTTTCAAATGGACGGTTGATTGTGCAGGAAAAGGAGCTCGAATTGCTATAACCGGAATTCCTGATAACATCCCAGATTTGGCTTGGAAGAGAGTTGTACTAGAAGAGATGGATATTACAGGAGTTCGAGCTAATCCAAATTGTGGAGATGAAGTAATTTCTCTTATAGAGAATAATAGGATACAAGTAAGACCCTATATAACTCATAGTTTCCCATTGAGAGAATATCAAAGAGCGCATGATGTATTCGTTGCTAGAGAAGATGGTGCGCTGTTAGTGAATTTGTATCCAGGAACTTGAAAGGGAAGTATGATGGATAAAAAAATGAAATATGGGGCAAAGATGATAGAAGAAGCAAAACTCGTAGCAGTTAATAACCCCACAGAAAATAGGGACTATGTGATTTCTTTTTCAGTTCCAGAATTTACTTGTTTGTGTCCTATTAGTAATTTTCCGGATTTTGCTACAATCTATATCGAATATGTTCCTAATAAAAAAATTGTTGAATTAAAATCTCTGAAATTATATATCAATCGCTTTCGGAATAAAGAACATTTTCATGAAGAAGTAGTAAATCTAATTCTTGATGATTTTTTGATTTGTTGTAACCCTAAATGGGTAAAAATTGAGGGAGATTTTAATGTTAGAGGTAACATTAAAACTAAAGTTCATGTTATACATGGTGTGAAGCCTTCTAATTGTGATTAGTATTTTTAAATAATTCTTTTTAACATAATTATTTTGGGGATTCTTATGTCCGACTATAAAGTTGCAGGAAAGGGATTTTCTCGCATTGATGCTTCTGACAAGGTTCTTGGCACAGCTAGATTTGGTGCAGATAAGATAAGTTCTAGAACCTTAATTGGAATGATAGTAGGTAGCAAACATGCATTTGCAAAAGTCTTGAGTGTAGATGCTAGTAAAGCTATTCAAATTCCTGGAGTTCGTGCAGTTTTAACGCGGGACAATAGTCCGAATAACAGATTTGGAGGTTCTATTAAAGATAGGACATGGTTTGCAAAGGATGGATATGTAAGATTTGAAGGAGATCCTGTTGCTGCAATTGCTGCCGAGAGTCGTGAAGCTGCAATAGCTGCATCGGAAGCTTTAGAGATAAAGTATAAGGTTTTAGAGCCTGTTGTTAGTGCCTTAGATGCAAGGAATGGAAAGGGTCCAATTATTCATAAGGAATGGAAAAATCTGAATCTCGGACCTGAGAGTGACGGAAGAGTAATTGCACGATTTGAAAAAGGAATAGGAAATTTAGAAGAGGGATTCGAGAATTCAGATTTTATTTTCGAACATACTTTTCAGACTGGATATGTACATGCAGCCTATATAGAGCCTCATGCTTGTTTGGTTGAACCTAGTGGTGATGGCAAAGTTACGATTTGGACGTCAACACAATCCCCTTATGATATTAGGAATGGTGTCTGTGATGCGTTAGGACTACCTCATACTAAAGTAAGAGTTATTCCAACAGAAATTGGTGGTGGTTTTGGTGCAAAAATTAGGTCTACAGTTGAACACATAGTTTCTCTTTTAGCTTTGAAGACCAATAGGCCTATCCATTATGAGATGAGTCGTGAAGATGATCACCGGGCAGTTAATCCTCGACATCCTCATGTTATAAGTATAAAAACAGGGGTTTCAAAAGATGGAAAAATCATTGCACGTGATATAGATGTCACAATGGGACATGGAGCCTATGCAGATGGTGCTCCAATGCAGTGTAGCAGTAAAATGGCTCTTGCTACAGCTACGTATAATATCCCTAATTTCCATATTAAAGCATGTACAACTTATACTAATGGTCCTGTTTCAGGTCCTGTTCGAGCACCAAGTGGACCTCAATACCATTATGCTATGGAAGTTCATACGGATATTGTTGCCCGAGAGATCGGAATAGATCCTGTAGAATTTCGAAGAAAGAATGCATTGCAACCTGGAGATAAAATTGTTCCTTCAGGCGGTCCATACTCTGATGGAGAATATAAAGAAGGGTCTATAAGAGCGGTTTTAGAAAAAGTGGTTGAGGAAGGAGATTGGGGGTCTCCAATAGAGATAGATTCTTCGCTTCTTTCGGAAGGCTGGTCGCCTGGAAGAGGAATAGCTTTTGGGTATTGGCCAGGTCCAGGTGGCGCAGCAAGTTGCACTATTCGTCTTAATGATGATGGAAGTTTTCATGTTGTTGGTGGGTCAGTAAATCTTACAGGTTCGAGTACTTCTCTTTGTCAATTAGCTGCAGAGGAACTTGGTGTTGGACTAGACAAAGTACGATTTGATACAGGAGATACAGACACAGCACCAGAATCTATTAGAGCTGCTGGTAGTATGGTTACAAGGTCACTTGGTGCTGCAGTTTTGAAAGCTGCAAAAGATGCTCGGTCTAAAATTCTGAAAGTGGCGTCTTCTAAACTAGAAGCTAATCCTGATGATCTAAAAATAGAGAATGGTATTGTTTTCGTCGAATCTTCCCCAAAGAGGTCTGTTAGTTTATCTGTAGTTGCTAAATCTGCACCTCAAATTCTTGGATATATAATAGGGGAAGGAGAAAGTGAAGCTCCTCCTCCTTGTCCTATTTATACTGCACAGATTGCCGAAGTTGCTGTGAACCCAGAAATTGGAGAAGTAAAAGTTCTACGTTTGCTTTGTGTGCAAGATGTTGGATTTGCAATTAATCCTCTTTCGGTAGTAGGACAAATTGAAGGTGCAATGATTCAGGGTATGGGAATTGCATTATTAGAAGAATTATCTCAAAATCTCGAGGGCAAACTTTCTGGAGAAAGTTTGCACGATTATTTATTGCCCACAAGTCTTGATTTACCAAAGCTTGAAGTTTTCTTATTAGAAAATCCTGCAGAAGGAACTCCATATGGAGCTCGTGGAGTTGGCGAACCACCGATTTGTGCTACAGCTGCAGCAATTGGAAATGCTATACAAGATGCTGTAGGAACTACAGTGTTTTCAATACCTGTTTCACCTCATAATTTAAAAGAAGCAATAGATACACTCGAAAAAGTCTCTTGATTCAATAATAGGAGGGTTCTTGAAATGCCAATAAATAGTTCCAGTAACCTACCTGAAGATCTTGGTATTACAGATGAAATGATGGCTTGTCCGCTTCCACGTATTCCTTTTGTATCTCCAGACAATATCCCGAATGATTTAGAAAAGGAATTAAATCCTCTTTATGAGTGGTCTTTAAAAATGTGGGGTACTGTACCTAGATTTTTGCAACTTCTGGCAAATGCTCCACCTACAATGGAAGCGTGGATGTTATTGGACCAAAAACTTAGAACGAATCGTCTAAAAACAGATCCAGATTACATTCGACATATGGAATTATGTATTGTCAAAACTGCGTTATTAACTGAATGTAATAATTGAGTAGGTCATAATGTTGAGCTCGGTCGAGCTCTCGGTCTTACTGAGGAACAAATTGACTTACTTGAAGGAGAAAAATGGAAAGAAACGACTCTCTTTAATGATAAAGAGAAAGCAGTTATAAGATGGGCAGATAGCGTAACAAAATTAACTGCAAAGGGAGATGATTTCGCTTTTTCAGAAATGAATAAATATTTTTCTAATCGCGAGATTGTAGAACTCACGTTTATTTGTGGAATGTGGAATTTGTCAGGTCGTTTAGCGGAAGCACTTCATTTAGTGGTTGAGCCTCCCGGTTCACGTATAGAATTCCAAGAATCTGATCTTGGTAAAAAGTCTTAGATTTAATGGTGCCTATGAAACTTGGAATTTGGGCTCCTGTTTGGGGTTCCTTTTTGGGTCAAAAGGAAGAACCTTCTTCAGTTACGGAAGCAACTTTTGATTTTAATGCTAAGTATATTCAATATGCAGAATCTCTTGGTTTTGAAAGTGTTTTGCTATTAGATCGAAGTTTGAATAGTACAAAGGGAATACAAGCTCCTATTTTAGAGGCATGGGTTACTGCTTCTGCTCTAGCTCCCATCACAAATTCTATAGAATTGATCGTAGCAAGTAGGAGTGCATATAGACATCCAGGATTAGTAGCTCAAATGGGTGCGAACCTTGATAATATAAGTGAGGGTAGATTTGCTATTAATATAGTTTCAGGATGGTGGGGTTTGGAACACGATATGAATGGAATTCCTTTTCCTGAACACGATAAAAGATATGATATTTCTGCAGAAGTAATTGAAATCTTGAAAAAATTTTGGAAAGGAGAAGTATTTGATTTTAATGGAGAATTCTTTCAGATTAATCAGGGAATAACTTCACCTCTTCCAGTTAGAGAACCTTGGCCTACAATATATTTTGGTGGTGAATCGGATGCAGCAATTCATTTGGCTGCAAGAGCAGCCGATGTCTTTTTGTTTAATGGTCGTCCACTGTCTTTAGCGAAAAAATTAATTTCTCGAGTGAAAATAGAAAATGCAAACTACAAAAAAGATTTAAAATTTGGAATGAGTGCATTTGTGATTTGTAGAGAAACAGATTCTGAGGCTGAGGAAGAATTAGAAAGGTTGATAGAATCATTGGGGGTTTCTGAAGAATTACAAAGTGTTGATAAAGATGCTATTCATAAAAAGACAAGTTCACGTTCTAAAGGAATTGGTTCTAATGGTGGAATTGCTGCGGGTCTTGTAGGTAGTGCAGACACAATTGTCGAAAGAATGATTGAGTTTAACAAGGAAGGAGTAGAACTTTTCTTGTTACAGTTTCACCCGATGTTTGATGAAATTGAAAGATTTTCTAAAGAGATTATGCCGATTTTGCCTATTGGTAAGGGCCAGAAAACTAACCCCCAAGGAAAGTAAATCTGGCCCTTTTCCTGTCGCAGAGTCCGCCCGTTTTCCCAACGACAGGTTTTTTTATTTTTTAAGAACAACCACTGGTTGCACCACATGTAATACATTTAAGGCATGTGCCATTTCTTACCAATGTGAATTGTCCACAATCTGCACATGCTTCACCTTCATAACCTTTAGCTCTAGCCTCTTGAATAGCTGCCCCTTGTGTAGAAGATGAAACTATATCTACGGTATCTTCTTTTTTTATGTCTTCACCGTAATCTAATTCGACTCTATCGCTGCGTGGAGCGGAGATAGATATTTCCTCTGGATCTAAAGTTTCAATTTCGCCTTCTTCTTCAGAATCAAATTCAGGGATTTCGTTTTCAGGTCTCCCAATTGTATCACTTCTTAAGTCTTCTGGTGTCACTTGCGAAAGGTCATGTCTTCCTAAATAGGTAATAGCAAGTTCACGGAAAATATAGTCGATAATTGAAGTTGACATCTTTATATGTGGATTCCCACTAACAATTCCACCTGGTTCAAACCTTGTAAATACAAAGGCATCAACAAATTCATCAATTGGTACTCCATGTTGTAATCCAAGTGAAATAGAAATAGCAAAGCAATTCATAAGGCTTCTGAATGCAGCACCTTCTTTATGCATATCTATGAAAATTTCACCTATAGAACCATCTTCATATTCACCAGTGCGCAGATACACTTTATGTCCACCAACTACTGCTTTTTGGGTATATCCCGCTCTTCTAGAGGGTAATTTTCTTCTTCTAGATTGATATACATATCTCTTGATGATTTGCCTTGCTAATACAGTAGGTACGCTTTCGGATGAATCGGAGCCCTTGAGAAGTTCTGTTTCTGACTGTGATGAAAGAGGCTGGCTTAATTTTGAACCGTCACGATAAATCGCAATTGCTTTAGTCATTAATTTCCATGAATCTTTGTAAATACCTTGAATTTCAGATATAGAACTTTCTGCAGGCATATTGATCGTTTTACTTATTGCTCCTGAGATGAAAGGCTGAGCTGCTGCCATCATTTCAACATGGGCGGTCGGTGGAATAAACCTTTCTCCATCTTTGCCGCACTTATTTGCACAGTCAAAAACCGACAAATGTTCCTCTTTTAGATGAGGAGCATCTTCTATAGTCATTTTTCCACAGACATAATCGTTTGCTTCTTGAATTTGTTCTTGAGTAAATCCAATTAGTTCAAGAAGATTAGTATCCCAACCTTCTAGTTGCTCATCTTTTAATTTAAGATTTTCTTTACAAAAATCTTCTCCCAAAGAATATTTGTTAAACGCATATTGTATTTCAAATGCTCCTTCAAGATCAGACTCAACTTTTTGTATTTCTTTATCTGTGAAACCTTTCTCTATTAAAGATTCAGGATTTATATGTGGAGCATTTTTTATAGTTCCTCATCCCCTGCAGTGGGCAACAATTTCTTTTGTTTCTTCCTCAGAATACCCTAACTTTCTTAATGCAAGAGGAACGGACTGATTGATTATTTTAAAATAACCACCCCCTGCTAATTTTTTAAATTTTACTAGTGCAAAATCTGGTTCAATACCAGTGGTATCGCAATCCATTACTAAACCTATGGTCCCAGTTGGAGCTATGACAGTAACTTGAGCATTTCGATACCCATTCTTTTCACCTAGTTTTAAAGCGTTATCCCATGATTTTTGCGCTGCTTTGAGCATATAATTCGGACAAATTTTCTGGTCAATTCCGACTGGTTTTATTGAAAGGCTTTCGTATTCACTTTTTGGGGAATTATAGGCAACTCTTCTATGATTTCTTATCACGCGAAGCATATTGTCTTTATTGTGTTCGTATCTTTTAAAGGGGCCTAGTTCTCCAGCTATTTCGGCACTTGTTGCATATGAACAACCTGTCATTATAGAAGTAATGGAGGAGCACCACGCGCGAGCTTCAACAGACTCATAAGGTATTCCCATCACCATTAACATAGTTCCTAAATTTGCATACCCTAAGCCTAGTGTTCTGTAATCGTAAGATCTTTGAGCAATTTCTGAACTAGGGAACTGAGCCATGAGTACTGAAATTTCAAGGACTACAGTCCACAATCTAACCACATGTTCGTAATTATCTACTTGGAAAGTCCCATTATTAACGTCTAAAAATTTCATTAAGTTCATAGATGCTAAATTACAGGCTGTATCATCCAAAAACATATATTCAGAGCATGGGTTAGAACCGTTTATCTTTCCGTCGTTAGAGCACGTATGCCAATCATTTATAGTTGTATCAAATTGAATTCCTGGGTCTGCACAACACCATGCTGCATAACCTATATCCTCCCATAAATCTCTTGCTCTAAGAGTTTCGGAAATTTTTTTGTTCGTACGATTCAATAAATCCCATGAAGAATCTTTTTCTACTGCTTTCATAAATTTGTCAGTTACTCGTACAGAGTTGTTCGAGTTTTGTCCGGAGACGGTACTATATCCTTCACCTTCCCAGTTTGTATCTAATTCATCGAATTCTATACTTACGTATCCCTGCTTAGATAACTGTATAGCTCTCTGTATATAATTTGAAGGGACAGAGGCTTTAATTGCCTCAGAAATCGCATGCGAAAGATCTGGATTTTTCTCTGGATTATATAGGTCACCATTTAGGTCAGCTTGTTTTTCCCTATTGCATGCATCCATAATTGTATTCATATGCTGATTACAGTGCTTGCTTCCAGAAACAAGAGCAGCAACTTTCTGTTCTTCTTGAACTTTCCAATTAATAAATTCTCGAACATCAGGATGGTCAATGTCTAATGTAACCATTTTTGCCGCTCTACGAGTTGTCCCACCTGACTTTATTGCTCCGGCTGAGCGGTCACCTATTTTTAGGAAACTCATTAACCCAGAACTTTGTCCACCACCTGAAAGTGATTCTCCAGATCCACGAATATTTGAAAAATTAGAACCTGTTCCAGATCCGTATTTGAATATTCTTGCTTCCCTAGTCCACAAGTCCATAATTCCGCCCTCATTTACGAGGTCATCACTAACGGATTGAATAAAACAAGCGTGTGGTTGCGGATGTTCATATGCATTTGTAGATTTTTGCAATTTTCCAGAATCTGGGCAGCAGAATGAATGCCCCTGGGCAGGACCAGTAATACCGTAGGCCCAATGTAATCCAGTATTGAACCACTGAGGAGAGTTTGGTGCTGTCATTTGCGATGCTAGTATGAATGATAATTCCTCGTAAAAAATTCGAGCGTCTTTCTCCGTGTCAAAATAATTGTGTTTCCAACCCCAATAGGACCAACATCCGGCTAGACGATGAAAAACTTGTCTTGAATCATTTTCCGAAACGAATTTCTCGTTTTCCTTCATGCCATCCATAGCTTTTTCATCCGGAATCGAACTTAGAAGCCATTCAGGTGTTCCCTTTTCTTTTACTTTTTTTGTGTGAATAGGGACCCCAGCCTTACGAAAATATTTTTGAGCTAAGATATCTAACGCAACTTGTGACCAATTTTCAGGAACCATCACGTCTTTAGCTTCAAAAACTAAAGAACCGTCTGGATTTGTGATTTTTGATGTTCTAGGAATGAAATTAATTTCCGAATAAAAATCTTTATTTTCTTCTGTAAATCTACGTTTAAACTTCATTGAAAACTCCGAATCTTTTTACTGATGGGCTACTTTGGAAGGGAAATGATTGAATTCTAAAATTAAGCACAAAATACCTTTTCCGAAAGGAATATTTAAAAATAATACTTCATGGACAAGTAGACATAGTAAAATATTCCTTTTTATTGTGTCAACAGAAAATTTTATTTATCCACAAGATAATGGACTTTTTCCACAAAATATCCCCAGATATTGTGTTTTTTGATTAAAATTACATTAATTCTTTTGATTATTTTTTTAATTTGTAGTTATATAGAATCTATAATTTCGTATCTTTTTAAGTAATCAAAACAATCCGGAGTTTTCATGAAAATATATGATTTGGCAGTTATTGGAGGAGGTCCAGCAGGATATCACGCTGCTATAGAGTTATCCAAAAAAAACAAGAAATCCATAGTCATTGATGAAAAAACTCTTGGTGGTACGTGTTTACATTTAGGCTGTATCCCCAGCAAAAGTTTAATCTCATCTGCGGGATTATTTCGGAATTTAAAAAAAGCAAACGACTACGGGATAACTTTAAATGAAAATTTTTCTGCTGATTTGCAACTAATGATTTCTAAGAAAAACAAAATAGTTAGTAACTTAGAGAAGGGTATTTTTAATCTGTTCAAAAATCATGGAGTTGAATTTGTGCAAGGTCGGGGAGAGATTCAAGAAGTCAATCGTGTGAGAGTGAAAAATATGAATGAGGAAATTAGTGATATTCATGCCAATAATATTCTTATTGCGACAGGGTCAAGACCAAGAACTTTACCTTCCTTTCCTATAGATGGAGATAAAATCATTACAAGTGATCATGCTGTGAATCTAGAAAAAATCCCAAAACGTCTTTTAGTTTTAGGTGGTGGATATATAGGTTGTGAGTTAGCTTGTTTTTATAACGAAATAGGTTCGGAAGTCCATGTAATTGAAGGTTTAGAGAGTCTTGTCCCAAATCTTGATTCTGATATTTCGAAATTCTTAGAACGTGAGTTTAGAAAACAAAAAATAAAAGTTCGAACCAATGAATTTGTTTCTGGTATTGAAATACAAAATGATGAAGTGTTAGTCCAATTTGAAAATGGAGAAGAACTTGTTGTTGATAAAATTCTGATTGCAATCGGAAGATCTCCTAATTCTGAAGGTATAGGTTTGGAGAATGTAGGAATTAAGATAGAGAGTAATGGAACAATTTTTTGTGACGAAAATATGAGAACAAATGTTGAAAATATTTATGTTGCAGGTGATGTTGCTGGTAGAATTATGCTTGCACATGTTGCAAGTTATGAGGGGTTCATCGTTGCGGAGAATATATCTGGAATTCCTGCGAAGATTGACTACTCGTTAGTTCCTTGCGGGATTTTTACATATCCCGAAATAGGATCGGTTGGATTATCAGAAAAAGATGCAATATCTATGGGAAAAAGTGTTAAAATCAGTCGTTTTGATATTAGAGGTCTAGGAAAAGCACATGCTGATAGAACTATAGAAGGTTTTGTCAAAATTGTTAGTTGCGCAGAAGATGACTCGATACTTGGTATGCATATCGTTAGTTCCCATGCTGCAGATCTAGTACATGAAGGAGTGGCTGCTATGAAAGGGGGAATTAAAATTGAGGAACTCGGAATGATGATTCACTCTCATCCTACATTGTCTGAAGGTATTATGCTTGCTGCTCTTAGCTAAGTATATTGCACTTCGATCAGCCTGTCTTTTGAATTTATGATATCGTCCGATAATAATTTCTTTAGCTCGAAGACAATTGGTCCTGGTTTTCCATTACCTATTTTTTTATTGTCCCACTCCACAATAGGAGCTACTCCAATAGAACTCCCTATAAACATCATTTCTTTGGATCCTCTTGCTTCTTCTACACTAATATCACAAATATTTACATCTTTAATAATTCCTTTTCCTATTAGAGATTCCGCTAATTCTAATATACGTTTTGCAGTACACCCAGAAAGAATGTTGTCGAACTTGGGGTGTTTTAATTTGTCGTCTTGACTTACAAAAGCTGTATTCATATTCGAACCTTCTCCCACATTTCCATATGAATCTACAAAAATTCCATTATCAAAACCTTTTTCTTTCGCTTCCAATTGCATTAAGGTATTAGGTAAATAGTTTGTACTTTTAGTAACTGCATAGAGTGCAGGTTTAATAGGATAAGAAGTAGTGATAACTTTCATCCCTTCATTATAGTATCTTTCCGGGTAATCAAGTCCTCCAAAAATCATTACAAAGAATGCAGGTTTAGCGTCTTCGGGAGGTATAAGTCCTAAGTTGCCAGTCCCAGATGAAATCCAATATCTTATTGAGCCATCCCTTCTATTTGAAATAGCAGTTGTGTCTAAAATGATTTTTTTCATTTGTTCTTTTGGAAATGGCAACAAAAGTTTTGAATTTTTTGCAGAAATAATAAATCGATCTAAATGAGCGTCAAGGTCATAAACTTTTCCGTTGGCAATTGCGGCAGTATCAAATATTCCATGTCCCCTATGAACCATATGGTCATCAAAGGGAATAACCATTAAGGAATCTTCTTTTATAATTCCACCGAGTTGACTAGAATAAAATGCAGAGTACCCTGAATCTTTTCCTTCTCTAAGTTTGCCTAAGTTGTGTAACAATTCAGATTCAGTTAATACCTTAGTTAATTCACTCATCTAATAAATTCCTTTTTGATTGGGTATATAAAGTTTCTAAGAACGATTACTATTCTTCTAATGATTCTGCAACAAGCTCGGCAATATCCATTGCTCTGATATTTTTTTCCGGGTCTATAGTTTTGAGTGCGTCATCAAACATTTGCATACAAAATGGGCAAGATACTGCAGCTGTCTTTGCTCCACAATCTTTCACTTGTTCTAAGCGAGTATGATTTATTCTTTTGTCAGGTTCATCGTCCATCCATGCATAACCACCACCTGCTCCACAGCATAAAGAACTTGACTTAGACTGTTCAAGTTCTATGTAACCATCTTTTGATGTGATTGTTTTAAGAACATTTCGCGGTTGGGAATAAATTTTATTATGTCTTCCTAAATAGCAGGGATCGTGGTAGGTAACGTTTGAAAAAGATTTTTTCAGATTTAATTTTCCGTTTTTAATGAGGTCATTGATTAGTTCCGTGTGATGTATAACTTCATAATTTCCGTTGAAATCTGGGTATTCATTTTTATAGGTATTGAAACAATGGGGGCATGTAGTAATAATTTTACTTACTCCATATTCATTCAGAGTCTCAATATTCTTCTTAGCACAAATTTGAAAGGTGAATTCACCACCGGCTCTCCGAGCGGGGTCTCCAGTGCATACTTCTTCCGCACCTAAGATCCCAAAATCGACACTGGCAGCATTTAGAATTTTCACCATGGCTTTTGTAACTTGTATGTTTCTATCTATCATTGAACCAGTACATCCTACCCAGTAAAGATATTCAGCATTTACTTCTTTCGATAAAATTTTAATATCCATACCTTCATACCACTCTTCTCGATTATGCTGGGCCCCTACCCAAGGGTGCATTCTTTCTTCTATCGATTTCAAGAATTGTCTGGTGTTTTCTGGAGTCTTTGACTCCATCATTACCAAGTGACGACGCATGTCTATCATTTTAGGAATATGTTCTATGAAGACTGGGCACTCTTCTTGACAAGCACCACATGTTCTGCAACCCCAGAGTTCTTCTTCCAATACGGCTGAATTTTCTTCATCTCCAAATAACTTACCTTCGTTTTTTTCTTGTTTTTTTGAAAATTTAGAATGCCCGGTTTCAGATAAATGCAATTTCATGTCTTGAATAAGCTTTTTCGGGCTTAGCGGAACACCACTACCATATGCTGGGCAGACATCCTGACAACGGCCACAGTTTGTACAGGCATCCAAATCTAATAGTCCTTTCCATGAGTATTGCTCTATTTTTTCAACTCCTAGATTCTCAATATCATCTGGATTGTTTTCCATAGATTCTTCAATATCGACAAATTCAAGTTTTCCGCTTGGATTGAGATTCCTGAAAGTTATATTCATAATTCCATACCAGATATGATTGAACTTTCCAAAACCCATGTATCCAATAAAGATAAATGCAGTAATTGCATGAAACCACCAATTAAATCTATGCAAAAATAATAAGTTTTTCGTATCTATATGCTGAAAAGCCAAAGCTAAAATATAGCCACCAGGAGACCAAATAGCTAAATCGGGTTTTTGGTTTAACTCTGTGAGTGCAATTCTTAGACCTTCTACTACAAATCCCTGAACAAAAATTAACAGAAGTAACCCTAATGCTATATAGTCGTCAGCGATGGAATTCATTCTGTCAGGTCGAATAATTAATCTTCTCCACAAAGCCATACCAAGTCCTATGATGCCTAAAATTCCAAAACTATCACTAATTAAAGAATACCAAAGATAAAAATTTCCCTTAAGGAAGTGTATGCCACTCCATTCTTGTATAGCGATTAATGTGGTTGCAAGAAGAGAAACAAAGAATCCGTAAAAAATAAATAAATGCATTAATCCGGCATACGTATCCCTTAATTGTCTTTTATGCGTAAAGACTTCATTAAAAAGACCATAAATTCTTTTTGGCATTTGGTCTGTTCTAATTTCACTAACACCCAATCGCCATAATCTAACTCTTTTCCAAATTCCCCAAAACATAAAACAAATGGCTAAAAGAGCTAAAAGATAAACCATTTGCCCAAAATAAACATTCCAATAAATTTCCCTGGTAAATTCCATCGTTTTACTTTCCAGTCTTTATACAGTGGTTTATTTTTTTTCATAACAATTGATATATGATGATAAGGTATCCTAATAAATCTCATCTTTCAATTATTCTAGGCGACTGTTATTTTTTTGTGTTTCTGAAAGAGCCTTTCTTTTTAATTTTTCTTTTATCATCATGAGTAAAAATGTTAGATTTAGTAATAGCTTTTTGAGAATTAAATTTATTTGGAAGTTTCAATGAAAAACCAAGTCATTCGAGTTTTAATAGCTAAACCTGGTTTAGATGGACATGACAGGGGTGCGAAAATTATTGCAAGACATTTAAGAGATGCTGGGATGGAGGTAATCTATACTGGACTTAGGCAGACTCCAGAACAAATTGTTTCTACTGCTATTCAAGAAGATGTTTCTGCAATCGGTTTATCTATTCTCTCTGGGGCTCATAATCATCTTTTCCCAGTTATAAAAGAACTTCTCAATGAAAATGGAATGGACGATGTGTTGTTATTTGGCGGAGGAACAATTCCAAAGGAAGATATCGATGTTTTGGAAAAGAAAGGAATAGGGAAAATTTTCACTCCTGGTTCTAAGCTGGAAGATATTGAGAAGTATCTTAAGTCAGAGGTTTCTAGTAAGAGTGTTTAGTTTAAACTTATAGGATATAAATGTGAAGAAATATATAATTTTCATGGTGCTAATTTTTTCTTTTTCCCCTTTGTTTCTGTCATGTACTAAAAGTCCCATTGAAAAGGCTATAAGGGGGAAATTAAAATCAGCCAATGAAAATATTGCGGTTTCTAATCATTGTCAAAGTTGCCACTTGCATGCAGATTTTGTTCCAGAATTACATATTTTAAAAATGCAGAAAAAATATAACGCTTCTCCTGTTTTAAGTAAGAGCACTAGGTGTCTCCAGTGCCATAATTTGAAACTTGAAAATCTTTTCTCAAGAGAAAAACGTTTTACAAATACTTCACATGGTAGACTTCTGAGTATTATTCCTTCTGAGAAAGAATTTAGAGAAAAGATTAAACTTCCGAAAAAGATAAAGAGGAAAAAAAAGAAAAAAATGGAAAGGAAGTGGTATTTTTTCTATCTTTATTGATTGGGGTCCAAAAAATCTCTTATCCCATCCCCCATTAGATTTAATCCCAGTACTGTAAAAGCAATTAAGAGACCTGGATATAGTGTGAGGTGAGGAGCGAAAAGTAAAAAATTTCTTCCTTCTGCGATCATTGACCCCCAACTTGCATGCGGTGGTTGAATTCCAAGACCTAAAAATGAGAGGCCGGCTTCTGCTAAGATATTTCCGGCGACACCAAAACTTGCTTCAATGATTATAGAAGAAGTAATATTTGTTAGTAGGTGACTTTGAAAGATTCTTCTATGCGTTGCTCCTTGAGCCACGGCTGCAATTACGAATTCCCTTTCTTTAAGACTCAAAATTTGCGAGCGGACTAGTCGAGCGTAACCAACCCAACCAAAGGTAGAGAGTGCGATTATAATATTGAGAACACTTGGTTCTAAAACCGACATAAGACCTATTGCAAGGAGTATTCCAGGGAATGCTAGAAAAATATCAGTGATTCTCATTATGATTTCATCTAACAAGCCACCTGTATAACCCGCTATAGTCCCAATAAGGGTTCCTATTATCACTGAAACTATTACGACAGAAAATCCAACCAGGAGTGATATTTTTGCACCTTCTAATGTGCGGGATAAAATATCTCTACCAAGTTTGTCAAATCCAAAAGGATGTCCCCATTCTGGTTTTGCTAAACCTTTTGAAAGCTGAATTTCGTATGGATCAGAGATTGAAATGAAAGAGGAAAAAAATGTTGCAAGTAAGATAAAAAGGATAATTGTAAAACCAATATTAAAATTAATCCTCTTAAACATTTTGATCAATCCTTATTCTTGGGTCTAATAATCCGTATAAAATATCTGCTAGAAGATTTGTGATTATGTAAACTGTTGCTATAAAAATTACGCATCCTTGGACAAGTTGATAATCTCTTGCCGATATAGATTGAATAATTAGTCTTCCTACTCCAGGCCAGGCAAAAACTGTTTCAGTTATTATTGTTCCTGTTAAAAGTGCTCCAAGTTGGAGACTTAAAATAGTAATTATTGGTAAACATGCATTTCTGAATGCATGGATAAAGATAACCCTTCTCTCTGAAAGGCCTTTTGCTTTTGCAGTTGCAAGAAAATCTTGGGGGAGTATTTCTAAAAAACTAGATCTAATCATTCTCATGAGAACTGCTGAAAGAGATGCCCCTAAGGTGAGAGCTGGTAAAATGATACTTTCTATTCCTTCTCTACCCGAAACAGGGAACCAACCCGTTCCTATTGAAAAACAAATAATCAAAATAGGACCTAGCCAGAAAACGGGTACGCTTCCTCCTATAACTGCAATAATACTCGATATTATATCTAACCAACTTCCAGGACTTCTTGCAGATGCAATTCCTAAGGGTAACGCTATAAAAATAGCTACTATTATCGAAGAAAATGCAAGTTCAAATGAGGCTTTGGCTTTTTTTATAATTAAGGATGAGACCTTTTCTTTCCTATGAATAGATTTGCCTAAATCTCCTTGTAGGAGTTGTTTCATATAATTCGTATATTGTTGATGTACTGGTTTGTCTAATCCCATTGCCTTTCTCAATTCTTCGCGATGACTTGGTCTAGCCGTTTCGCCTAAAATTAAGTCTACGGGGTCTCCTGGAATTAAATGTGTGATAACAAATACAATAGTTGCAACACCCCAAATAATAGGGAGAAGAAGTAATAATCTTTTCAAAATTAGATTACGCAATGTTTCGCCTTTGAAAAATTGATTTTAGGGGTTTTTTCCAACTGTAATTTTCGAAAGAGATATTAGGTCTTCATTTTGATAGACCTTATAACCCTTTATCTTCTTATTAAAGATAGCGACGTTCACTCCGTGCCATAAATTGATATAAGGTAAATCACTTGCAAGTATTTTTTGTACCAGTTGGTATTTTTCTTTCCTATAAACCTTGTTTTGATTGAGGCTTGCATTTTCCAATAGTTTGTCGACTAATGGATTTTTGTACTTTCCCCTGTTTAATCCCTTTGGGGAAAAAAAATTACTGTGAAAGATAAAACGGTATATATCAGGATCAGAAATTCCGACCCAAGTAAGTGAATAAAGTTGAAAATTCCCTTTTCTTATATCTCCAAAAAATGTCCCCCATTCATAGGATCTTACTTTGATTTTTATTCCAACAGAGGATAACTGGTCTGCCAAAACAGTAGCAATACGGCGCCTTAGTTCATTCTGTGATGTTTTAAAAGTTAGAGAGAATCTAGGCAAAGGTCCTTTTCCATCTGGATCAATATAACCAGCTTTATCGAGTAGTTCGTTAGCGTATTGAATATTGTGTTTGTATTTTTCTAAATTCGGATTATGAGCCCAATGGTTATGTTGTAATAGTGTATTTGAAGGTACAACGAGATCTTTTAAAATATATTTAACTATGGGTTTTTTGTTTATTGCGTGAGCAATTGCCTTTCTTACTAATTTGTTTGAAAGAATAGGGTCTTCTAAATTAAAACCTATATATGAAAAATTTGTTCCCAGTCTCTTTGATATTTTTAGATTCGGGTTTTTTTCTAGTCTTGGAAGAAGATCGGGAGAAAAACCATTTTGAATAAAGTCTACTCCACCGCTTTCTAACTCAAGTATACGAATTGTTTCTTCTGGAATAATTTTAAAAATCAATTTTTTGAAATTTGCAGATTTTCCAAAATATCTTTTAAAAGGTATTAATTCTAACGTTTCGTCATTTTTATACTGAGAGAATTTAAAAGGACCGGTTCCTATAGGTTTTTGTTGAAAATCTTTTGAAGTTGATTTAGGAACTATTCCAATCATAAGACACTCTGAAAATGAGGCAGATGGTCTTTTGAGAATAAAAGTGAGTTTATATCTTGAATTTAATTGTATTTCTTTCAGGTCCTTAAGCATTGAAGATTTAGGGGAACCAAGAAGAGGGTCTTTTAGAGATTGAAAAGTATATTTTATATCTTCAGATGTTAATTCCTTGCCATTATGGAAGTATACATTCTCTTTAATTTTTATTGTATGTGAAAGTTGGTCCGTCTGTTCCCATTTCTCTGCTAGTACTAAAATAATTTTGCCGTCTTTGTCAAAAGACAGTAAAGGACTAAAAAGAAACCTTTGGATTTGATTAGAAACAGAATCTTGAGATAATCTTGGATCTAATTGTGTTGGATTTGAATCCAAAGCAACAATAATATGATCTGTTCTTGAATATTCTTTCTTTGAGCATCCTAAAAGGATAAAAGGAATAATAATAACGAACAGTAAAGCTTTAAAAGCACTTTTCAAGAGTTCCAATTAGGGGTCACTTTTAAAATGGAAGGGCAGATAGAAACAACAATGAATTTGTCATATGTTATACTGAACGTCAATACGGTTATTTTGTAGACATTAGAGTGTTATTTAGGCTCATCATTGTAGTCATTTAAGTTCTGGAGTTTTAGATGGTTAAGGATAGTTTTTGTTTCAGGATTTCAAAAAATATTTTTTTGTTTTTCATCTTTTTATTTTTCGTATTTTTTTACTCTGTTTTTCCAATTACAGGAGAGACAATTCCAGAAATACCTAAGATTGGTGAAAAAGCTCCTTTTTTTGAGTCTGGAGAATTTAATTCAAAAAATCTTTTAGAAAAAAAGAATCTAATAATCGTTTTTTATAGAGGACATTTTTGAGGTCATTGTCAAAAGCAACTTGTAGAGTTGCAACAGAACTTTAGTAAACTAAATAATGAAGATTCTAAGCTTATTGCTATAAGTACGGATGGGAATGATGAAAAAAAACAAACATTAGTTGAACTTGGAGTTAAGTTCCTGCTCGTTTCTGATTTGCAAAGAAAAATAATCCGTTCTTTTGGTGTACTTCATCCACAGGAAGGTATCTCTAGACCTGCTGTTTTTATAATAGATAAGAAAGGGTTAATAAGATATCGTAAGATAGGGATAGATTATACCGATAGACCCACTGTGAAATTATTGATACAGATTCTTGCTCTTTTGTAAAATCAGGGAAGGAGGTCTAACTTGTCCAGGTTTTTCCCCCTGAATTATTTTTCAGTTTTTTCTTGTCTTATTTTCTTTTTAATTTTTCATTTTTACTCCACTCCAGCATTTTCTAGCAAGAAGAATAAAATAAATTATAAAATACAGTCATTGTCGGTACTAAAAAAACTCTTGAAAAAGTCGATAAAAAGGAATTGTAGAAAGACTAAAAATCTTGGATTCATAGTACAGTCTTTGACGGTAGGAGATACACTTTTTTCTCATTTTGCCCATAGGAAAAAGATCCCAGCTTCCAATATAAAGATTCTTACTTCAATAGCAAGTTTTTATCATCTAAGACCTGAGTATCATTTTGTTACAGATGTATATTCTGTCTCTCCTCTATCAAATGGAGTAGTTCGAGGTAATATTTTTCTAAAAGGTTACGGCGATCCAGTTTTTCTCCAAGAAAATATCAAAGAATTGGTGAACAAACTTAAATTGAAAGGGGTAAAAAAAATTGTTGGCGATATTGTTGTAGATGAAAGTTTTTTTGATACAAAAAGATTTGGAACTGGTTGGAAAAAAAATAAAAATTTAAAAACTTATATGGTTCCTAGTGGTGCACTTTCTTTAAATTTCAACTCGGTTTTAATAAGTGTTGATCCTGAAAAAAGAAATAATCTAGATGCACCGAAAATTAGAATAGATCCATACACAGAAGTGATTAAAATAAAATCTAAAATCAAAAAAGACAGATCCACTAAGAGAGCAAAATTAACTTTTCAAAAGGTTTTTTCTAAAAACAAAAAAGATATTTTCTTGATCAAAGGAAAAATTTCGCGTAAAGGAAAAATAATTAATAAGCGTTTACCCATAACGTATCCATCTTTTTATACAGCGGGAGTTTTTGTATCTTTACTTGAGAAGAACTCAATTATTTTAAAAGGTAGAATTAAGATAGGTCGTACGCCAAAAAAGGCTAATTTGTTAGTTCGTCACAAATCAAAAAGTCTTTCTTCAATAATTAAAACAATGAACAAGTGGAGTAATAATTTCGTTTCTGAACAGATTTTGAAAACTTTAGGAGCGGAATTATTTGGTTTGCCAGGCACTTCAAAAAAAGGTCTGAAAGCAATACAGAATTACCTTTTTTCTATAGGTCTTTCTAAGAAATCTTTTAAAATATTTGATGGTTCCGGCTTGAGTAGAATGAATAGAATTACACCTTATGCAATGGTTAAAGTTTTAGAACATGCTTTTCATGACCATCGTTTTTCCTCTGATTTTATTTCTTCTCTTCCCATTTATGGTATTGACGGGACTTTGAGAAAAAGAAGGAGATTAGCGAAAGATGAATATAGAGTTAGGGCTAAAACAGGGTATCTAAATGGAGTCAGTTCTCTAAGTGGTTATATTTTTTCTAAGAATGGTGAAATCCTTGGTTTCTCTATTTTAATTAACGGGAATGGATGTAGAAGCAAAAGATTAGTTCGAGAGATAATGAGATATTTACAGTTGTTGGATAGGTCACTTCATAAAAAAGGGAAGAGCATAGTTATCAATATAAAAAAAAGGAAGAAAATTTCGCGAGCGTTAATAAAAAATAATTTAAACAAATGGCATAAAACTTATAAGCCAAGATTGTATTAATACTTAATTTAAAAGAGAAAATAGATTGAATAGGACTGAGATTCTGAGAAATAGTTCCGATAGTAAATGGACAATCCGCTATGCAGATGAAGATAAGATTAATGAATTAACAAATGTTTTAAAAATTCCAAAGATTTTAGCTAAACTCCTAGTCTTGCGAAATATAATTGATACACAAGAAGCAAAGAATTTTTTAAATACAACCATGGAAGATATGCATGATCCTTTCTTAATGAAGGGAATGGAAAAAGCTGTAAAACATATAGTAGGGAATATTCTAGATAAAAAGCCTATCGGGATTTATGGTGATTTTGATGTTGACGGAATAGCATCTACTACACTTTTATTTTCATTTTTCACTTCCTTGGGAGTTGAGTCTCATTATTATATTCCTAGTCGTTTTGAAGAAGGATATGGTTTGTTCATGAAAGGCATTAAAGAACTTTCTTCAAAACAATGCAGTACTATTATTACAGTTGACTGTGGAATTAGTGCACATGAAGTTGCAGAAGAGGCTGGTAAAATTGGAGTTAATCTAATTATTACAGATCATCATAGGCCTTCTGCGAAACTTCCAAATTGTTATTCTGTTATTTCTCCTGCACAAAAAGAATGCCCATATCCTTTCAAGGGATTAAGTGGTGTCGGAATTGCATTTAAATTAGCTGTAGCAATTAGAAGGAGATTATATGAATTTGCTTCTTTGAAGAATTTACCTAATTTAAAAAACTTTCTAGATCTTGTAGCTCTAGGAACTGTAGCTGATTTGGTTCCCCTAGTAGATGAAAACAGATTTTTTGTTAAGACTGGTCTAGAATTACTTTCCTGCGAGGATTCTCATAAGAGCAATTCATTGAAAGATCCTCGGAGAATTGGCATAAAAGCATTGCAAGCCGCAGCTAATTTAAAATCAAGTGTTATCTCACCAAGAGACATCTCTTTTTCAATGGCGCCAAGAATAAATTCTACTGGTAGAGTCGGTAATGCTAAAGCAGCAGTAGAATTACTTGTTTGTGATGATCAATCTAAAGCTAGGTCTCAAGCGGAAAAGATCGAAGAGTGGAATCGTCAAAGAAGGGAACATCAAGATCGAGCTATTGAGGATGCATTTTCTCAGGTTGAATGTTCTGACCCAACCTCTGTCGAATATGGAATAGTTTTATCAAGCGAGAAATGGCATCCTGGTGTTATAGGCATTGTCGCATCGAATATTGTAGAAAGATATGAGAAACCAACTGCAATAATTCATATTGAGGATTTGAAAGGAAAAGGTTCAGTAAGAAGCATAGAAGGGATTGATGTTTATAATATTCTTGAGCAGTGTTCAAGCTCATTAATTCAGTTTGGTGGGCATAAGGGCGCAGCTGGGTTGACGATAAAATCAGAGAAAATCGATTTATTTCGTAGTTTATTTAATAATGCTTTGAAGAATTTAAGACTATCTGAAAGTGAAGAATCGATTTTTTGGGTTGATGAAAAAGTTGATCTAACGGAAATAAATGATTTTTTTGTAGAAGAAATTGAAAGATTATCACCTTATGGGACAGAGAACGAAAAGCCTATTTTTGTGAGTGGTCCCCTTTCTATAATTGGCTCTCCCATCTTGGTTGGATCTAAAAAAGAACATTTAAAATTGGATTTTCAGGTTGGCGATGAAAGGATTAACTCTATAGGTTTTGGATTAGGGTTTTTATCTCAAGAGTTCGATATGGAGAAAGAAAAGATAGAAATTGCATTTTCCGTTGGTTTTAATAAATGGAGAGGAAGAAAAAAAATACAACTTGACCTGCTTGCAATTCGACCATTTAGATCATTCAGTTCTTAAGAGTATTAAATGAGGTTCTGTCGTCTGGTTTCATTGAAAAGGCTTGAAGATCTTTTAAATCTATTCCTTTTGTAAGGAGCATGACTTTTATTCCACTTCCTAATCCAGTTGGATCCAGTATTCCCATGACTCCTTTATCATTTATGTCAGGTTCAGATTTACTCTCTTTTTCAATTAGATCAGTTATCCCGCCTCCTATGCAAAAATGGGACTGATCTGTAAATCCATTTAGGGTAAAACCTAATTTTTCTGCATTTTTAACTATAAATGAAAAATTTACATCAGCAGTAATGTCTGATTTTCCAACATTTTCTAGAGAGACTTCTGAGACCATATGTTTCCTGAAACTTCTTGCAGTACCATGAAATCTTGTTTTGTCGAATATAACTTGATTTGAAAATCCGTAATCAAAAATCAAAACTGCTCCTTTCTTTAATTTTTTAGAAATAAGTTCGAGCCAAACTTTAGTGTCTAGAGCAATTTCGAATGTTTGTCCTACTTCAATATATTTGTCTATTTCTTTTATGTGTTCGTTAAGTTCTGATTTGGAAAGAGGACCGAGTTGATATTTTAATTTATTTGATTCTAGAACAATATATTTTTCTTTATATCCTCTATTTGTTTTCTGTAAAATATGAAAGGGAATGGCATCAAGAAATTCATGGGCTAAGATCACTCCTTCAAAAGAATCTGGGAGATTATCTGAAAATGATATTTTTTCTTTGAATTTAGACAATAAATCTCTACTTTTTTTCGCAAGATGAGTACTCTTTTCAATTAAAATATAGTCAAGGTATTCGTTATTCTTTATAAGGGATTCTAGAATGTCATATGCTAAAAAACCTTCCCCAGGACCGTATTCTACAATTTTAAAATTAACTGGGTTCATCATTTTATTGAAAATAATTTCAATCTGTTTCGCTATAACTGAACCAAGCCACTTTCCATAGTAATGGCTGGTAATGAATGCTCCATCTTTCCCGAATTGATTTTCGATATTGGAATAAAATCCACCTTGAGGGTTATACAAAGCTATTTCCATAAAATCATAGAATGACAAAGATCCTGAATTTAGTTTTTTCAAGATTTTTTCATTAATGTCTGGATTGTTTGAAATTTTCATTCTTTAATTATACAGGAATATACTTTTATATGTATTTGTTGTGCTAAAATGAATCAATCTTATTTTGATTAAAATGGAGATACAAATGTTGGTTAAGGTGAAATGTTTTGCATGGGCCTACGAAGTTACAGGTTCAGAAGAGATAGAGATAGAAATAAAAAATTCGGCAAAAGTATCTGATCTAAGAGAGTGTCTTTCGCAGAAGTATCCTCAATTTTCTGGTCGTATGGAATCTATTGCTGTTTCAATAAACCAAGAATTTGCGGGAGAAGGGTCTGCAATTTCTGTTTCTGATGAAATAGCGCTTATTCCTCCTATTAGTGGAGGTATCTAGATGATATGTAAAATTGTTGATGCCCCAATAGAAGTAGAAAAATTGATAGGCACTTTTGAATCTGAATCACTTGGTGCTATCTGTTCATTCACGGGTATGGTTAGGAGTGAGAGTCGTGGTCAAAAAGTTACTCACTTGGAGTACCATACATATAAGGAAATGGCTGAAAAGAAACTTTTGCAAGTTATTAGCGAAGCAAAAGAAAGGTTTAAAATTTCTGATTTGTTAATTATCCATCGAATTGGAACGTTGCAAATTGGAGAAGTTGCTGTGTTTATCTTAGCAACTTCTGCACATAGAGATGCTGCATTTAAAGCATGTAGATTTTCAATAGATCGCATAAAACAAATAGTTCCTATTTGGAAAAAGGAATTTGGAGAAGATGGCGCTGTTTGGATAGAAGATTGTCCTATTGACGCGAATGAAAACAAGAGAGTTTAGAAAATAAATCAGAAAAATGAAGAGTTTTTTTTTCGGTTTTAAAGAAAATAATTTTTTTAGATTTAATAATGAATAAAAATAGTTTGCTTGAAATCAAAACAATTAGTGCCTCTTATCCGGGTGGGATGCAAGTTCTCAATAGTGTTTCAATTCAAGCTTTTGAGGGAGAAATTGTTTCAGTTATTGGTTCTAACGGTGCAGGGAAATCTTCGACACTTAAATCGGTTATGGGTTTCTTGAATGTCACCAAAGGTGAAATTCTTTTTAAGGGAAAAAGTTTGAAAGGGTTAAGGCCTGAACAAATTTTATCTGCTGGACTTGGTTACGTTCCCCAGGGAAGGGTAGTTTTTGAAAAAATGACAGTAAAGGAGAATTTAGAATTAGGTGCTTTTATATTTCAAAATTCAAGAAAAATTGCAGAATCTATGTCTAACGTTTTTTCAATTTTCCCTCTATTAGAAGAAAGACAGGAACAATTTGCAGGAACTATGAGTGGCGGAGAACAACAGATGATTGCAGTTGGAAGGTCTTTAATGACAAATCCAAATATTTTGATGTTGGATGAACCTTCACTTGGATTAAGTCCAAAATATGTATCAGAGATTTTTGAAAAAATAATAGAACTGTCAAATCAGGGTTTTACAATTATTTTAGTTGAACAAAATGTTACACAAGCTCTAGAAATATGTGATCGTGGATATCTTCTAGAACTTGGAAGAAATAAAATAGAGGGTACCCGAGATCAGCTTATTTCCAGCCACGAAGTCCGCAATATGTTTTTAGGAGGGGGTAATTCTTAAGTTATTAGGTTTTTTCTATCCCTTTAAAAAACAGTATGGTATAAATTCTATGATTTGTTTGATCTTTATTTTTATTGAAGGATAAGTAGGATGGTTCAAGTGAAAATATGTGGAATAACAAATGTAGAAGATGCTGAAATAGCTATAAATTTTGGAGCAGATGCTCTCGGATTTAATTTTGTTCCGGGAACACCTAGATTTCTCGAAGATCAGTATGCTAAACAGATAATGTCTTCTTTGTCGTTTTTTGACGAAAAAATTGGTGTTTTTGCTGATGAGGAAAGAAACAAAGTGGAAAAAATATCATCTGAACTAGAATTAAAGACAATTCAATTGCATGGAAATGAGACTCCACAAGACTGTAATTATTTTGTTGAAAGAGGGTTCCGTGTAATTCGCGCTATTAGAGTAAAAGATTCAAGTACCATTAACCATGTCTCAGAATATGAAAATTGTATTATACTTTTAGACTCTTTTGTTAAGGGAAAGTTAGGTGGTACTGGGAAGAAATTTAATTGGTCATTAGTAAAAGATTTTACTGCAAGAAAATCGATTATCCTTTCTGGAGGGTTAAATCCATCGAATGTAGAGGAAGCCTTAAAAGAAGTTTCTCCTTTTGGGGTTGACGTTTGTAGTGGAGTTGAAAGAAATAATCCAAGAAAAAAAGATTCTGAATTAGTCAAAAAATTTATAGTTAATGCAAAAAGCGTATTAAATATAGGACAATAATTATGCCAACAAATGAAAAATTGATTCCAAAAGGTCGTTTTGGAAGGTTTGGTGGGAGGTTTGTCCCAGAAACTCTCATGCCTGCTTTAGAAGAGTTGGAGTTCGCCTACGAAGATGCAAAAAAAGATACTTTGTTTCAAGTAGAACTTGATGGATTGTTAAGGGATTTCGTAGGTCGTCCGACTCCATTATATTTTGCAGAAAGACTTTCTTCTGAATTGAAGAATTTGAAAGTGTATTTAAAAAGAGAAGATCTATGCCACACTGGTGCGCATAAAATAAACAATACTATGGCACAAGTGATCTTAGCAAAAAGATTAGGGAAAAAACGTATTATCGCAGAGACAGGTGCAGGTCAGCATGGAGTTGCTACTGCTACTGCTGCGGCAAGATATGGCTTGGAATGTAGTATATACATGGGAGAGGAAGATATAGAAAGACAGGAGTTAAATGTTTTTCGTATGCAACTTCTTGGAGCAACTGTTATTCCAGTTAAGTCTGGAAGTGGAACTTTGAAAGATGCGACAAATGAAACTCTTCGTGACTGGACTGCATCAGTTAGAACAACACATTATATAATTGGCTCTGTTGTGGGTCCTCATCCTTTTCCTGAGATGATTCGTGACTTTCAAGCGGTCATTGGAAGAGAAACTCGTAAACAGATTTTAGAAATTGAGGGAAGATTGCCCGATTCGTGTGTTGCATGTGTTGGAGGCGGAAGTAATGCAATCGGTTTGTTTTATCCCTTTTTAGAAGATAAAGATGTAGAACTAGTGGGCGTAGAGGCAGGAGGAAGGGGATTAGAATCTGGAGAACATGGTGCTTCTCTAGCTGCTGGAAGAATAGGAGTTCTTCATGGTTGTGAGACTTTTCTTCTCTATGATGAAGATGGACAAATTATTCCTGCTCATTCTGTTTCTGCAGGATTAGATTATCCTGGCGTTGGCCCTGAACATTCATTTTTAAAAGATTCAGAAAGAGCACGTTATTTTACTGTTGAAGATACTAGAGCACTCGAAGCTTTTCGAAGATTGTCAATTTTAGAGGGAATTATTCCCGCTTTTGAAAGTGCACATGCTATTGCTATTTTAGATGAATTAGCGGATGAAGTTTCTTCGAATAGTTTTGAAAAAATAATAGTTGTAAACCTGTCTGGGCGCGGAGATAAAGACGTTTATCAGGCAAGAGGTTTATTGAAAGATCTAATTTGATTCTAAAGGGAGTTTAAAGTTGCTTTCTTCAGGAAGAATAGAATCATGTATGTCTCAGTTGAGAGAAAACAATAGATCTGGTTTGTTCCCTTTTGTGACTGCAGGAGATCCAGATTTAAGTTTTACTAAATCTTTAATTAAATCTTTAGCTTCTTCGGGTGCAGATGGAATCGAAATTGGAGTCCCATTTAGTGATCCACTTGCAGATGGACCAACAATTCAGAGAGCAAGCATGAGAGCATTAGAAGGAGGTACGAATCTCAAGTCAGTAATAAAAATGATTTCGGAAATTAGAGAAGTTTTGAAAAATTTACCTCTTGTTATTATGACTTATTATAATCCGATTGTAGCCATGGGAATAGATGTTTTTGTTAAGGAATGTTCCTTGGCGGGTGTAGACGCAGTTATCGTTCCGGATTTGCCACCTGAGGAAAGTATGCTTCTACTAAAATCTATGGAAGAATATCCTTTAGAACTTGTTTTCATGTTGGCACCTACGAGTACAGAAGAAAGAATATCTCTAGTTAATAAGTTCGGTGGTGGCTTTATATACTACGTTGCCCAGATGGGAGTCACCGGTGCAAGAGAGTCTTTAGACAAAGATCTCAATGTTTCTCTTGAAAAAATTAATGAAGAAAAAAAAATGCCTGTTCTTGTCGGTTTTGGAATAAAAACTCCAGAACAAGCAGCTAAAGTGTCTCAATATGCAGAAGGTATTATAGTGGGAAGTGCTCTAATTGATGTGATTGAACAAAATTCTCAAAGAGAGGATAAATTAGAAGCGGCAGCCAAATATATAGCGTCACTTAAAGAAGCTATGGAGAATTCTTCTTCGGAAGAAAATAAAAGAGGTTAGACATGTCTGAAAGAACTTTATACGACAAAGTTTGGGATAAACACACCGTATCTAAGCTTGAATCTGGTCAAGATCAACTTTTTATAGGTCTTCATCTGATTCATGAAGTGACTACTCCTCAGGCTTTCTCAATGTTAGAGGAATTAGATTCTGAAGTTGCATTTCCTGAGAGGACGGTTGCTACGGTTGATCACATAATCCCTACTCTATCGTTGCTTCGTCCATTAGAAGATCAGCAAGCGGAATTAATGATGGCTTCACTTGAACAAAATGTAGAAAAGTATGGCATACGTTTTTTAAATAAGAATTCTCAAATGCAAGGAATTGTTCACGTAATAGGACCAGAGTTGGGATTGAGTCAGCCTGGGATGACAATTGCTTGCGGAGATAGCCATACAAGTACTCATGGTGCAATGGGAGCTTTAGGATTTGGAATAGGAACAACAGAAGTAGGTCATGTATTAGCTTCTCAAACTCTTTCACTTAATAGATTAAAAGTTCGTCGTATTGAAGTTAACGGTGATTTGCAAGAAGGCGTTTTACCTAAAGATGTTATTTTAAGAATTATTCATGATCTTGGAATTAAAGGTGGAATTGGACACGCTTATGAATATGCGGGTTCAGTTTTTGATGATATGGACATGGAAGGGAGAATGACAGTTTGTAATATGAGTATAGAGGGTGGTGCAAGAATTGGTTATGTAAATCCTGACAAGATTACTTTTGATTATTTGTCTGGCAGGGAATTTGCGCCTAAAGGTGATGATTTTAAAAGAGCACAAATTTATTGGGAGTCGATAGCTTCAGATGCCGATGCAAAATATGATGATACTTTTGAAATTGTAGCTGATTCCATTCAACCGATGGTTACTTGGGGTATCAATCCTGGACAATCTATAGGCTTATCTGACTCGTTGCCAGAACCGTCAGTTTTTTCTGGAGAAGATATTAAGACTGCTGAAAAAGGTTTTGAATTTATGGGATTAAAACCTGGGACTCCGATACGCGATACGAAAATAGACGTTGCATTTCTTGGTTCTTGTACTAATTCACGGATTTCGGATTTAAGAGAAGGTGCTCGAATTATATCTGGACGAAAAGTCAATTCAAAAGTGCGTATGTTAGTAGTTCCTGGCTCTCAAAAAGTAAAAAAACAGGCTGAGGAAGAAGGGTTAGACAAAATTTTTGAAGAAGCGGGTGCGGAATGGAGAGAGGCAGGATGTTCAATGTGTCTTGGAATGAATCCAGATAAACTTGTTGGTGCTGAAAGAAGTATTTCTTCCTCTAATAGAAATTTTATAGGTAGACAAGGAAGTCCTAGAGGTAGGACACATTTGGCTAGTCCTGCGATTGTTACAGCGTCTGCAATAGAGGGACGTATTGCAGATCCAAGAGAGTTTTAAGGAGTAATGAAATGTCTGCAGAAAAAATAATCAAGATTACAGGTCGCGGAATTCCTCTTCCTGGAGACGATATAGATACAGATAGAATTACCCCTGCTAGATTTCTTAAAGCAATAACTTTTGATGGAATCGAGAAAGCCCTTTTTTGTGATGAAAGAGAAAACACTCCAGATCATCCAATTGATGATCCCGCATATAAAGGCGGAAAAATTATGTTTGTTGGTAAGAATTTTGGTTCTGGTTCGTCTAGAGAACATGCTCCCCAAGCGTTAAAAAGATTTGGGATTGATGCGCTCGTAGGCGTTTCTTTTGCAGAAATATTTGCTGGAAACTGTTTTGCGATAGGAGTTCCAGTAGTTACAGTTGATCCACAGGGTTTGCAAAATTTAATAAGTCAGACTCAAGAGAATCCAAAAATTTTATATGAATTGAATATAGATAAAAAAGAACTTTTTTATGGAGAGTTAAGTATACCTATTGAAATTCAGGAAAATCAAAGAAGTGCTTTCTTAAATGGAAGTTGGAATATGCTCCAGAATTTAATTGGAAATCTCTCTAAAGTTAAGGAAATAGCTAGGGAGTTACCGTATTGTAATGATTTTAAATAAATTTTAATAATTTAGTATAGAAAGGCTGGTTCATAAGTTGAAAGAATTCAATATTGCTTTGTTGCCTGGAGATGGTGTTGGAGAAGAAGTTGCACGTGTGGCAAGTTCAATTCTCCAGAGTGCAGGAAAAAAATTTGAAGTAATTTTTAATTTCAAAGAAGCTTTATGTGGTGGTGCTGCAATAGATTCTGTAGGTCAACCACTGCCTGACGAAACTTTGGAACTATGTAAAAATTCTG
>MDTE01056533.1_pt1 | contig 43849 bp, 45 predicted proteins | sample 811231 | NCBI WGS metagenome assembly MDTE01 (sample SAMN05326651, study PRJNA326480) | marine metagenome | isolation source: seawater | place: Indian Ocean: Red Sea | collected 2010
GACATTGATTTAATTTCTTTTATTGGTTTAAAAATTTTAAATGATTTTGTTTCAACTAAAATTAAATTTTTTTTATTTTGAAAAATATTTTTTGCTTCTATACTTATTTTTTTTGCTACAACTATTTCTACAAAAGTTTTAGTAATTTCCTTTGCTAATTTATTATCAATATTTCCATTTATAATAATAATTCCACCAAAGGCACTTACAGGATCACATTTAAAAGCGTTTTTATAAGCTTCTAATAAATTATTGTTTTTACAAACGCCACAAGGATTTGCATGCTTTATAATAACTACGCATGGTTTATTAATTTCATCTGCAAGTAAACAACCTGCTTGCATATCATTTATGTTATTGTAACTAAGTTCTTTTCCTTGAATGGCTCTCATATTAAAGAAAGAATTTTTATTATCTAAAGCTGTAGTATTTTTATAGACAGCAGCCTTTTGTTTTGGATTTTCGCCGTATCTTAATTTTTTTACCACTTGTGAATGAATTAAAAAATTTTGATCTTTCTTTTTTCCAATTTTTGAAAACCAATTACTTATATCAATATCATATGAAGAAATTGTACTAAAAGCCTTGCTAGCTAATAGAAATCTAGTTTTTTTTGTAATACAATTTTTATTTTTTTTCATTTCGTCTATAAGTTTTTTGTAATCGTTTGGATCAGTTATTGTTGTTACATATTCAAAGTTTTTTGCTGCTGCTCTTATTAAAGTTGGTCCGCCTATATCAATATTTTCTATGCATTTATTAAAAGAGCTTTTAGATGTAATAGTTTCTTTAAAGGGATATAAATTTACAATAACTAAATCAAAAATATTAATCTTATTTTTTTTTAATTCTTTTAAATGTTTAGCATCATTTTTTTTTGCAAGAATTCCTCCATGTATTTTTGGATGCAGTGTTTTAACTCTTCCATCTAAAATTTCAGGCGATTTTGTATATTTTGAAATCTCAATAACTTTAATATTATTTTTATTTAGGTATTCGTAAGTGCCTCCTGAAGAGTAAATTTCTATTTTTTGATTTTGTAGAAATTTAGCTAATTCTAAAGTGTTACTTTTATCAAAAACTGAAATAAGTGCTTTTTTTATTTTTATCTTTTTAGACAACTCGTTTATTTTGTAAATTTTCTATTTTTGTTTTTTTATATTCGGGAACTATTTCTGACATTATTTTATAACATTTTTCCAGTTCACCTTGTTCTGCTAAATTTAATAAATGTGTTATATTCTCTGATAATTTTTTGTGTATTTCAACTTTTGGTCTTACTACAAAAATTGATTTATTTTTAGTTTTTGTAAATTTTTCATTTTTATAATGTAATTCTTCTAAAATTTTTTCTCCCGGTCTAAGTCCAGTAAATTTAATTTTAATATCTTTGTTTGGCCTTAAACCAGTTAATCTTATTAATTGTTCAGCAATTTCTACAATTGCTATTGGTTCGCCCATTTCAAGAACAAATATACTTCCTCTTTTTTTTTTATTATCTAAAGTAGCAGATTGAATAACCAATTCTACAGCTTCTCTTACTGTCATAAAGTATCTTTTCATTTTTGGATGAGTTACTGTTAACGGTCCGCCTTTTTCTAATTGTTTTTGAAATAAAGGAACTACAGAACCAGTAGAACCTAAAACGTTTCCAAATCTTACTATTTTAAAATTAGTTTTTGAATTTTTTGATAAGCTTTGGCAATATTTTTCACTTATTCTCTTTGTTACTCCCATAACACTAAAAGGATTTACCGCTTTATCAGTTGAAATTAGAACCATTTCACCAACTTTATATTTTTCGCAGGATTTTGCTATGTTAATTGTACCCGAAATATTTGTTAATATTCCTTCAAGAGGATTTTTTTCAACTATAGGAACATGTTTTAGTGCAGCTGCATGAAAAACTATATCAGGTTTGTAATTATCAAATATATTATCAATTCTATTTGAATTTTTTATATCAGCTAATAAAGCATTTATTTTTATATTTAAATTTAATTCTTCAATCTCTTTTTCAATTTTATACAAAAGATATTCTGAATTATCTAATAAAAATATTTCTTGAGGTTTATAATTTATAATTTGTCTAACTAACTCAGAACCTATTGTTCCACCTGCCCCAGATACTAAAATTTTTTTATTAAAAATAAATTTTTTCATTTCGTTTCTATCAAGTAAAGCTTGAGGTCTAGAAAGTAAATCAAAAACATCAATTGGTTTAACTTTTAATTTTTCATTATTAATATCACTTTCTAAATCAGTAATTTTTGGAAGTCTTGCAATAGATATTCCAGTTTTATCAGTAAAAGTTAAAAGATTTCTAATTATATTTCCTTCTATATCATTAGTTGTAATTATAATTTTTTGTGGTCTATTATTTTCTTTTTCTAATTTATTAATAATTTTTGAGATTTCTTTTACTGTTCCCAAGATTTCAATTCCTCTTAAGAATCTTCCAGTTCTATTTTTATTAATATCTAAAATTCCAATAATTTTGTGAGTAGGATTATTATTTCTACTCATTTCTCTTATAAATAATTCAGCTCTATCATTTGCTCCAATTAATAATACAGGAATTGAATTTTGATCATTCTTAAAAGATTTTAAAAAAATTTTTTTATCTTTATATAATCTATAAATTGCTCTTGATCCAGATAAAGACATTATTAAAACAAACCAATTTATAAATAGAACTGATCTTGGAAAACTTTCTAATCTTGTTGTTGCAAACATTAAAATCAAAAATATAGAAATTGTCATACTGGTTGCTTTTATAATATTAAGTAAATCATTAATGGAAGCGTATCTCCAAATACCTTTATATAGACCAGTTAATCTATAAACAAAAGCACCTATGATTGTTATCAATATTGTTCCATTAATAATTAAAGAATTTGGCAAAGAATTAAATTCATTACCTAATCTAAGAAAAATAGATAGATTGAAACACAGTGCAGTTATAAGTATATCGTGTAAATATACTAAATTTGCCTTATTTTTAAAAAAAGAAAGCATGTATTATATATTAGGTACTCTTTTTATCTTTTGAAGAAAAATAAATAATTAATCCTAAACTTCCTAAAAAACTTAAGATAACTACAAAATATGGATTATTTATTTTATAACAAGTTAAAATTATTAACATTTGTAATAAAATTATTAAAAATACAACTTCTTTATGTTTCATTCCAGATATAACAGCTTTTTGATAATAATGTTCTTTATGTGCAAGCCAAATTTTCTTTTTTTTATATAATCTTTTAATTATAGTTAGAGATGTATCTAATATATAATACATTGGCAAAGATATAACCCAGTGCCATGTATTTCCTTCTAAAAAAAGCCAATATAGAGATAATGCACATATAAAACCAAGAATTATACTTCCAACATCACCTAAAAAAATTTTTGCCGGATTCCAATTCCAGAATAAAAAAGCAAAACATGAAAACATAATTAATATTTCGAAAATTGGAAAATATTCAGAATTATTTAAAATATGTGCAATAATTATTCCTAAAAATATTGAAATACTCATTATTGAACTAATTCCGTCTATTCCATCCATAAAATTAAAAATATTTATAAACCAGGTAAAAATAAATATAAGAAAAAATATATGAATTAATTGATTTTGATCATAAAAACCAGAAAAATAGAAATAAAAAAAATATATAGAAATTGAGAAAATTTGAAAAAATAATCTTATAAAAGCATTAATATTTTTTAAATCGTTTAACCATGACAAAGTTGCTAAGCTTAAAATAGTTATAATTGCTGGAATTTTATCATATGGATCTAAAATAAAAATAATTCCTAAAATACAGCTTACTATTACCCAACCTCCACCTTTTGGAGTTGGATTAATATGACTACTTCTTTTGTTTGGAATATCTAATATTTTGTTTTTTGTTAAATAATTTTTAAAAAACTTTAATCCAATAAAAGTAAATAAAAAACTAGATAAAGAAAGAATAATTATTTTTTCCATTTTAAAATTTTTTTAATGACCATTTTATTACAGTTATTAATTCTTTTGTTATACCATTAAGGTTTATATGTTCACTTACAATTGGTTGCCTATTATTATTTAAACTTCTATTTAATTCTAGATTTATTTTATCTAATGATGATATAAATTTCCATCCTGATCCATCAGGTAGTTTTAAAACAATATTTTTACCATTATTAGTTAATATTGCTTTAATTTTTGGATCTAGATAAAACCTTAAATCATATGATAGTTCCATCGGACAATAAATATTTTCTTCACCTCTTACATCTATGCCATTTTTATCCATGTAAATTATTTTTTTGTGTATTGCTTCGTATTGTTTTTTATAACTGTAATTCTCAATTTCAATTATATTTGCTCCATATCTTTCAATTCTTTTAACTTTAATTTCTGTAGGAATTCTTGATAAATGATTATTGTTTAAAATTTTATAAGCATTTGTATTATTAAGTGTAAGCGTTGAATGTGCAGCAGTTTTTTTTTTAATATCTTTATTTAAGTCAGGAATGGAATTAACTATTATTTTATTTTTCTTATAACTAAATTCAAAACTTCCCGTGCACGAATGAGCTTTATAAGTTGCATTATAATTTTTTGGTACACCACAATCTAAAATTAAAGTTGTGTTTTTTGTATCAATTCTTTGAAAACCTGCATTAACAAGTTCTCTTAAATTTTTAGCCGGTTTAGGAATTTCTTTAGATAGATCATTTAATATTTTGTAATTAATTTGATCTGTTCCATTGAAATTAGCTAATGAATTATCTTTATGTAAAAAGAATCTATATGCAATTGACATTTTTTTTATTGAATTTTGTAAATCAAAAAAAATATTTTTTTTAGTTGAATTTAATATTGCTCTTATATCTAAAAGATCTTTTAAAACTTGAATATGTATTTTAGGATTTCTTTGAAAATGACATCCATCTTTTAATATTTGTTTGTTAAGTTCTGATTTTAAATTAAAAATAGCTATTTGATAATAATATTTTTTATTAGGTATATAAATACTTGCGTATATAAGTGCTTTTATTATTCTAATTAAATCTGAATTTCTTTTAAGGTTTGAGAAATTTTTTACCAAATGATCTATTTGTTTTATTATGGAAGAAAAAATTTTTTTTTTAAAATTATCATCGGAAGTTTGAAAAAAAAAATTGTAATTTTTTAACCAATTACAAATTCTTGAAGCTAAAATAAAATCTTCCCAGGTTTTGGATTTCCATGAACTATTTTTTTTTATCCAGTTATTTGTTAGTTCGCGTCCATAAATTCTTAAATCTTCTTTTCCAATTTCCTGTATACCATTAAGAAATTCAAATGAATGGAAATAATAAAAGAAAGGATTTTTAATATTTTTGTTATTAGGAATTTTTGACTTGAGAAAACTTTTTGTTTTTTCAGCATCGCCTTTCCATAAATTTGGTAAAATAATATCAAAGTTGCTGATTGATTCTTCAAAATTTAATTTTCCATATATAGGAGAATTGTAAAAGATTTTTGAAAAAAAATATTTAATTTGTTTAATATTATTTAATAATCTTTGAAAAAGAAAATTTCTTATTTTAATTGAGGACATTTTTATTAAAAAGAATTTTTTAAGTTTTCAATATTTTTTTTATAAAATTTTTTTCCTTTTTTAAAACAAGAAGTTCCTGCAACTAAAATAGTGGCTCCTGCTTCTATAACTTTTTTTGCATTTTTTTCATTTATTCCACCATCTACTTCAATATCAATATTTAATTTTTCATTATCAATTTTTTTTCTAATTTTTTTTATTTTTCTTAATTGATTGTTTAAAAATTTTTGACCTCCAAAACCTGGATATACAGTCATTATTAATACCAGGTCAATTTTTTTTAAATAAGGAAATACCTTTTTTTCACTAATGTTAGGATTTATCACCAAGCCCACTTTTTTTTTATGTGATTTGATTGTTTTAATTGTTTTATTAACATTTTTTACAGTTTCAGGATGAAAAGAAATTATATCTGAACCTGCTTTTATAAATGGTAAAAGAAATTTATCCACTTGCTTTATCATTAAATGTGTATCAAAAGTTTTTTTTGAAAATTTTCTTAAGTGTTTTATTGTATCTGGACCAAAAGTTATATTAGGAACGAAATGGCCATCCATTATATCAAAGTGAATATAATCAGCCCCTGCTTTAGAAATATCATTAATTTCTTTTCCTAATATAGAAAAATTGCTAGCTAGAATTGATGGTGCTATTTTGATTTTATTTTTCACTGAACTATATTATTCTACAACTAATATGAAAAAAATTATAAAAAAAAAGTTAAAAAAAAAAAATAATAAATCTAATAAAAAAAAAATAAATCCTACTAGATATGGAGATTGGGAGCTTAAAGGTAGATGTATTGATTTTTAATTATTTTTTATTTAAACGGTGATCTACTAAATCGTCCACAACTGCAGGATCTGCAAGAGTTGAAACGTCTCCAAGCTGGTCACTTTCGTCTGCAGCGATTTTTCTTAGAATTCTTCTCATTATTTTGCCTGAACGAGTTTTAGGTAAACCAGGTGCCCATTGGATTAAATCAGGAGAGGCTATTGGTCCTACTATTTTTCTTACTTCATCTATTAATTCTTTTTTTAATCTATCTGATTCTCCAAAACCATTTTTTAAAGTCACATATGCATATATTCCCCAACCTTTAATATCGTGCGGATATCCAACTACAGCAGCTTCAGCCACACTTTCGTGTCCAACTAATGCACTTTCGATTTCTGCTGTTCCTAAATTGTGTCCGGAAACAATTATAATATCATCAACTCTTCCGGTAATCCAATAATATCCATCTTTATCTCTTTTACATCCATCTCCAGTAAAGTATTTTCCTTCATAAGTTGAAAAATAAGTATCTTTAAATCTTTGATGATCTTTGTAAACAGTTCTCATTTGACCTGGCCATGATGCAGATAAACATAAATTTCCTTCACACTCACCGTCTAAAATTTTTCCCTTTTTATCTAATATTTCAGGTTTTATGCCAAAAAATGGGAGTGTAGCTGAACCAGGTTTAAGATCAGTAACTCCGGGAATTGGAGTAATTAAAATTCCACCTGTTTCTGTTTGCCACCAAGTGTCAACAATAGGACATTTTTCATTTCCAACTTCTTTAAAATACCATAACCAGGCTTCAGGATTAATTGGTTCACCAACAGTGCCTAAAATTCTTAAAGAATTTCTATTAGTTTTTTTTAAAGGTTCTTCCCCTTCTTTCATTAAAGCTCTTATAGCTGTTGGTGCAGTATAAAAAATGTTAACTTTATGTTTATCAATTATTTGCCAGAATCTTGAACTATCTGGAAAATTAGGCACACCTTCAAACATTAAAGTCGTGGAACCATTTGCTAGTGGACCATAAATAATATAACTATGTCCAGTAATCCAGCCAACATCTGCTGTGCACCAATATATATCATTTTCTTTTATGTCAAAAATATAATCATGCGTAAATGAAGCATATACTATATAACCTCCAGTTGTATGAAGAACCCCTTTAGGTTTTCCTGTAGAACCTGAAGTATATAAAATAAATAAAGGGTCTTCAGAGTTCATTTTTTCTGGTGGTGAAATCTCAGAAGAGGATTTTATCAATTCATGATACCATAAATCTTTTTCTTCATTCCATGGAATTTCATCATTAGTTTTTTTTATAACTATCATTTTTTTTAAAGAAGGAGTTTTTGTTGCAGCTTTATCTGCATTTTCTTTTAATGGTATTTTTTTTCCTCCTCTAATTGCAAAGTCAGCTGTTATTATTAAATTTGAGTCGCAATCATTAATTCTGTCAGCTAATGAGTCTGATGAGAAACCACCAAATACTACAGAATGAATAGCACCAATTCTAGAACATGAAAGCATCGCAATTGCTGCTTCTGGAATCATTGGCATATAAATAGTAACAACATCGCCTTTTTTTACCCCTGAATTTTTTAAAGCATTAGAAAATTTACATACATCTTTGTATAATTCTTTGTATGTAATTTTTTTTGAATCTTTTGGATCATCACCTTCCCATATAATGGCAATTTTATCACCTCTTTCTTGAAGGTGCCTATCAATGCAATTGTAACATGCGTTTAGTTCGCCTTTTAAATACCATTTAATTGAAACTTTATCTTTATAATTAATTTCTTTAACTTTTTCATATTTTTTTATCCATGATATCCTTTGTGCAATTTCATCCCAAAAATTATCATTATCATTAATTGATTTTTTATATAGTTCTATATATTTTTTTTTATTAAGTTTTGTATTTTTTAAATTATTAGCAAAGTTATTTGCTTTAATGATATCATTCATTAATTATACTCCCCTGATTTGCAAATTATATTCCAAGATTTTGCATCAACAGGCATTACAGATAATCGAGATTGTTTAACAAGAGCTAAATGTGTTAAATTCGGATTAGATTTTATTTCTTTTAGAGTAACTGGCTTCTTTAATTTTTTTTTTGTTTTAATATTTACTAAAACAAATTTTCCTGAATTATCTGTTTCATCAGGATAATATTCTTTAGTTACTTCAACAATACCAATTATTTGTCTTTCATCTACTGAATGGTAAAAAAAACATTGATCTCCCTTTTTCATTTGTTTCATAAAATTTCTCGCTTGATAATTTCTTACTCTTTTCCAAAAATATCCTTTTGGACCTTTTTTTTTAATATTATCCCACATTTTTTTGCTAGGTTCAGATTTAATAAGCCAATATCCCATTTTATAAAGTTTTAAAATTATCGTTAATAATATATTAAATATGCCAATTTGGTAAAGGTTGAAAATCAAAATAATTTTTTTTGCTATTATTATATTTTTCTAATGCAACTAATGCTATCATTGCAGCGTTATCAGTACATAAATCTTTCTTAGGAATAAATAATTCCGAATTATTAAATTTTAGTAATTCTTTTAAATTTTCCCTTATAAAATAATTAGATGCTACACCTCCGACTAAAGCAATTTGATTTTTTTTTTTAGAATATTTTTTATTAAAAATTTTTAAACTTATTTCAATTTTTTTTTTTAGAATTTTTAAAATAGTATGTTGAAAACTAGAACACAAATTTGATTTAAATTTTTTTGATATTTTTTTTTGGTTATTGACAATATTTAACACGCTAGTTTTTAATCCAGAAAAAGAAAAATTACAATCTTTTGAATTAATTAATGGTTGTGCAAGATCAATTAATGGGGATCCATTTATTGCATATTTTTCAACGTTAGGGCCACCAGGAAAACCAATATTTAATAATTTTGCAACCTTATCAAAAGCCTCACCAAGGGCATCATCTAAAGTTCTGCCTAATACTTCATATTTACCTAATTTATGAGCAATAATAAGCATTGTATGCCCACCGGTTACTAGTAAAACAAGATAAGGAAAAGATAAATTGTATTCAAGTCTAGGAGATAATATATGTCCTTCTAAATGATTTATTGGAATAAATGGTTTATTTATTGATAAAGAAATACCTTTTGCTATTGTTGTGCCAATTAGCAAACCTCCATTTAAACCAGGGCCTCCAGTTGCGGCAATTACATCTATATTTTTAAATTTTTTCTTAGATTCTTTTAATGCTTTCAATATTATTTTATCAATTGTTTTAATGTGTTCTCTATATGCTATTTCTGGAACAACTCCTCCATATTCTTTATGTTTTTTAAATTGCGAGTAAAAAATATTTGATAGTATTTTTTTTTTATTATTTTTAAATTCTACAATTGACGCAGCTGTTTCATCACAACTAGTTTCAATACCAAGAGCTATCATAATAAAAAAACATCCTTATAATTAAATTGTATTTTATTTTAATAGATTATATTAATTAAATGTCTAATACAAATGTACAAATCAGGGTTGGTACTCGTGGAAGTAAATTAGCTTTAAAACAAACAGAATTAGTATTAGAAAAATTAAAACAATTATCAGAAATAAAGAATAAATTTTCTTTTAAAATAATTAAAGTTAAGACAGAAGGTGATATTAAAAAATCAAAAATTTTAAAATCTGGATATAAAGGTTTTTTTACAAAAAAAATTGATGAATTATTATTAAAAAAAAAAATTGATCTAGCAGTTCATTCTGCAAAAGATATACCTTCTAAGATTGATAAAAATATTATTATATCAGCATTTTTGAAAAGAGAAGATCCAAGAGATATTTTATTTAGCAGAAAAAACTATACTTTTAATAATTTACCTAGAAATTTTACCGTAGGAACATCTTCTATTAGAAGAAAAAAACAGATCTTAAATATTAGGCCGGATTTAAATATAAAACATATAAGAGGTAACATTGAAACAAGAATAAAAAAATTTAAAAAAAATAAGTATGATTCTATAATCCTTGCTCTAGCGGGTGTAAAAAGACTTAATATTAATTACAAAAAAAAAAATATATTAGATATATCAAAATTTATTCCAGCCGGAGGTCAGGGAGCAATAGCTATAACAGTACTTAAAAATAATAGTATTATCAGTAGTTTAATGAAGAAAATAAACAATAATGAAACTGAAATTGAAGTTAAAACAGAAAGAAAATTTTTAAAAGAAATAAATGCTGATTGTGATAGTCCAGTTGGAGTGAATGCAAAATTAATTAACAAAATTATAATTTTATCAGTTACAGTTCCCAATAATAATAATTATGGAATGTTTTTCTATAAGGCGACTGGAAATTTTAATAGACCAGAAGTATTAGGAAATAAAGTTGCTAATATTATAAAAAAAAAACTCGGAAAAAATTTTTTAAAGAAAAAACTTATAAAAAAAAAACTTTCTTTACTTTCAACACGAACTGAAAAACAATTTAAAGAAATGAAATTAATAAAAAATTTTGAATTTATTAATTGCCCACTTCTTAAAATTAGACCTTTGAAATTGAATAAACTTAGAATAGAACAAATTAAAAATTCGGATTCAATAATTTTTACAAGTAGTAATGCAATTACTTACATTAAAAAATTTAAATTATTTAATAAAAAAGTTTTTTGTGTGGGGAAAGATACAAAAAAAACATGTTTAAAAAATAATTTTAGAAATGTTTTTTCGGCAAATGGTAATGTTTTTAATTTAATTAAATTACTTAAAAAAAAAATTAATAATAAAAAAGAAAAATTAGTATATATTTCCGCAAAACAAACAGCTGTTGATTTATATTCTATTTTAAAAAAAAATAATTTTAATATAAAAAAAGTTTCTGTTTATGAATCAATAAGTATAAAAAGTGTAAATAAAAATATTTTAGATAAGATTAAATCTAATCAATTAAACTTTATTTCTTTTTTTTCAAAGAAAACTGCACAATCTTTCAATCAAGTTGTCTTTAAATATAAATTAAAGAACTATTTAAATAATATTGAATGTATAAGTTTAAGTAGGGAAATTGAAAAATTGGTTAAAAAAAATAATTTTAAAAAATATTATGTATGTATAAATCCAGATAGAGAAAGTTTTCTAAAATTATTAAATTTTTTAAAAAACTAATTCTTATCTTTTTATATATACTGAATATATAAACATTAAGATACCCCAAAAGATAGCCATTACTCCTAGTCCTAAATTAATATCACTGAAATAAGCTATACCGAGAGGTACACCAGAATAATATGCCCCAGGTCCAAGGGTTGCGCCTAAAAATATTGCTAAAATTGGTTTGTTTTTTAAAAAGTTCAAAACATCAACAAATAAAGTTGTAAAAGCAGGCCATAAAATTATCATCCAAATTGGTAAGTAACCAATTATTAAATCGCTTTCAATTTTGTAAATACCAAAAGCTTGAATAAAACTATCAAAGATATACCCTGGAATTGCAAAAATTATTATAGTTTTAAAAGCAAATTTTTTATCAATTGTTTTTAAATAAAATAAAAATAAATATAAAAAGCCAGCTAAAACTCCTAGCCATGGGTAGTTAAAATACTCCCCAAAAACACATGCTAGCCATGTAATTTGAAATCCTAGTAATATTAAAAGAATGCGCATAAAAAATTATATAAAAGGGTCATATGCCCAATGTAATAAAGCCTGTCTTTGTCTTGGTCTACAATCAATATTTCCAGGTTCACAGTTTGCTTTAATTCCGCCAATATGCCTAGGACCAAATGCTGCCCAACGCCCAATTTGAAAATTATCTATTTCAGGCAACCTTCTTCCCATAGTATATCTGCAGTACCATTGAAACCAACCAAGAGGGTCTTGTTTTGTAATCCATCCTTTCTTTACCCATTCATTCCTTGATTGTCCAGAATCAATTTTAAAACAATTTAAATTAATATTGTATCCAGTGTTACTAATTTTTGCGTTTTTAAACCAATTCTTCGGATATTCTTCATGATTACCTTCAAAATAATATCCTCCAAAAACTCCTAATTTTAACATTTCTTTTGGAGTTAATTGAGGCTTAAATTTTTTGTTATTCATAAATATTTTAATTTTTTTTTGACTAAGTAAAAAAAAAGCCCAAAAAAAATTTGAGCTTTTTTTTTAAATTTATCTTCTTTGACCAAACAAATGTAGAAGCATGATAAATAGATTTATGAAATCTAAATAAAGTTTTAATGCTCCCATAATTGCTTTTTTTCCACTTATTTCAGGATGGTCTGATGCATAAAACATTTCTTTAATTCTTTGAGTATCATATGCAGTCAGTCCAACAAAGACTAAAACTCCAATCCAGGAAATAACATAGTAAAGCATGGGACTTTTTAAGAAAATATTAACAATTGAAGCAATAATAATTCCAATTAAACCCATAAATAAAAAAGAACCCCAACCAGATAAGTCTTTTTTAGTTGTATAACCATAAAGGCTCATTCCCGCAAAAGTACCTGCAGTAATAAAAAATACACGTGCTATGCTGGCTCCGGTAAAAGCAATAAATATATATGCCATAGATAGTCCCATAACACCTGAAAAGATCCAGAATAAAGTTTGAGCAGCGGAAAAACTAATTTTATGCAATCTTGCACTTAAATAAAAAACAAAACCAAGAGGAGCTAATGCAACAACCCAATATAGAGGAGTGCCATAAATTGCATTAAATAAACTTGGTGTAATAGCAACGAGATATGCAGTTAGACCAGTTAAACCGAGCCCTGTTGCCATATAATTATAAACTCTAAGCATATAGCTTCTAAGCCCTTGGTCAACTTGAGCTTCTGATTTAGTCGCTGTAGAAAAGTTTCTATCAATCATAGTTTGTCCTTAAAAAACATTTGAAAGTATAAAAAATTTAATAATAATACTGTATCATTAATAATGTAAAATTAATTACAATTTAATCAAAAATTTATGACGATGCAATTTAAAAAATTGGGAGATACAAATGTAGATGTTAGTTTAATTTGTTTAGGAACAATGACATGGGGAGAACAAAATACAAAGGAAGAAGCTTTTGAACAAATGAATTATGCTGTTGATAATGGTATTAACTTTTTCGATACAGCTGAATTATATGCTGTGCCACCAAAAGAAGAAACATATGGAAGAACAGAATCATATATTGGTGAGTGGTTTGAACAAAAAAAAAATAGAGATAAGATTATATTAGCTTCTAAAGTTACAGGTAGGAGTGGCATGAAATGGATGAGGGGCGAAGAAACGCGATTAGATAAGAAAAATATTACAAAAGCATTAGAAGATAGCCTTAAAAGATTAAAAACTGATTATATAGACCTATATCAATTACACTGGCCAGATAGAAAAACTAATTTTTTTGGTCAATTAGGCTATGAACACGATGATAGCGATGAATCAGTTCCTTTAGAAGAAACCTTAGAAGTTTTAAATGAAATTGTAAAAAAGGGCATGGTTAGATTTATTGGAATTTCTAATGAAACACCTTGGGGTGCAATGAAATTAGTAAAAATAGCAGAAGAAAAAAAATTAGCAAAAATTGTTAGTATTCAAAATCCTTATAATTTGTTAAATAGAACTTACGAAGTTGGCTTAGCTGAAGTTTCTATTAGAGAAAAATGTGGATTATTAGCTTATTCACCTTTAGGTTTTGGAGTTCTAAGTGGAAAATATTTAAATAATGAATGGCCTGAGAAAGCTAGGCTTACTTTATTTAAGGAATTTACAAGATATTTGAATCCAATTGCGATTAAGTGTACAGAAGATTATGTAAAAATTGCTGAAGAAAATAATTTAAATCCTTCTCAGATGGCGCTTGCTTATATTAATCAAAAACCATTTGTTACTAGTAATATTATAGGCGCCACCACTTTAGAACAATTGAAAGAAAATATTGAAAGTATAAATCTAAAATTAGATAATAAAGTTATTGAACAAATTGAAGAAGTACATAAATTAAATCCAAACCCATCTCCATAATTTATTATTTAATAACAAAACAAATGAAATTTTCAAAAATATTATTTTTAGTTTTTTTTTCTTTATTTTTATCTCTTAACATTAAAGCTAAAAATTTAATTCTTCCAAAAGTAACTGCAGAGTATGTTTGTAATACAAATTTTTTAATTGGTGTTTCTCAACTTCAAACTAGAACTTTTCAAGGAAAAAATAAAAAAAGAATTGATACTATTGTTGATAATGTACCACAATCAATAATTATAAATTATGATAGTCAAACAGTTACGTGGATTTGGCCTAGAACATTTGCTTATTTAACTGTACCCTTAAATAAGAAAAATCAAGAAAATTTAAAAAAATCTACTAATATCAGTAAGTTAGAAAAGAAAAAAACTGATTATATAGGAGGATTTGAAGTAAATATTTATGATGTTAAACTAAGTTTACCAGATGGCACCATTGAAGAAAGTGAAAGATGGATTACTAAACAACATGGTATAACACTCAAAGAAACAGGTGTTATTATAGGAAATGAAGGTAAAATTCATTTTTATTCCGAATACAGCAATGTTAAAGTATTTAAACAGGATGAAAAATTATTCGAAGTTCCTGAGGGATACAAGATTGCTCCTATTGAAGATTTAGATGATGTTAATGAGTTACTTAAAACAATGGTAAAGAGAGTTTAAATAATAAACAAATGAAAAAATTTTTTTTTTTAATTTCTATAATTTTTTCATTCTTTTTTTTAAAGAATGTACAAAGCGCAAATACTGAAGTTGTTTTAGAGTGTCCAGGTTTAAAATTATTTAATAAATGGTGCGCAGGCCTTCATAATGAAAATAAAGATAAATTATGTATAATGATTTCTGTTCCATCTAGTAAAAAAGGAGAACCACCATATAAAAGTAGAGGAGAAGTTTATATAACAATATACCAACAACTAGCTGAAAATAATGATGGGACTATTTATATTACTTCAGGTTATAATTATAAAAATAATTCTATGGTAAAAATTAAAATTGATAATAATAAGGAACACAATTTTAATGTATTAGAACAGGATACAGCCTTTAGTGATGATGAAAGTACCGATAAAAAATTAATTTTAGAAATGAAAAAAGGTAATAAAATGAAGGTAGTTGGTTTTTCAACCAGAGGAACAAAAACAACAGATGTATATTCTTTAGCAGGATTTAGCGCAGCTTATAAACACATGTCTGGGTTGTGTGAAGTAAAGAATTAAATATTTTTATTAATTTCAATAATCTAAAAATATTAAATGAAAAAAAAAATTGTTTTAGCATATTCAGGAGGACTTGATACTTCAGTTATTTTGAAATGGTTACAAAATAATTATGATTGTGAAATAATTACCTATACTTCTGATCTTGGACAGGAAATAAATAAAAAGGAAATAATAAAAAATGCAAGGAATCTTGGTGTAAAAAATATAATTATAGAAGATTTACAGAATATTTTTGTTAAAGATTATATCTACCCAATGATAAGAGGAAATGCTGTTTATGAAGGATATTATTTGCTTGGAACAGCAATAGCTAGACCATTAATTGCAAAAAGGCAAATTGAAATTGCAAAAAAATTTAATGCTTTTGCTGTAGCACACGGAGCCACTGGAAAAGGTAACGATCAAATAAGATTTGAATTGGGTTATTATTATTTTAACCCAAAAATAAAAATTATTTCACCATGGAGAGAATGGAAGTTTAAATCTAGAAGTGATTTAATTAAATATGCAAAAGAAAATAATATTGAAGTACCAAAAGATAAAAAGGGAGAAGCCCCATTTTCAGTTGATGATAATTTATATCACACTTCAACAGAAGGTAAATTATTAGAAGATTTAAAAAAACCCGCTCCGGAATATATTTTTCAAAGAACTAATTCTCTTGAAAAGGCCCCTAGCAAATCTCAAGAATGTTATTTAACTTTTTCTAAGGGCAATTTAATTGCAATAAATAAAAAAAAAGATAGTCCAAAGAATTTATTAAAAAAATTAAATGATTTAGGAAAAAGACATGGAATAGGAAGAGTTGATTTAGTAGAAAATAGATTTTTAGGTATTAAATCAAGAGGAGTGTATGAAACCCCAGGTGGTACAATATTGTTATTTGCACATAGAGCAATTGAATCTATAACATTAAATCACTTACAACAACATACAAAAGACGAACTAATTCCTAAATTTGCTGAACTTATTTATAATGGATTCTGGTTTTCTAAAGAAAGAAAAAAAATTCAAAAAATAATTGATGCAACACAAAAAAATGTTGAAGGAATAGTTAAATTAAAATTATATAAAGGTAATATTATAATTTTAGAAAGATTTTCAAAAAAGAGCATATATTCAAAAGATATAGTATCGTTTGAGGGAACAAAAGGATTTAATATTAAAGATGCAGAAAAATTTATAAAAAAGAAAAGATATAAAGTTTAAAAAAATTTTGGAATTTCTATTTTATTTATTCTGCAAGTTGCAATTAAAGTATTATGAAGTAAACAAGCAATAGTCATTGGTCCTACTCCCCCAGGAACAGGTGTAATTGCTCCAGCAATTTTTTCAGCTTCATCAAATTCTACATCTCCAACTAATTTCTTTTTTCCATCTTTTTCTATTCTATTAATACCGACATCAATTACCGTAGCTCCAGCTTTTATCCAACTACCTTTTATCATTTCTGGCACTCCAACTGCCGCAACAACAATATCATTTTTTTTAACTTCATCTTCTAAGTTTTTAGTTCTTGAATGTGCAATAGTAACAGTACAACTTTCTCCTATTAATAAAGCAGCCATTGGTTTGCCAACAATGTTTGATCTTCCAATAATAATTGCTTTTTTACCAGTTAGATCTTTTAATTCATCTAATAATAACATTTTACAACCTAAAGGGGTACATGGAACAAGTGAATCTATATTAGACCACATTCTACCAGTATTTATGGCATGAAAACCATCAACATCTTTATCTGGATTAATGCTGTTTATAACTGAATCTTCATTAATTTGTTTAGGTAGGGGTAATTGTACCAAAATACCATTAATAGAATCATCATTATTAAGATCTTCAACAATTTTAAGCAACTCTTCTTGTGACGTATTTTCTTCCAATATTTTTGTAACAGAATGCATACCAACTTCCTCAGTTTTTTTTGCTTTCATATTAACATATACTGTGCTTGCAGGATCCTCACCAACCCTTACAACTGCAAGTCCAGGTTTTATATTTTTTTTTTTTAATTTTTTTACTTCTACAGCTATTTTTTCACATAGCTTGTCAGCAAATTCTTTTCCATTTATTAATTTACTCATACTTTCTTTAATATAAATATTCAAAAACTAGATTTCTAAAAAATATTAGAAGTAATATTAAAATAATTGGTGATAAATCTAAACCTCCTAGGTTTGGTAACAAATTTCTAATAGGTCTTAAAAAAGGTTCAGTTAATTTATTTAGACTTTCAGCTATGAGATAAACAATTCTATTGTTAATATTAACAACATTAAATCCTATAAGCCAACTTAATATAGCACCTAAAATAATCGCCCATATAAATAAATTAATTATAGTGTCGAAAAGATGAAGAGCTGAATACATAATAATTTATAATATATAAAAATTTTAAATAAAAAAAAACCCCGCTTTCACGGGGCTTTTAAAATGAAAAAAATAAAACTTTCTAATTTCTTAATGAAAGAAGAACGTTACCATCTAAGTCCGACAGAGTAAGTAACTCCCCCGTCATTAATACCTAGGTCTTCATCTACACTATCAAATAGTAGTTCATCTAAACCAAGTTGCCAATGATATCCTACTGAGAATTCAATTGGTAGTTTAAAGTACTCAGGTAGTGTTGCACCAGATTGTTCACTAAAAATTCTAGCAAGTTTATCTAATCCTATATTAACACCAGCACCTACGTTAACTGCTGCTGTTGCTCCCCCAGCAAATGCACCTTGAACTTCTGCATCTGAAGTACGACCTACATAACTTGCAGATCCTACACGAGAGTAGTTTAGATTTTCAAGCAATCCACCCATTACACCATAACCGTACATAGCATACGGGCTAATACCATAGTGAGCTGGATTGTATGTAACTAGTTCTGGAACTCCACCATATTCTCCTAATAATTCAAGAAGATCAAATGGTTCAACAACAACATTAGCAAAAACTCTTGCTTGGTGAACTGTACCATTAGTTGCTGTGTGTCCTCTCCATTGTGTAGCTGCGCCTTCTTGATAAGATCCTTCAATTTCTAATCTGAAAAATCCATAATCAGCACCTGCTACGATTCCTTTTCCATCATCCTCATTCCATCTAAGTTCGTTTGCACGATTATCGACAGCAAGAGTTGATGTTCCTTTAACATCTTTTTCTCTGCTTGCAAATCTACATTTAGTTGCACCTTGATAGCCGCTATTGTTAGCTACACCATCTTGGAGACAGCCTGCTTGATTGAAGCCGAGAGAGTGGAAATGACTATCAAAGCCTTTCACTCTAACATATCCACCAGTGTCAGCGCTTGCTATAGGAACGCTTAGCATACCTGCTACACCTAGGATTGTTGAATATTTTAGTATTTTTTTCATTTTTATCCCTTTCATTAAAAAAACATAATATACATAGATTTTATGAAATAATTTTAAAACTACAACTTAAATGTATTAAAAATATTAAATATGTTGCTAAAATACAACAGCTTATTTTTTTGTAATTTTATTAAAAATAGTTTAACTTAATAATCTGTAACTATGCGTAAATTTTTATTATATATAACGTTTTTTTCAATCTTAACATTTTACTCCAAATCCTTTGCTTTTGAAGACAAAGCAGCTAAGAATTTCCTTAATTTATATGAGGTAAAACAAGGGGTTTTGGCCCATGACAGGGGATGGTTTGGGAAAAATAGAGAAGGTTTTGGACCTGATTATAATTTTGAACTTATGTTCAATGATTCTAAATTTTTAAAGTTTTTGGGATCGCCAAAACCAATTTTAGGATTAACTCAAACTTCAACTGGTGGGAGTAGCTTGTATTATGGTGGAATAACATGGGACAAGAATATTTCTAAAAATTGGTTTATTACAGGAACAACGGGAATCGCCTATACAAATGGATTAACAAAACTTGAAAAAGGTTCAGAACCGACTGGTGATAAAAAAATTCAATTTGGTTCAAAATGGCTCCATAGAGGCGCAGTTGAATTAGGATGGAATTTTTACGGAAATGATACAATTTCTTTAATGTTTAGCCATGTTTCTCATGGAAGCATGCTTGATAATAAAAATCAAGGAATGGATGAATTTGGTATCAGATACGGCTATCGTTTTTAAATTTCATCATTGAAATACAATAATTTTCAAAATAAAAATTTAATAATAAAAAAAATTAATTTCTTTGGAGATGTCTTAGGATTTCATAGGTTAAATTCACAAAGATATCCATATTTATTACAAAGTTCAGCCAAAGGTAATATCTTATGCCGATATGATATTTTATTTGCATTCCCACAAAAACAAATAGATTTATTTTTTAAAGATATAAAAAAAAAAATTTTTTAAAAGAACTAGATAAAGAATGGAAAAAGAATAAAAAAAAATTTAAAAAAAATGAAAATATATTTCCTTTTGTAGGAGGATGGTTCGTTTATTTAGGTTATGAATTAGTATCTCAAATTGAAAGTAAAGTAATTAGTCATGAACATCGTTATAATTTTCCCATAGCATTTGCAAGCAGGATACCCGCAGCTATTATTAAAGATAATTTCAATAATGAAACCTTTATAATTTGTGAAAGAAAATATAATAAATTAGTAAAAAAAATTGAAGATGATATAAAAATTTTAACAGAAAAAAAAAGTTCTTTATTAAAAGAAAAGAATTTCAAAAAGAAGATTTTAATAAATTCATTAGAAGAAGAGTCTCCTAATAAACATATAAATAACGTTAAAAAAATTTTGCAATATATTAAGGCCGGAGATGTTTTTCAAGTAAATTTATCTAGAGAGTGGAATGGGAAAATTCATAAAAAATACACAGCCAGTGATATTTTTTCTAAATTAAAAAAAACAAATCCATCACCTTTTTCAGGATTAGTTAAATATAAGGATAAAGCAATTATAAGTTCTTCACCGGAAAGATTAATAATGGTAAAAGAAGGGTATATAGAAACTAGACCAATTGCTGGAACTAGGGCTAGAGGCGGTAGTGGAATATATGATGTAGCTTTATCACAAGATCTTTTAAATAATAAGAAAGAAAGAGCAGAACATATTATGCTTGTTGACTTAGAAAGAAATGACTTATCAAAAGTAACAATTAAAGGATCAGTGAAAGTAAATGAATTGATGATTGTTGAGTCCTATGCTCATGTTCACCATATAGTTTCAAATGTTACTGGAAGAATTAGAGAAGATGTAACTCCAGGAAAAATAATAAAAGCAGTTTTCCCAGGCGGAACTATAACTGGTTGTCCTAAAATAAGATGTATGGAAATTTTAAGTGAAATAGAAAAAACGGGAAGAGGTCCTTATACAGGTTCAATGGGATATATAAATAATGATGGAAGTATGGATTTAAATATCTTAATTAGAACAATCGTAAAATATAATAATAATATATCTATAAGAGCAGGAGGAGGAATAGTTGCTGATTCAATACCTAAAAGAGAACTTGAAGAAGCAAGAGCAAAAGCAAAAGGTATGATAAATGCTTTAATATAATTAAATGTTTCAAATAAATGGAAAATTAACAAATAAAATTAATATCAAAGACAGAGCAGTACAATACGGAGATGGTGTTTTTGAAACTATTGCAGTAAAAGAAAATTTAATAGAGTTTTGGAAGGAGCACTATCAAAGATTAAATAAAGGTTGTAAAGTTTTAAAAATTAAATGTCCTTCTGAATTCTTTCTTAAAAAAGAAATTAATAAATTTTTAAAAAAAATAAAAAAAAAAAAATTTATTTTAAAGATAATTATTTCTAGGGGAGAAGGAGGCAGAGGTTATAATTTTCCAAAAAAAATAAATATAACTCGAATATTAGGAATTTATAATTGGCCAGAATACCCAAAAAAAAATTTTAGTTACGGAGTTGATATTGGTATTTGTAATACAAAAATTGGAACCCAACCTATTTTATCAGGAATTAAACATTTAAATAGATTAGAGCAAATTATTGCTAGATCTGAATGGAAAACAAAAAAAATTTCAGAATCTATAATGTTGGATGCAAAAGGATATGTAATTGAAGGTACTATGAGTAATATTTTTGGAGTAAAAAATGATGTTTTTTATACACCTATTTTAGAAAGTGCAGGAGTTCAAGGGGTGATGAGAAAAATAATATTAGGATTTTTAAAAAAAAATAAAGAAAAATATAAAATTAAAAAAATTAAATTAAAAGAATTTTTAAATTATGATGAAATTTTTATATGTAATTCAATTTTCGGTATATGGAGTGTAAGAAAAATATTAAAAAAAAAATTTATATTTGGTAATAATACAAAAAAAGTAATTAAGCTTTTATTAAATAAATAAATTAATTTTTTTTAAAAAGCCCTTTAATTAAAAAAATTCCAAATATAATTATAAATATTGGAGCAAACCAAAGAAAATAAGTATTAAATTTTAATTTTGGTCTTAACAAAATAAACTCGCCATATCTACTCACTAAATAATTAGTAATTTCTTTTTCACTCTGGCCTTCTTCTAATTTATTTTTTATTAATTTTCTTAAATCTCTTGCAAGAATTGAATCTGAATCATCTATGCTTTGACCTTGACAGACAACACAGCGAATTTTTTTGTTAATTTCTCTAGCTTTTTTTTCTAGATTTTCATCCGCAAATATATTTTGTGAAAAAAAAACTATAATTATTAATGTTAATAATTTTTTCAATTTTCCAAATTTTCTATTTTATTTAAAAGAATTTTAATTTGTTTGTCATCTATTATGCCATTAACTTTATGTTTTATAATTCCATTATTATCTATTAAAAAACTTTCAGGAATTCCATTTACTCCCCAATTAATTCCTGTTATTCCAGTATTATCAATTCCAATTTTTGAATAAGGATTTCCAAGTTTTTTTAACCAAATTTTTAAATTATCTTTATCATCTTTATAATTAATTCCGTAAATTTTTATTGATTTTTTTTTTTTTAATTGAAACAAAAAATCATGCTCAACAATACAAGGAATGCACCAGCTTGCAAAAAAATTTACTAAAATAATTTCATTTTTAAAATCATTTTTATTTAATTCTTCATTTTTTAAACTAATAAGATTAATTTCAGGTAATGGTTTATTTATTAGTGGTGAATTTAAAGTTTTATCTTTTTTGTTTAATCCTATAAATAAAAAAACAAAAATAAATATTGTAATTATTATTAAGCTAATATATTTCATTTTTTTTTAAACATCCTATGAGAAAAACTTAAGATTCCACCAATAAAAGCCATTATAGATCCTATCCAAATCCATGGCGTTAAAGGACTAAAGTGAAATCTAAAAATCCATGATTCATATAATTCATCTATTGGTTCGCTCATAGCTATATAAATGTCTGAAATTCCTCTTGAATAAATAGCTGCTTCAGTAGTTGGAAAATCTTGAACAGGATAAAATCTTTTTTGAGGTTTTAGAGTTTTTATAAAATTTTCTTTTTTATATAAATTAAATTCAGCTTCGTGTCCTATGTAGTTTTTACCTTTAATTTTTTTGATTTTATCAAAATTTAAAGAATAATTATTTAATAAAATCTTTTCACCTACTTTTAACGTTTCTATTTTTTCAATTTTCCACAGAGTTGAACCTGTAATACCTGCAATAAAAACAGCAAAACCAATATGTGCAATTGTCATTCCTAAATATTCTTTATTTAAATATTTTAGTTTTTTTAAGTAATTTGTTCTTTCCAAAAAATTAAATAGTGTCCCAAAAAAAAGCCATGCTGCTAAAAAAATTCCAATTAAAGCAATAATAGGTCCTTTAAAATTTATATAAAAAAAAATAAAAGTTATAGTTAAGCTAAAAAAAAGAACAGTTTTTAATCTGGAAAATAATCCAAAAAAATCATCTTTTTTCCAATTTATCATTGGTGCAAAAGACATAACAATTATTGCTGGAGTCATTATTAAAATAGAAGTTAAATTAAAATAAGGAGGTCCTACAGAAATTTGGTCCCCAGTAAAAATCTCTAAAAATATTGGATAAATTGTTCCAATAAAAATTGTTAAAAGCAATGCAATCATTAATAAATTATTAAATATAATTGCACCCTCTTTAGAAATTGGTGAAATTAATTTTTCTTCTTTAATAACATTAGCTTTTTTTGTTAATAAAATTAATGAACTAAAAATAAAAAAGGCACATATCATTAATATAAAAATACCTCTTGTAGGATCACTTGCAAAAGAATGAACAGAGGTAATAATTCCTGATCTAACTAAAAACGTTCCAATTAAGCTAAAACTAAAACTTAAGAATGCTAAAAGAACCGTCCATTTTTTTAAAGTATTTCTTTTTTCTAAAACTAATGTTGAATGAAGTAAAGCTGTTGCACACAACCATGGCATTAAAGATGCGTTTTCTACTGGATCCCAAAACCAAAATCCTCCCCAACCTAATTCATAATATGCCCACCAACTTCCTAATGAAATTCCTAGAGTTAGAAAAGACCAAGATAAAAGTACCCAAGGTTTAATTAATTTTGCCCATGTTGAGTCAAAATTTCCTTTATAAAATCTTGCAGCTGTAAAAGAAAAAACAATTGATAAACCAACATAGCCAATATATAAATTTGGTGGATGAAATGCTAACCCAGGATCTTGAAGTAGAGGGTTTAAATCTTGACCATTTATAGGCGTTGGTGAAATTGTAAGAAAAGGATTAGAAGTTAATAAAACAAATAATAAAAAAATAAAAGTAATTAAAGATTGAAATGAAAGAATTAAAGTTTTGTATTTTAAATCTAATCTTTTATCAAATTTAGAAATTAAAAAACCAAAAAAAACTAAAACCAATATCCATAATAGCATAGAACCTTCATGATTTCCCCATACACCAGTAATTTTATAAAGAATAGGTTTGGCTGAGTGTGAATTTTTGTAAACATTTACAATAGAAAAATCAGATACAATATATGCAAACATTAAACTAAAGAATGCTAGCAGAATAAAAAAAAATTGTAGTGTTATCGCTTTATCTGGATTTAGAAATCTAGTTTTATTTATATTTCTTAAATTTAAAAATTGATAGCAACTAATTATTGTTACAAGAATTAAAGATATATTTCCAATAATTGCTGTCATTGAGTTTTATTTTAATAATTTAATTTTTTTTTTATTTCCGGCGGCATATAATTTTCATCATGTTTTGCAAGCACTTCAGTTGCTTCAAATATATTTTCTTTTAAATATCCTTTAACTATCACACCCTGGCCTTCTCTGAATAAATCTGGGAGAATACCTTCATAACTTACCTTTATTTCTTTTTTAAAATCAGTAATAGTAAAATTAATTTCAATATTATTTCTTTTAATACTATTTTCTTTAACTAGACCCCCAAGTCTAATTTTTTTAGATTTATTAATATTTTTTTCTATCAATTCAGATGGAGTATAAAAGAATAAAATATTATCTTGTAGAACAATCAAAATTGTGCCTATAAGAAAACAGAATAAACTAAATATTAGAAATATAATATAAAATCGTTTTCTTTTTGGTGTCATTTTATTTTTTTTTGATTTTTTTTAGAATTTTTTCTTTTTTCTTTAATGAAATAAAAGAAAAAATTATTAATGAAAACATTATTAAAATTGTAAAAGAAGTTGCTGAAATTATATAAAATAAATTATTTATCATTTTAAAAATTTATATTATTTATTTTTTCATTTGTTATTTCTAATTTCATTCTAATTATTAAAACGACTAAAAAATAACAAAAGAAACCGGAAGCTGTTATTAATAAAGGAAATAGCATTGACGAATGTATTGTTGGCCCAGAAATTTTTATAACACTTGCTGGTTGGTGTAAAGTATTCCACCAATCAACTGAGAATTTAATAATTGGTATATTAACAAAACCTAATATAGCCAATAAAGATGCAGCTTGTCCTGATTTTGTTGTATTTTCTGAAAAACTAAATATTGTCATATGTCCTAAGTAAAGAAATAACAAAACTAGCATAGATGTAATTCGTGCATCCCAAACCCACCAAGTGCCCCATGTAGGCTTACCCCAAATAGATCCTGTTACAATTGCAATCAAAGTAAAACTAGCTCCAATTAATGAAGCAGATTTACAAAATATATTTGCAAGTAAATGTTTATTAATTAAATATATACAGCTTGCTATTGCAATAGATGAATAAATCATTAAAGCCATCCACGCAGATGGAACATGAACATACATTATTCTTACTAAATTTCCTTGTTGGTAATCTTCTGGTGAGATGAATAAGCCTTGATATAATCCGTATGATAAAAGAATTATTGTTAAACATATTAGATATTTAAATATTTTTTCACAAAGATGTAAAAATTTTGCTGGGTTTGCATATTTGAAAATTTTAAAATTAAACATAATAAAAAATTAAATATTATTGAAATAAACTAGTATCTTTTTTTATACAATCAAAAGCATATTCTGCACTAATACTGTTCATTCCTTTTTCTTTTGGAATTTTGTCAGCATCTATAATACTTTTAATTTCTCCTGTTGGAGGAACAATAGCTCTATATGTTGGTAAATGTTTTAAAGGAGGAGATGCGCCCATTATAGCATATGATTTTATACCAATTAACGCTGATAAATTATAAGCTCCAGAATCTAAACCTATAAAAAGTGAACTATTATAAATAATTGCTGCATTATTATGTAATGATTTAAATGAAAAAATAATTCTTTTACTTTTTTTTAAATTAAACATATTTTCATTTATTAATTTCTTTTCTTTAGGCGCACCTATTATAAAGATTGTTCCATTAAAAGAATTTAATATTAAATTAATTAATTTTAAAAAATTTTCATTAGTCCATTTTTTGAAGTCAGCCTTATTTGTTGTTGATATTACAATCCATGGTTTAGTTTTTTTTTCGTATTTTTCTTTTATTTTTTTCAGTAATTTTTCTTTTATAAAGAATTTTTGTTGTATTTCTTCTTTTTTAAAATCATGTGAATTTAAAAAAATTCTTGCTTTTTCAAAAGGTCTTTCTGTTTTAGAATTACTTGGCATTATATTTTTTTTAGATAAAAAAAATTTTTGCAGCCCATATTCATAACCTAAACGTTCTTTTACACCTGCTAAAATTCCGGCCATAGCATATTTTATACTTTCATGAAATATCCATATTTTTTTTATTTTATTTTCCTTTAATTTATTTTTAATTTTAAAAAGACTAAATAAATTTGTAAAAATTCCTCTGGTATCATCTAAATCTATTATTTTTTCTATGTAGGGATCAGCATCTAATAATTCTCTTGCATTTGTTGTTTTTTTTGAAAATAAAATAATTTTTTTTGTTTTTGTTTTTTTTGCAATCGCATGAATATAAGGTAAATGCCAAATTAGATCGCCCATACCATTATAAGAATGAATAACAGCTGTTTTCATTTATTTATATTTTAGCCTTAAAGCTAAACCTCCTATCCAAGGTGTTATTGCAATAACTATTAGTAAATATCCTATTAAAATTTTATATTCTTTACTTAGTCCATTTAATATTATTTCAGAATTTGATGCTTCTATGCCAAAAATTAATACAGGTATATATAATGGAAGTGTTATTAAAGATATAACAGCCCCTCCTTTTTTGAACCCTAGCATTAAGGCAGATGTTATACTTCCAATTAAACATAGAATTGGAGTACCTATTAATAATGAAAATAATAAATTTAACGCTTTTTCACCATGAAGATTAAAAATAAATAGTATTAATGGAGAAAAAATAATTATTGGAATACAGGTTATTAACCAAATAGAAAATGCTTTAGATATAAATATTGTTTCTAAAGGTATTCCAGAAATATATAATTGATCTAAGGTTCCATCTTCTTCATCATTTTCAAACAATTTTTCTATAGAAAAAATTACTGTTAATAAAGTTAAAAACCAAATAATGCCAATTAAAAATTTTTTAATTATTATTTGTTCACCATCAAATATTAAAGGTAAAATTAATATAGAAAAAATAAAAAATAATAATGAAATTATACTTTCACTTTTTTTTCTTAATGAAATTTTTAAATCTGAAACAATTAAATTATAAAAATTTGACATATTTAAATTTTTTTTAAAATCATAAATTAATAGTTTTGTTTTTAATTTTTATATCATCATGCGTTGCAATTATTGCTAAGCCATTAGAATTTAAATGCTTTTTAAGTATTTTTAGAAAATTTGAAAAATTTTTTTTATCAAGACCAGTTGTAGGTTCATCTAAAAACCAAATTTTATTATTTGAAAGAATTAATTTAGATAAAGAAACTCTTCTTTTTTCACCTGAAGATAAATGTTCGGCTCTTATATCTAAAATTTTTTTAAGATCAAAAATTTTTATAGCTTTATCAAGATTTTTTTTTGAGAGATTTTTTTTTATTTTTAAATAAAAATCTAGATTTTCTTTTACTGTTAAGGAGCTTTTTATAGCATTTTCATGGCCTATATATTCTATATATTTAAAATATTCATCTTTAATTTTGTTTATATTTTTTTCTTTAATAATTATATTACCAGATAAAGGTTTAATTAATCCGCTTAATACTTTTAATAAAGAAGTTTTACCTGAACCATTTGAACCTTTGATAACAAGGAGGTCTTTATTATTTAACTTGAAATTGATATTTTTAAATAATAATTTATTTCCTCTAATACAGGAAATATTTTTAATTTCAAAAAAAGACATTAATTTTATTTAATTAAGTTTTATATTGTAATCAATAAAGAAATTCTATGAATTTAAATATTAAAAAAAAATTTATATTAAATAATAAAAAGTATTATTACTACAGTTTAGAAGAGTTTGGAAAGAAAATTAATTTAAAAATTAAAAAATTTCCTTTTTCAATAAGAATATTATTAGAAAATTTATTACGGAATCATGAAAATCAAAATGATTTAAAACAAATTAATAATTTAATTAATAATAAAAAAAACGCAGAGATTTTTTTTAAGCCTACCAGAGTTCTTATGCAAGATTTTACAGGAGTGCCTGCAATCGCAGATTTAGCAGCAATGCGAGATAAAGTAAAAAAAATGGGGCAAAATGTAAAAAAAATTAACCCATTTATTCCAGTTGATTTAGTTATAGATCATTCAATTAATGTTAATTTTTATGGAAATAAAAATGCATACAAAATGAACGTGGATAGAGAATATAAAGAAAATAGTGAAAGATATAATTTTCTTAAATGGAGTCAAAAATCATTTGAAAATTTTAAAGTTATTCCTCCAGGAAATGGTATATGTCACCAAGTAAATTTAGAATATCTTGCAAAAGTAGTTAGTAAAAAGAAAATTAAAAATGATTTTTTAGTATTTCCTGACACAGTTGTTGGAACAGATAGTCATACAACTATGATTAATTCATTGGGAGTTTTAGGTTGGGGAGTGGGAGGAATAGAAGCTGAAGCAGCAATGTTAAATCAGCCTATTTCAATTACAACCCCTGATGTAATCGGAGTCAATATAAAGGGAAATCTCAAAGATGGAGTAACTGCCACGGATTTAGTTTTAAATTTAACAAATCTTTTAAGAAAAAAGAATGTTGTCGGAAAATTTGTAGAATTTTTTGGAGATGGTTTAAAAAATTTGTCTTTGCCTGATAGAGCAACTATTTCAAATATGGCTCCAGAATATGGCGCAACATGTGGTTTTTTTCCAGTTGATAATATTACAATAAATTATTTAAAATTAACTTCTAGAAACTCAGAACAAATAAATTTAATAAAAAAATATTTAAAATTACAAAATTTATTTAATACAAATACTGATTTTGAAAAAATAAAATTTAATAAAATTATTAATTTTGAATTAAATAAAATAAAAGCATCTATTGCAGGACCGAAGAGACCCCAAGATTTAATTAATTTATCGGAAGTATCAAACAATTTTAAAAAAAATTTTAATTTAATAAAAAAAAATGAAAATAAATTTGGAGATGGAAGTATTGCTATTGCCGCTATTACAAGTTGCACTAATACATCTAATCCTACATTGATGATTGCAGCTGCTTTATTAGCAAAAAAAGCCTATGAGTTAGGTTTAAAAGTAAAACCATGGGTAAAAACTTCACTAGCGCCAGGAAGTAAAGTTGTAAGTGATTATCTTAAGAAAGCAGGTTTACAAAAATATTTAGATTTTTTAGGATTTAATCTTGTTGGTTATGGATGTACTACTTGTATAGGAAATTCTGGGCCATTAAAGAAAGAAATTGAAAAAGAAATTTTAAAAAAAAAAATAACTGTTTGTTCTATTCTTTCAGGAAATAGAAATTTTGAGGGAAGAATTAATACTTTAGTCAAAGCAAATTATTTGGCTTCACCACCTTTAGTTGTCGCTTTTGCAATTTTTGGAAATATGAATATAAATTTTTATAAAGATTCTTTAGGATTAGATAAGAAAAAAAATAAAATTTTTTTGAAAGATATATGGCCAAGTCAGAAAGAAGTAAATTTAATTTTAAATAAAATATTATCTCCAAATATTTTTAAGAAAAGATATTCTTCAATTTTTAAAGGTGATAAAGAATGGAATAAAAATAATCAATTAAATAAATCCAATCTTTATAAGTGGTCTAAAAATAGTACTTATATAAAGAAACCACCCTTTTTTGATAATATTAATAACCCAATTAAAAAAATTAATAATATTGTTAAAGCTAGAGTAATAGCAATATTAGGTGATTCTATTACAACTGATCATATTTCTCCTGCGGGCAGAATAAAATTAGATTCCGAAACCTCAAGATATTTAAAGGCGAAAAAAGTCAAAGTTTTAGATTTTAATACTTATGGTTCTAGAAGAGGAAATCATGAAGTTATGGTAAGAGGAATTTTTTCTAATATGGAGATTCCTTCAGTTTTTAAATTGTCAAAAAAATATCAAAAATTTAATATACCTTCAATAATTATTGCAGGCAAAGAATATGGTACTGGTTCATCAAGAGATTGGGCGGCAAAAGGAGTTAGTTTACTTGGAGTAAAAGCTGTTATTTTTGAAACAATTGAAAGGATACATAGAACAAATTTGATTGGAATGGGAGTTTTACCTTTACAGTTTATAGGTAAGGATTCTGCAAAAAGTTTAAAAATTACTAATTCTGAAACCTTTGATTTTTTTGATTTAGAAGATAATTTGAAGCCTAATAAATTAATTAGATGTTCTATTAATTATAAAAATAAAAGAAAAAGAATTATTAAATTAAAATTAAGAATTGATAGCAAAAAAGAACTTGAATATTTAACAAACGGTGGCATTTTACCCTATGTTTTGAATAAAATATGTAACAAAGAAAATTCAAAATATTTTGATAATTTATGATATAATATCTTTTTTGTTATGCCTTACGTAGTAAATCAAAAATGCATTAAATGTAAGTACACAGATTGTGTTGAAGTTTGTCCGGTAGATTGTTTCTATGAAGGCGAGAATATGTTGGTTATAAATCCTGATGAATGTATTGATTGTGGAGTTTGTGAACCGGAATGTCCGGTTGAAGCTATAACTCCTGATTCAGATTCTGTTGCAAAAGATTGGACAGATATAAATAAAAAATTTTCTGAATCATGGCCAAATATTTCAAAAAAAAAACAATCTTTTCCTAAAGAAGAACAAGATAAATGGTCAAAAAATGATAATAAAAAAGATTATTTTAGTGAAAAACCAGGATCTGGAGATTAAATGAAAAAAAAAATTAAAAAAAAGAAAGATAATACAAAATTTGCTAAAGGAGATTATGTTGTGTATCCTTCTTATGGACCAGGAAAAATTATTGGTATAAAAAAAGAGATTATTAATGGAAAACGTATTGAACTTTTTATTATTTCAATCAATGAAAGAGTTGTGCTTAGGATACCTGTAGAAAAAATTAAAGAACTTGGTCTTAGAAAATTAAGTACTGCAAATAGATTAAAAGATGCATTAGCTGTGCTTAAATCAAAAGGAAAGAAAAAAAGAAAAACAATGTGGAGCAGGAGAGCACAAGAATATGAATCAAAAATTTTATCTGGTAATTTAGTTTCTATTGCTGAAGTTTTAAAAGAATTGTATAAAAAAGATTCTTTTGATGAGTCTTCCTTTAGTGAAAAACAAATATATGCATCTGCTTTGGATAGATTAGCTAGAGAATTAGCCGCTATGAAAAAATTAGATAAGGAAGCAGCTACAAAAGAACTTGAAGAAATTTTAAATAGTGCTGCTTAAATTTTATGTTAAAAAAAATATTTTTATTTTTATTTTTATTTTTATATTTTGACACTAGCCATAGTGCTGAAAGAAATGATAAAAATTTGTTAACATTTGGCGCTGGTATTTGGGATTGGAATGATGCTAAAACTTCAGGTTTATTTAATATTGAATATAGGCATGGAACTAGATATGGGTTATTCAAACCAATGATTGGCGGACAAATTAATACTGATCATGGTTTTCATATTTATTCAGGAGTAAGAATTGATTTATACTTAACAGAAAAAATTGTTCTAACTCCAAACTTTGCACCTGGTTTATATGAAAAAGGCGATGGAAAAGAATTAGGCCATGTAATTGAATTTAGATCAGGTTTAGATTTAGCTTATAGAAGAAAGAATGGTGGAAGAATAGGTATGGAAGTACACCATTTATCCAATGCTAGTTTAGACGAGAATAATCCTGGAACAGAAACCTTTCTTTTTACATATTCGATACCACTTAATTAAATTATGAATATAAGTATTATAGGAGCAGGGTATGTAGGCCTAGTGCAAGCTGTTGGGCTTGCTGATTTTGGTTTTAATGTTACTTGTATTGAAACAGATAATGAAAAATTAAAAGAATTAAAATTTGGTCGAATACCCTTTTATGAACCAGGACTTGAAGATCTTTTTAAAAAAAATTTAAAAAGTGATAGATTAAATTTTACTAATGACTATTCAAAAAATATATCAAATTCAGATGTAATTTTTATTTGCGTTGGAACCCCTCCGAAAAAAAATGGAGAAAGTAATTTAAATTTTGTTGATCAGGTAAGTAGAGAAATATCGAATAAAATTAAGGGATATACCGTTATTGTATCTAAATCAACTGTTCCTGTAGGCACTTCTAAAAGGATCGAAAATATATTAAAAAAAAAAAATTCTGCTAAAACTTTTGATGTTGTTTCAAATCCTGAATTTTTAAGAGAAGGATCTGCATTAGAAGATTTTATTAGACCAGATAAAATTATAATTGGTTGCAGATCTATAAAGGCTGAAAAAATTTTAAAAAAAATTTATAAACCTCTTAATAGACCATATGTTGTAACAAATAATGAGACAGCAGAAATAATTAAATATGCAAATAATTCATTTCTAGCAACAAAAATTACTTTTATAAATGAAATTGCAGATTTGTGTGAGAATATAGGAGCTGAAGTTGAAATGGTGTCCAAAGCTATTGGTTTAGACGGAAGAATTGGATCTAAATTTTTGCATCCAGGTCCTGGATACGGAGGATCTTGTTTTCCAAAAGATGTTAAATCGTTAATTTATCAGGGAAATAAAAATGCAATTGATTTAAAAATTATTAAAGCAGTTGATAAAGTAAATGAATTAAGAATTAAATCATTATTTGGAAGAATAAAAAAAATATTAAAAAATAATTTTACTAATGTTCAAATAGGACTTTTGGGTATTAGTTTTAAACCAAATACAGATGATGTAAGAGAGAGTCCAGGAATTAAATTAGCAAAAGATTTATCTAGAACTAAAGCAAAAATAAAAATTTTTGATCCTAAAGCTATGGAAAATGCAAAAAAAGAATTACCAAAATCTATAGTTTTTTGCAAAGATGAGTATCAAGCAATTAATAATTCTAGTCTTTTAGTAATTGTCACTGAATGGAATCAATTTAAAAATTTAAATTTAGTAAAAATTAAGAAATTAATGAAAAAACCAATTATTTTAGATTTACGAAATATTTATTCAAAAGAAATTGTAAAAAATGGATTTCAATATTATTCAATTGGAAATAATTAAGGTAAGTAGTTTTTAATTTTTTTTATTGTTTTATCCAAAATAAAAGACTTAGATTTAACATATCTTTTAGAATTTAATTTAATTTTTTTTATATAATTTTTTTTTTTAAAACAATCATCAATTTTAGAATAAAATTCAGAATAATTATTTACTGACAATAAACATTTTTTATAAATCATTTCTTTTTCAATTTCTTTAAAATTTGACATTTTTCCAGAAATAATAACACAACCATTTTTTGCAGGTTCTATGGGATTTTGTCCACCTTTGGGTGGAAGTGATTTTCCTAAAAAAACTGTATTTATATTTTTGTACCATATTTCTAATTGACCAATAGAATCATCAATTATAATTTCTGTTTTTTTTGTAATAGAGTTTGATTTAAATAGTTTTGTATTAGCTATAAATGATGTAATTTCTTTTTTTATTTTTAAACTTCTTTTAATATTTCGTGGAACTATAACTGTTAATAAATTATTTATTTTTAGGTTTTTTTTTAAATTGTTATGAATTTTTGAAGCTAAGAGTTCTTCCCCTGGGTGCGTAGAAGCAGCAAGCCAAACAGGTCGATTTTTTATTAATTTTTTTATTTTTTTTTCTAATTTTATATTATAAATTTCTTTTTCATTACAGAATTTAAGATTACCGATAAAATTTATTTTTTTTGCACCTAGGTTTTTAAAATTTTTTTCATCAATTTTTGACATAGTTAGTATCAAAGAAAAATTAGAAATTATTTTTTTAAAAAAAAATTTAAAGTAACTCCAATTATTGAATGATTTATCAGACATTCTTCCATTAAGTAAAATTATTTCAATATTACATTTTTTTATTTCATCTAATATTATCGGCCAAAATTCAGATTCCATCCAAAGAACTAAAGAAGGTCGCCAATAATGGAGAAATTTTTTTATAATTAAAGGATTATCTTGGGGAGTAAATTGATGAATTATATTTTTATTTGTAATTTTTTTTGCTAATAAAGCTGAAGTTTTCGTATTTGTTGTAAGTAGTATTTTTGTTTTAGGATTAATTTTTCTAATTTTTTTTATTAGTGAAACTGTTGCAAGATATTCACCTATGCTTGATGCATTGATCCAAATTAATTTTCCAGGCGGCCTTTTAATTTTAGAAAATGCAAACCTTTCATGAATTCTATTGCTAATTTCTTTTTTTTGAAAAATTCTAATAATTACAATAATAAATATTATTGGTAGCAAAAGTATTGTTAAAATTTTATATATAAGAAGTAAAAATTTAGTCATTTATTTTTTTATACATACATAGCAAATAATCGTTATGTTTTACAACATAAATTACTATATTAACATTTCTAAATATTAAATAATGATAAACAAATTAAATATTTCTATTTTTGGCTTAGGGTATGTAGGGCTCCCACTTGCAATTAAATTATCAAAATATTTTAATGTTATAGGGTTTGATAAAAATAAAAAAAGAATTAAAGAATTGAAAAGTTATTTTGATAGAAATAATGAAGTAGATTCAAAACAATTAAAAAATTCAAATTTAAAATATTCTTTAAATTTAAAAGATTTAAAGAATACCAATATTTTTATTGTTACTGTTCCTACCCCAGTTACTAAATTTAATAAACCTGATCTTAAACCATTAATATCAGCGTGTAACGATATAAGTAAAATTATATCGAAAGGGGCAATAGTTGTATTTGAAAGCACTGTTTACCCAGGTGTTACAGAAGAAATATGTGGGCCACAAATTAAAAAGAATTCAAATTTGATACCTGGTGTAGAATTTTTTTTAGGTTATTCACCAGAAAGAATGAATCCTGGTGATAAAATCCATTCAGTTGATAAAATAACAAAAGTTGTTTCAGGGGATTCAAAAAAAACCACAAATATTTTAAGAAAAGTTTATGGAAAAATTAATAAAAATAAAATTTTTGTAGCAGAAAATATTAAAACAGCAGAAGCAGCAAAAGTTATTGAAAATACGCAAAGAGATATAAATGTTGCTTTTATAAATGAAATAACAAAACTTTTTAAAAAGATAAATATTAATGTTTATGATGTTTTAAAAACAGCAGAAACAAAATGGAATTTTCTTAATTTTAAACCAGGATTTGTAGGTGGGCATTGTATTGGCGTTGATCCTTATTATTTAGCTTTTTTAGCTAATAAAAAAAAAACAGGGTCAAATTTAATTTTATCGGGAAGAAAAGTTAATAACAATTTTCCATTTTTTTTATCAGAATATATAGATAGTTATATTAGTAGAAAAAATAAAATTTTAATTTTAGGATTAACTTTTAAAGAAAATGTAAGTGATTTAAGAAATACAAAAGTAGTTGATTTAGCAAATTCATTAAAAAGAAAAGGTCATAAAGTTTACATAAATGATCTTTTTGCATATGAAAGTGAAGTTAAAGAATTAAATATAAAAATTACTCCTCTTAATAAAAAAGAAAAATATGACACAATAATTTTAGCGGTAGCTCATGATGGTTATAAAAAATTAAATAATTCTTTTTTTAATAAAAAATTAAATAAAAATGGAAAAATTTTTGATCTAAAAGCAATTTGGAAAAATAATAAATTTCCTAAGAATGTCGAATATTTAATTCTTTAAAAAGAAATTTTTAAATATTTAAGAGAAGAAATTATTTTTGTAGGTAAAAAATTTTTAGGTAAAAATTTTAATTTCTTTTTTTCTTCTTTTCCATAACCAGTTAAAACAAGAAAACCTTCTTTTAAATTTTTTGAATTTGCTGCAATTAAATCATTTATTTTATCTCCAACCATCCAAGATTGATTTAGATTTACTTTAAATAATTTTTTTGCTACTAAAAACATTCCTCCATTTGGTTTTCTACAAGGATGATTTTTATGTTTATAAATTCCTTTTGCTAATGGATGATGAGGGCATGCAATGACACCATCAATTTTAGCACCTTTTTTTGTTAATTGATTTATAATTTTTTTTTGGATTCTTATAAAATCTGTCCATACATGTATTCCTAATCCAATTCCACCTTGATTTGTAATTAAAATTACAGGAATTTTTTTTTTATTGCATTCTTTAATTATTTTTTCAGATCCCGGAATTAATACTGCATCTTTAGTTTTCATAGTATAGTCTTTCCAATTAATTAAGACTCCATCTCTATCTAGAAATAAACAAGGTGAATTATAAAAAAACTTATCTGTAAGTTTTTCAGCCCATATATTTTGTTTGTTTATTTGTTTATATTTCATAATAATTAAATTAATATTTGTACTTTCTTATGTAATGAATAATTTAATTAAATTTTTATTTTTTTTATATTTTTTATTTTTTCCTCATAATGTATTTGGTTTTCATTATAAACCTGTGCATGAATTTGAAATTTATCGAAATAATAAAAAAATAGGTTTTCATAAATTATTCTTTCAAAGTATAGAAGATAAAATCATTGTAAATACAGAAATTAAAATGGTTGTTAAAATTGGAATTATTCCAGTTTTTAATTATATTCACAAAGCAGAAGAAGTTTGGATAAATGACAAGTTTATAAAGGCAGAGACATCCACAAAAAAAAATAATAGAAGTTTTAAATTAGAAGCTTATAGAAAAGAAAATAAAATAGAAATTAAATCTAATAAAAATATTTTTGTTATTGATGAAAATAGTTTAATTACTTCTTACTGGCATAGAAATTGGTTAAAAAAGAAAGTTTTATTTGATAGCCAGCATGGAAAAAAAAGATTAATAAATATAGAAAAAAAAAATTTTGAAGAAATTACCACAGCCAATGGATCTATTTTTGCTCAAAAATATAAAGTTACTGGTACCCAAGACAAACCAAATGGAAAAAAAATAGATTATAATATTTGGTATGACGAAAAAGGAAGGTGGGTAAAAATTAGTTTTTTTATAAAAAAATCATTTATTGAGTATTATCTTGTAACTAAATATTAATTATTTTATAATAAAAACAATGTTTAATGGGATAAAATTAATTTTTACAGTTTTACTGTTTTTTACTTTTTTAAATCATGGGAATGCTTTTGATAGAGAAGGTAATTCTTCTTTTATAAGTGAAATTAAAACAGGTGTCGTGCAACATGATGCAGGTGTTTTTGGAAGAACGAAAGAAGAAGGAATAGATACTACATTTGAATTTCTTTTTAGAAAAATAGATTATAATTTATTTTGGTTAGGAAAACCTAGACCACATATCGGAGCGACTATAAATATGGGAGGAGATACAAGTCAGGCATATGCAGGTGTTACATGGGACTGGAAACTTCCAAAAAATATGTTTTTTAATTTTAGTTGGGGTTTAACTTATCATAATGGTGATAAAATACATTCAGCATCTAATGTAATAACAGATAAAAAAGAATTAGGTTCCAGTGTTCTTTTTCGTGAGGCGGCTGAAATAGGCTGGAATTTTTATGGAAAAGATTCAATATCTATTAGGTTTGACCATATTTCAAATGCAAACCTTTGGGGTGAAGATGCTAATGAAGGACTAGATACATTAGGTATTGTTTACGGGTACCGTTTTTAATTTTTTTTTTATAGAGAATATTTTTTTACCAAATTTTGCTGAAAAATAGTAAATATTATTGTTATTGGTAAAAATCCGAATACTTTAAAAGAAACCCAGAAATCAGTCGAAAAATTCCTCCAAATAATTTCATTCAGTATTGCCATAATTATAAAAAAAATAGCCCATCTTTTTGTAAGAATGTTCCACCCAACATCATTTAATTTTATTAATTCTGACAAGTAAATTTGTAAAAAATTTTTTTTGAAAATTAATCCTATAATTAAAAAAGATGAAAATAATAAATATACAATTGTTGGTTTTAGTTTAATAAAAGTTGAATCGTTAAAAAAAATTGTCAGGCTTCCAAAAATTAAAACAATGGAAGTAGTTATAATTAAAGGATATGAGATTTTTTTAAAATAAAAGTAACTAATTATTAATGATATTATAGTTGATATAACAAATATTTTTGTAGCAAATATTATTTCATATTTTGCATTAAAAATAAAAAATAATATTAAAGGAATAATTTCTACGAGTGTTTTTATTAATGATTTTTTTTCTTTATTCATTTTTTAATTTTCTAATCCCATGAGTCCTTTAGCAAATTCTTGCGCTTCAAAAGATTGTAAATCTTCAATTTTTTCACCAACCCCAATTGCATGAACGGGCAAACCAAATTTTTCAGCTAATGATAATAAAATTCCACCTTTTGCACTTCCATCTAATTTTGTAATTATTAAACCCGTTACTTCAGCCATTTCTTTAAAAATCTCAACTTGATTTATTGCATTTTGCCCAGTTGTTGCATCTAGTGTTAACAAACAATGATGAGGCGCTTCTGGCTCTAGTTTTTTCATTACTCTAATTATTTTTGCTAATTCTTCCATTAGTTCGATTTTATTTTGGACTCTACCAGCAGTATCTATAAAAAGAATATCAATTTTTTTAGATTTTGCTTTTTCAACAGCTTCGTATGCTAGACCAGCAGCATCACACCCTTCTTTACCTTTTATAAATTCAGCGTTAGATCTTTCTGCCCATATATTTAATTGTTCTACAGCTGCAGCTCTAAAAGTATCACATGCCGCTATCATAATTTTTTTTCCTTCTTTAGAATATTGGTTTGCTAATTTTCCTATTGTTGTAGTTTTTCCGGTTCCATTTACTCCTACGACTAAAATAATATATGGTTTTTTTAAATTCTCAAAAGTTAATGGTTTAGCTATATCTATTAAAGTATCTTCGATTTTTTTTGCTAGAAAATTTCTTACTTCTTCTTCTTCAACATTTTTATCAAATTTTTCATTTGCTAGTTCAGCTGTTAATTTTTCAGCTGCTATTGGACCTAAATCAGACATAATTAATAATTCTTCTAAAGAATTTAATGTTTCAATATCTAACTTCTTGTTAACAAATATTTTTTTGACACCTTGAGTTATTTTTTCTGAGGATTTAAATAAACCAGATTTTAATTTTTGAAACCATCCCCCCTTTTTTTCAGGATCTTCGACTTCTTTTGAGACATCTTTTTTTTTAAATAAACTAAAAAAAGATTTTTTTTTCTTTATTTCAATAGGAGCATCAGATTTGATTATTTTTTTACTTGGTGATTTTTCAATTTTTATCGTTTCTTTTTTAAGAATTTCTTTTTTTTTTAAATAATCCTCTTTTCTTTTTTTTTCAACTGATTCAATATCTTTTTTAGGTATTTTTTTTTTTATTTTATTAAGAAGACTATCTTTTATTCTAGTTAACCAACCCATTATTTTTCCTGAGATATTAATTTTCCATTTGAAATTTTGTTACATTTAATTGAGAAAATTTTTCCTACTTTGTATTTTTGTTTTGTTTTTATAGGAATAAAATTTTCTGAATGACCTTTGGTATTACTTTCAAACAAAACATTATGTTTATATTTAATTTGATTAATTAAAAAATTGTTTAATTGTTTTTTTCCTTCTATTCTTAGAATTTTTGATCTTTCTTTAATTGTTTTTTTGTTAACCTGAGGCATTTTAGAAGCCGGAGTATTTGGTCTATTGGAATATGGAAAAACATGTAAGTAAGTTAAGTTACAATCATTAATTATTTTTTTACTATTTAAAAACATTTTATTAGTTTCAGTTGGAAATCCTGCAATAAGATCTGCTCCAAAAACAATATTTTTTCTTTTTTTTGTTAATTTTTCACATAAATTAATAACATCTTCTCTTGAATGTCTTCTTTTCATTCTTTTTAAAATTAAATTATCACCTGATTGAATACTTAAATGAAGATGTGGCATTAATCTTTCTTCATAATTAAATATTTCTATTAGGTCTTCATCAATTTCAATAGCATCAAGCGATGATAGTCTTAATCTTTCTAAATTTTTTATATTTTTAAAAATATTTTTTATTAACTTTCCTAATTTTGGTTTTCCATATAAATCATTTCCATATGAAGTTAAATCAACTCCTGTTAAAACTATTTCTTTGAAACCATTTTTTAAAAGAATTTTTATTTGTTTACAAATATTTTTTATTGGGACACTTCTACTATTACCTCTTCCATATGGAATAATACAAAATGTGCATCTGTGGTCACAACCATTTTGTATTTGAACAAAAGCTCTTGCTTTTTTGTCAAAGCCTTTAATAAAATGATTTGCTGTTTCTTTAACAGACATAATATCATTAACAATAATTTTTTTATTTTTATTTAAATAATTTAAATATTTTTCAAAGTTTAATTTTTCTTTATTTCCTAGAATCAAATCTACTTCATTCATATTTTTATAAATTTCTGGATTAATTTGTGCTGAACAACCAGTTACAATAATATTTGCTTTTGGATTTTCACGTTTAATTTTTCTTATTTTTTTTTTAGCTTGTTTTTCCGCTTCTTTTGTTACAGCACACGTATTTATAAAATAAGTATTATTTATTTTTTCATTATTAATTTTTTCCCTTATTATTTGAGATTCAAAACTATTTAATCTGCAACCAAAAGTTATTATGTTTGAATTTTTCATAATTTTTTAAATTAAATTTTTCACACTCCCTTTTTTTAATATTTTTACAGGGCCTGTAATTAAAACATGTTTATTTTTTTTATATTCAATTTTTAATTTTCCACCCGCCATAAAAATATTACAGAATTTTTTATTAACTAATTTATTTTTTATAGCTGCAATTGCGGTTGCAGATGCACCGGTGCCACATGCTTTTGTAATTCCAGCTCCTCTTTCCCAAACTTTTAATTTAATTTGATTATTATTTATAATTTTAGCAAAATTAACATTAATTTTTTCAGGAAATATAGAATTTTTCTCAATTTTTGGTCCTATTTTTTTTAAATTTATTTTTTTTAAATTATTTACAAAAAAAACAATATGAGGATTTCCAATATTTACTAAAAATGGTTTAGAAATAATATTTAAATTAAAGTGCAATTTTTCATAATTTATTTTTTTTTTTAATGGTATTTTATTCCAAGCAAAATAAGCTTTGCCTAAATCAACGGTTATATGATTATTTTTATTTAAATATGCGTATAAAAAAGAAGCATCTGTTTGCATAGTGATTTTTTTTTTCTTTTCTTCTTTCATTAATAAATGAGCAACGCATCTAGCAGCATTACCACAGGCATTTGTTTTACTTCCATCTGAATTAAAGAATTTAATAAAAGCTGATGCTTTATTATTTTTAGATTTTTCTAAAAAAACGATTTGATCGCATCCCAAACCTTTTTTTCTATTAGAAATTTTTTTTAATTTGTTTTTATTTAAGGAAATTTTTTTATCCCTACTGTCAATGATAATGAAATCATTTTTTAACCCGTGCATTTTTATATAATTTAAAATCATTTTTTTTATTTATGAATTTTTTTTTATTTTACATATATAATCTATAATTAAGGAAAAAAAATATGTTTAAAAATTTATCTGAAAGATTAACAGGAATTTTCGACAAATTAAAGTCTAGAGGATCTTTAAATGAGAATGATGTTGATACAGCTTTAAGAGAAGTAAGAATTGCTTTATTAGAGGCAGATGTTTCTTTAGAAACTGTTAAAGAATTTTTAGATAAAGCAAAGAAAAAAGCAGTTGGATCAAAAATAGTTAAAAGTGTTTCACCTGGACAGATGGTTATTAAAATAGTTAATGATGTTCTTAAAGAACTTCTTGGAACTAAAGAAGCGCCAATTAATTTAAAAGCTACACCACCAGTTATTATATTAATGGTTGGGCTGCAAGGTTCAGGAAAAACTACAACTAGCGCAAAAATTGCAAAAAAATTAAAAGATAAAGATAAAAAAAAAGTTGTTATGTCTTCATTAGATGTTCAAAGACCTGCAGCGCAAGAACAATTAGCAACTCTTGGCAAACAAATTAATGTTGATACTGTTGAAATTATTAAAGGACAAAATCCAGTTCAAATTGCAGAAAGATCATTAGAAAAAGCAAAAAATGAAGGGTTTGATGTTTTAATTTTAGACACGGCAGGAAGACTACAGATAGATGATGTTCTTATGAAAGAAGTAAGTGAAGTTAGTAAATCTGTAAATCCTAATGAAATTTTATTAGTTTCCGATGCAATGATTGGTCAAGAATCTGTAAATGTTGCTAAGGAATTTAATAGTAAATTAAAATTAACTGGAATAATTCTTACTAGATTAGATGGAGATGCAAGAGGTGGGGCAGCTTTATCAATGCGTTCTGTAACTGGATGTCCTATAAAATTAATTGGAGTTGGAGAAAAAATGGATGCAATTGAAGTATTCCATCCAGATAGAATTGCAAATCGAATACTTGGGATGGGAGATGTTGTTACTTTAGTTGAGGAAGCTTCGGAATCTATAAAAAAAGAAGACGCAGAAAAATTAGATAAAAAAATGAAAGATGGACAATTTAGTTTAGATGATTTGTCTAAACAATTAGGACAAATGAAAAAACTTGGAGGAATAAAAGGTATTTTATCTAAATTACCTGGGGCTGGTAAAATTCAAGACCAAATGAATAAAGCTAATATAGATGATAAAGTTATAATTAAGCAACAAGCAATAATTTCATCTATGACTATAGATGAAAAGAATAATCATAAAATTATACATGCATCAAGAAAGAAAAGAATTGCTTCAGGTTCAGGAACTTCTGTCCAAGAGGTAAATAAACTTATTAAACAGTATCACACAATGTTAAAAATGATGAAAAAATATGGAAATATGGATAAAAAAACTCTTATGAGGCAAGGGTTTGGGAATATGCTACCTCCGGGATTGCAATAAAAAAAAAATATTATATATTACTGTCAATTTAAATTATAAAAAATATGAGTACTAGAATACGTTTATCAAGAGCCGGATCAAAGAATAGACCTTTTTTTAGAATTGTTGTTTCTGATAAAAGAAGTCCAAGAGACGGTAAATTTATTGAAAAATTAGGAACTTACAATCCTTTATTATCAAAAGATGATGAAAATAGAATAATTTTCGATGAGGAAAGAGTTAAATACTGGCTATCAAAAGGCGCTACACCTTCATATAAAATGGCAATATTTCTTAGTAAATCTAATTTAGTTGATAAACCTCCAATACCTCAACAAACAAAAAAACATTTGCCTAAAGAAAAAAAGAAAGAAGGAGAAGCAAAAGGCGCTGCTACGCAAACAGAAGCTAAGCCAGAAGAAAAACCACAAACAGAAGCTAAGCCAGAAGAAAAACCACAAACAGAAGCTAAGCCAGAA
>MDTE01121170.1_pt1 | contig 43841 bp, 40 predicted proteins | sample 811231 | NCBI WGS metagenome assembly MDTE01 (sample SAMN05326651, study PRJNA326480) | marine metagenome | isolation source: seawater | place: Indian Ocean: Red Sea | collected 2010
AGCATGTTGATATATATGAATATATTCATGCATAGCTACTTTGTAGCCACCGATTAATCCATTGTCATCCGGATCATATGGAGGATTTCCTATCGTAATCGCCCGCGTTGGGGTAGAGAGTTCTCTACCATCAGTCTCAGCATAGGCGCCGCCCGAATCATGTTTGGCCAGGTCTCTTATTTCAATTCCCTGTTCGTCATCGAAACATTCATCAATTCTTCCTTGGCCTTCGTATGTCCACTCGCAGAACTCTCTTGCAACTACATTTGCAGATTCAATGTCAGTGCCGATTATAAAAACCTTTAGAGGGCCATAATTGCCTAAATACTCTTGAGCTTTAGCTATTCCATCTTTTACGACTTGCAGTGATTCTTCATTTAAATCAGGAGTCATAACATAAGTGGGACTTATATTTGTGGGCTTATTCCAACCTGCTTCAACTAAACGATCAGTATCGTCACACGCGGTACTAATTAGTAAAGCCAATAATCCTAAAATGAAAACTAATTGAAGTTGCAATGTTTTTAGCATGTTTATTTAAAATAGGGGTTTATATCGTAATTGACACATCATGGCACCATTAAAGGCAGCGGCCAAACCTTCCACCCCATGGAGTCAACTTGGAGTCATTCTACCGAAATACTGGTGTTTATTGTATGACAGGTCTGCTACTGTTTTCCTTGAAATATAGGGGCTACTGGACATTGTTGGGTATGCTTTGAGTATTACTCACATAATAGTCACCAAATTGCCAACGGCGTTTATAATCAAATAAATTCACATGAGTAGACAACCAAAATACCAAACAGTAACTGTAAGGGTTCCCGGAACATCTGCCAATTTAGGTGCAGGTTTTGACACTCTTGGCTTAGCTCTTAATATTTGGAATAGAGTGACCTTCCGATGGGGGGGTCCTCCTCAAGTCACAGTGCATGGTGAAGGAGCGAATAAATTAGAAACAGACCAAAGCAATTTAATGTACAAAGCTGCTGCTAGCCTTTTAGATATTTATGGTATCAAAAACGCAGAATTGAACATTGAAGCCTGGCAAGAAATACCCCTTGCCAGAGGCTTAGGTTCGAGCTCAGCAGCAATTGTTTCAGGAATTTTCGGAGCCAACGCTCTGCTCGGATTTCCCGCAGATTTACCGGAATTGTTGAAATTAGCTGTTAAACTTGAAGGACACCCTGATAATGTTGCCCCAGCTTTAATTGGAGGAATGACAGTTGCACTAACTGAAGGTGAAACTGCCTTTGCAGCCCCAATTACAGTTCCAGATGAATTGCAATTTGTCGTGCTAATTCCTGATATTAGTCTTTCAACTCAAAAAGCAAGATCCGTGCTAGAGCCAGTTGTTCCGCGTCAAGACGCCGTTTTTAACATAGGAAGAGCTGCTCTTTTTGTTGCAGGAATAGCAACAAATCGCCCAGAATATTTGCGCATTGCTACTCAAGACCGACTTCATCAAGACGCTCGTCAAAAGGTATTTCCTGCAATGAAGCCCATATTCAAAAATGCCATCGCTGCTGGTGCTAAGGGGGTTTTCTTGTCTGGTGCAGGACCATGCGTTGTTGCAATAACTACTCGCTCGGAAAACCGAGCCCAAACCATCGGTTACGAAATGGCCGATGCTGCAGACAAATCAAGAATAGGCGGTACGTTCAGGGTTCTCGATATAGCGAAAACCGGCGCGCAAACGATCGCACTAGGTATAGAGGATTAATGGGAATTATAGTTCAAAAGTATGGCGGATCTTCGGTTGCGGACACAACACGAATAAAGTCAGTCGCAAAGCGTATTAAGGAGAAGGTCAATACTGGTGAAGCAGTTGTCGTTGTTGTTTCAGCAATGGGTGACTCCACTGACAAATTATTAGGCCTGGCTCATTCTGTGGCAAAAAATCCTGATGCTCGTGAACTTGATTTACTGCTTTCAACTGGTGAAATGATTTCTTGCTCATTAATAGCTATGGCTCTTCAGGAAATCGACATTGATGCCATAAGCATGGATGGAGCTCAAGCAGGTATTAGAACTGACGAGGCATTCGGTGAAGCTTCGATAATCTCTCTAGACCCATCTCATATACTAAAGCAACTGGCTTCGGGGAAAGTAGTCATAGTTGCTGGTTTCCAAGGCGTTACCGAAGATTTAAGTACTACTACATTAGGAAGGGGAGCATCTGATCTCACAGCTGTTGCATTAGCTGCATCCCTAAAGGCTACGTGTTGTGAGGTTTACACCGATGTGGAAGGAATTTATACCGCTGATCCACGAATGGTCACCAATGCGAGTAAAATTTCTGAGATCGGTTATGAAGAAATGCTAGAGCTAGCAAGTTACGGCGCTAAAATGCAGCCTCGGTCTATTGAACTAGCAGCAAGGTACAACGTCCCAGTCTTAGTCGCCTCTAGCACATCAAATGCTGCAGGGACTTTAATTCACGACTTGAATTTTAAGAGCAAGAAGGATGATCACATGGAAGTTCGAAATAAGGTCAGTGGTGTTGCTTCAGAAAAAGGTATTGCCCGTATAACGGTTCGCTCTGTCCCAGACACTCCCGGTGTGGCTGCCTCAATATTTGAACCGCTCAGTAAAGCGGGCATCAGTGTCGATACTATCGTGCAAAATGCCAGTGCTGAGCGTCTTACCGACCTTTCATTTACTGTAAGCCAAGACGATACAAGCAATGCAATTTCTATAGTTCAGAAAATTGCCACTTCAATAGGAGCTGTTGAAGTGGTTAGCGATGAGAATCTAGGGAACGTGAGCATAGTGGGAACAGGCATGCAGAATGGGACGGGCTTCGCATCTACAATGTTCTTGGCACTGAAAAATGCAGATGTGAATATTGAGATGATTACCACTTCGCAAATTCGCATTACTTGCATCGTGGATGAGTCCAGAGTTGAAGACGCTGTAATAGCACTACATGACGCTTTTGAGTTAGATAAAGGCTAATCAATCATAGGATTATTCAAAGTCACTAAGGAAAAAGGCAAAAAACCCCTTGACGAGCAGGCGTCACATGCCGAAATTAGGGTATCAAAATAATTATATCTATTTTTGAAGAGTTTCAAGGCCGTACATTTATGGACGTAAATCAAATTTTTGCAGATACGAAAACGATCGCAGTCGTTGGATTATCAAATAGGCCTGACCGCCCAAGTTATCAAGTTGCTTCCTATATGCAACAAGCCGGATACAAAATCATTCCTGTTAACCCCGCTCTTAGTGATATTGTCTTGCAAGAGATTCCTTATCCGGACCTCTTTAGTGTGAGTCAAGAACACAACGTTGATTTAGTGAATATTTTCAGAAGATCAGAAACTGCGGCTGAAATTGTCGATCAATCCATCTTAATTTCAGCTAAAGCGATTTGGATGCAACTTGGAATTACTAATGATAAAGCAGCTGAAAAAGCTCAGGCTCACGGTTTAAAAGTGATTATGAACAGATGCATAATGGTTGCCCATAAGCTCTGGGGTGAATCCCAAGAAATGCTAGTGGATTAATATGGTTTTTAAATTGACTCCTGAAGAAAAACTCATTCGCGAAAAAACCCGATTAGCAATAACGCATGCTACTGAAAGCAATTGGGATGATGCGGCAAAAATCAACTTGGAGCTTTTAGCAATTGTACCTAATGACGTCGAGGCATCTAATAGGTTGGGCCGTGCATATATCGAACTCGGCTATCTAGAAGAAGCCATCAAAGCTTTTAAGTACTCACTAACTATCTCTCCTCACAACACAATTGCTGGTAAAAATATTGCTAGACTTTCTACACTCCAAAGTGAAAAAATTTCAACCAATTTAAACACCGCGAGAACATCTACTTCAACATTGTTTATATCTGACAGTGGCAAGAGTACGAAACTAACACTACACATTGGTGAAATTGCTGGAAAACTCCCTCATTTTGCACCAGGAACTCCCCTGATTTTGAATTTAGAGGGTGACGGTGTGTCTGTTTCGGATTCAACAGAACAAAAACTAGGAATGCTTCCTCCGAAACTGGGCTTCAGGCTTGCAGGTCTAATTGCAGGCGGAAACAAATATGAAGCGATTTTTGTAAGCAACCAAGGAGAGGAATTAAGCATTTTAGTCAGAGAGGTTTACCAAGATCCGTCTCAAAGAAAATTGATCTCATTCCCTCCTCAAAATAATCCTAATATCGGAGAAGAAGAGCCCCAAACCCCACCAAGTACCGACGCCTTAGGAGATCCACTTTCAGAAATCCCACAAGCTTTACCTCTTAATTCAAATGATTCCTTGCTCGATATTTCTGAGGATGAACTTTTACTCACAGCAGTTGACACTGAAGACTTGGATGAATCAGAAGATATAGATTCATCGCTAAGCGAAAATGACGACTTAGAGGATGAAATAGAAGAATCCGCCGATGCTGAAATCCCGGACCCTCTAGATGAGGATGACGAGCCTTTAGAAATTTCCTCCCTTGATTCTGAAATTGAAGAAGAATTGGAGGACGATGAGGATGATTTGGATTGAGAATTAACTCCTGTTCTTTTTAAAACTTCCTGCTTTCATGTCATTAATTGTAATAACGGCCAACACAGAAAAAGAAGCGTACCCGTACCAGAAAATTATTGCTGAGTGCGGTTCTAATTCTTTAGTTATGACTACAGAAAAAAACGTTCTGATGAATACAATTTTGAACGATATGACTGGTTTGCTCCTAAGCGGGGGTGATGATGTTCATCCGAAATTTTATGGCCAAGAAATTGACCCCACCAGTAAGCTTATTTCAAATGAAGCTAGGGACCTGATGGAATTTTCTATTCTCCAAAAAGCACTAGCATCCAATTTGCCTGTTTTGGCCATTTGTAGAGGGATGCAATTATTAAACGTTGCTTTCGGAGGATCGCTGATACAACACATCGAAGGACACTCGCTTGAACAATCTGTTGCACCAGATGTTGAGAAGCCTAAGCACCATCCAGTTTATGTATCTCCTGGAAGCAAACTAGCGGCAATTATTGGTCTGGGGGCTGTATACAGGACAAATAGTGAACACCATCAAGGATTAAAGGAAGCGCAAAGAGCTAAGGGTTTACTAGCCTCTGCCTATCACACTGAAGACGGGATAATCGAAGCACTAGAGAGCCCTTCTCATGATTGGGTGATAGGGTTACAGTGCCATCCAGAAAAAACTAAGGAAGTGCCTTCAAATTTTTTTCGACTATTCCAAGGATTTGTAGAGCGCTCAGAAAATAATAGAGTTTGATTTATGACAGATCTTTTAGATGTTGATCAATGCAGCCATAGATATTTATCACCCGAGAGAAAATGTCGAACATGTGGCATTAAATTCAATAAAATCTGGCAAGAAGCTACTATTGGTACCTGGCAGCCCGTTTTGCGAATTTTGTTTTTTACGGGGGCAGCATTGATGATGACTGCGTATGCAGTTGGCAATGAAATGGGTGCAATTGTAGGGGTTTTCGTAGCGATCACAGTATTCACAATGACTCGCTTAATTATGTCGTTAGCTGAGAGAGCTGTCCCTCGTCAGTTTAGGGTCGGCATTCTTGAACAAGTAGGTAATAAAAGCCAATTTAATATCCTTGCCAACAAACCTTTTGTTGGGGTTGTTTCTAGAATAAAATTTCAAATGAATTCTGAAGTTTTAAGCGCAGTAGAGCCTGGTGATCTTGTTTTAGTTGAATTCTTGCGCTGGACTCGCTTGCCGGTTGTTTGGTCTCGAGGAAAGAAAAAACGATAAATCCATCACTGCATGACAAATTTACCTCTTGGGATCTACAGTTTTCTGCTATAATTTACATATGCTTTGCCACTCTTTCATACGCTATCACGTATGAAGGGTTTTAGCTTGTCGTACATCTAGCCTATTTAGGCCAGTCTATAAAAGAGGTAATCATGGTACTAGACTCCCAAAGAATTAGGCCAGTTCGCATAGATGAAGAAATGCGAACCGCCTACCTTGATTATGCTATGAGCGTGATTGTCTCTAGGGCTCTCCCTGATGTGAGGGACGGCCTAAAGCCTGTGCATCGAAGAATCTTGTATGCAATGCATGAAATGGGCCTTAGGCCAAATTCTTCTCATAAAAAAAGCGCGGGCGTAGTCGGAGAGGTGTTAGGCAAATATCATCCACATGGAGATAGTCCTGTATACGATTCGCTTGTCCGCATGGCCCAAAATTTTTCCATGCGCTATCCGCTTGTAGACGGCCAAGGCAACTTCGGGTCCGTTGATGATGATCCACCCGCAGCCATGCGCTACACCGAAGCGCGGCTCACTGCTATAGCAGAGGAGTTGTTAGGTGACCTTGATCGCAATACCGTTGATTTTGTAGACAATTACGATGGTTCTAATCAAGAACCGACTGTTCTACCTGCCCTTACGCCTAATTTACTGCTTAATGGGGCAGGAGGCATCGCAGTAGGTATGGCAACAAACATACCTCCGCATAACTTAGTAGAGCTTTGTGATGCCATTGCGCTACTCATAGATAAGCCAGATTCAACCGTAGATGATCTGATGGAGTATGTTCGGGCGCCAGATTTCCCTACCTCAGGAATCATCATGGGCAAAGAGGGGATACATCAAGCGTATCACACTGGACATGGAAGGGTGGTAACTAGGGCTAGGGCTTCAGTAGAGGAATTAGATAAAGGTGATAGAAAGCGTATAGTCGTAACTGAATTACCATACCAAGTTAACAAAGCTTCATTAGTTGAAAAAATTGCACTTTTATCCAAAGAAAAGAAGATCGAAGGAATAAGCGAAGTTCGCGACGAATCTGGTAGAGCAGGTATGAGAGTGGTTGTAGAGCTCTCTAGGGGAATGAACCCTGATCAAGTCTTGAACAATCTTTTCAAGCACACTTCAATGCAAAGTTCATTTCATGTGAATATGCTCGCCCTGGTAGAAGGCCAACCACGCGTATTAACCCTCAAATCGGCATTGGGACATTTTGTAGAATTCAGACGGGTAGTCATCCAACGTCGCGCCGAGTATGACCTAGGTAGGGCTCGAGCTAGGGCCCATATCCTTGAAGGATTACGCGTAGCCCTGCAAAACATGGATGAGGTAATACAACTCATCAGGGAATCAGATGATGTTGAATCTGCTAGAAACGGCCTAATGTCTGTATTTGCTTTAACTGAAACACAGTCGCAAGCGATATTGGACATGCAACTAAGGCGACTAGCTGCACTTGAAAGACAAAGGATTGAGGATGAATGGAATGATTTGCAAGAAAAAATTGCTGACCTAGAAAGCTTACTAGCAAATCCAGCCAGAGTTTTGGCAGTAATCAAAGAAGAGACTTTAAAACTGAAGGATAATTACGGGCAAGAGCGTCGATCAGAAGTCTGGGATCAAGAAGCAACAAACTTTTCGATGGAGGAACTCACGCCTCATGCTGACGTAGTTGTGACATTAAGCGATAGGGGCTACTTAAAACGACTCCCAATAGAAGCTTATCGCCTTCAACATCGTGGTGGGAAAGGTGTAAGAGGGCAAGAGACTCGAGAGGGTGATGCTGTACAACAGTTGATAGTTTGTGACACCCATGACTGGCTCTTCTTTTTTACAAGTACAGGTCGGGTTTATAGAGAACGTGTTTTTAACATTCACCAAGATGCGACAAGGCAAACCCGTGGCACACCCGTGCAAAATCTAATTAATATCGATGCTAGTGAACTTGTAACTGCTATCGTCCCAATTAGGCCTGATGAACTAACTTCTGATGCCGAGAGATATATCGTTATGGCTACCACAAAGGGCGAAGTTAAAAGGATGCGATTAAGCCAGTTCAGCAACATCAGATCAAATGGTCTTGCTGCGATGGATTTAGAGAAAAAAGACTCCCTACTTACTGCTCGCCTCGCCGACTCTGACATGACTATCATCATGGTAAGTAGAGACGGTAAGGGTGCACAATTTCAACTAGAAGACGTTCGAGTTCGGCAAACTCGTTCCGCTGGAGGAGTAAGGGGAATTAAATTAATCGGCGATGACGTTGTTGTAGGTATGGATGTAGCTAAGGACTCAGATCAGCTTCTACTTCTAACTGTTAGAGGTTATGGGAAAAGAACCGCAGTTAATATGTTCAGAACCACTGGAAGAGGAGCGCAAGGTGTAATCGCGCTAAAGATAACTGATAAGACTGGCCCGATGGCTGCAGCTGTAGTAGTTGGTCCTGATTTTGATGAAGTTATGGTCGGATCTGCCAAAGCAATGGTATACCGAACTCGCATTAAAGAGATTCGGACATTGGGCAGAGCAACTCAGGGCGTAATGGTCATGACTAAATTACAACCTGATGATCAAGTAATTTCAATCAGTGCGTTCAAAGAAGGTGCTGTGGAAGAAGAATCTGAAATACCTGTTCTATCAGCTCCAAAGCCAGAAAAACGCCATAAAGCTCTAAGTAAGTCAAAATCTACCAAGGCTCCTGAGACTGAGATTGTAGACCTGCAGGATAGCCCTGCAGAAGATATTCCCGAAAATATCTCTCCGGATGCTGGCAATAATCCTGAAGCAAAATCAGGCAATGCGCAACTGTCGTTAGCGTTCGATGAAGACGATTCTGAGGAAGATGAAACAAGCTCAGAATAAAGTCTCTCAACCATTCGCTTGATACGAAGCTGCAGTTAGCCTAAAATATACGGGTTGTCTAAATTATTAGTGGTGCTGCGCATGTCTTATGCAATAATCGAAACAGGCGGTAAGCAATACCGGGTTGCTCCTGGTGATGTAATTTCTGTCGAAAAGCTAGATGCTCAAGAAGGTTCTGAAATCGACTTCAACCGAGTTCTTCTTGTATCAAATGATTCGGGGATACAAGTTGGCAAGCCAACCGTTCAGGGCGTTAAGGTTGTGGCGAGAGTTAACACTCAAGCACGCGGTGACAAAGTTATTGTATTCAAGTACAAACCCAAAACTCGTTACCGTGTGAAAACAGGGCACCGCCAATCGCTAACTCAGGTTACAATTAGTGAAATACTCTCTGGTTCATCAACAAATGACAAGGTAGCAGTTACGCGTTCAAAGAAACCCAATCAGCCTAAAAAGGCTCCGCGCATACGGAGGACGTCTGATGGCACATAAAAAAGCAGGTGGAAGTAGCAGAAACGGAAGGGATAGCCAAGGTAAACGCTTAGGCGTTAAGCGATATGGTGGTGAAACCGTTCAAGCTGGAACCATTATTGTCAGACAGCGAGGCACCCGAATTCATCCTGGTCGCCATGTTGGCATGGGTCGGGATTTCACTTTGTTTGCTTTGGTGGATGGCACAGTAGTATTCGATCATGCCACTAGAAAATCCAAACGTGCAAATATTTCACCTACAAAGGCATAGTAAAATGAAAGCTGAGTTACATCCAACATATTTCCCAGAAGCTACTGTTTCTTGCGCATGTGGAAATTCGTGGATTACAGGTGCTACAAAAGAGCAAATTCGGGTAGAAATCTGTGGCTCTTGTCATCCTTTCTTTACTGGAGAACAGCGTATTGTAGACACCGAGGGCAGGGTTGAACGTCTCAGACGAAGATTCGGTATCGAGTAAACTTTTAGAATGACCCCACTTACTTCACTTTTTTTGTTTGATAAGCCCTAAATGAGTGCGTCACCTTCTGGCAATTTTGTTTATGGTGGCCAAGCTGTGCTTGAAGGTGTGATGATTCGTGGGAGGCAAGTGGTAGCTGTCGCAGCTAGAAGCCCTGAAGGTAAAATCAAAACCACTACATTTCCTATTGCAGAATGGCTAACTGGAAAATATCGACGAATTCCTTTACTCAGAGGAACCTTGATACTCTTAGAATCTTTATTAATCGGCATGAAAGCATTAACGTTTTCAGCACAAGTTTCTGCTGGTGATGAAGAAAACGAGCAGCCCATTTCTACTATCAGTTTAGCCTTAACTTTAGCAACTTCGCTGCTATTAGCTATAGGTTTATTCTTTATGCTCCCCCTTCTCATCACAACATTCACTGTGGATCACATGACTGATTCGTCAATCATAAGCAACGTTGTTGAAGGTGTAATTCGCTTACTGATTTTCTTAGGATACCTTGCTGCAATAACCTTGATGCCCACAATACGGCGAGTATTTGCTTACCATGCAGCTGAGCACATGGCAGTTCACACACACGAGGCAAATCTGGATCTGAAAATCGAGAATGTCAGACTCTTTCCTGCTGCACATCCTCGATGTGGTACAGCTTTTCTACTAACTGTCATGATCGTCTCAGTAATAGTATTCGCGTTTTTTGGTACCCCAGACCTTGTGATGAGAATCATCTCACGTATAGTACTTATTCCAGTCATAGCTGGTATTGCATATGAAGTAATTAGGTTTAATGCTAAATATAGTTCGAAATGGTATGTGAAGGTACTAGCTGAGCCAAGTTTATTAATGCAGCGTCTTACTACTCGTCAACCAGATGATGAACAAATAGAAGTTGCAATTGTAGCAATGAACACTGCTCTAATCGGCGATCAACAAGCCGGCAGTTGAATAATCTTTCATATCCTCTTTCAAAGCACTATATGCCAATTTGCTTCCCTTACTTTGCTCCAAAAGGCGCTCTGCAGCATCGAATATAATAATTGACTCACTGCCGCCTAACATTTCAGCAATTTCTATAGCCTTTTCATTCTCTTTTAGGGTTTGAATCACTGTAGAAGCTTTTTGCGAGATAATTTGTTTACTTACTTGTATATGACGATCAGCAAACACTGCCACTTGCGGTAAGTGAGTGATGCAAAGAACTTGCCCCTCTTGAGCCAGTTCCCAAAGGCTTCGGCCTATTAAATCACCAATTCTCCCTCCTACACCTGAATCTACTTCATCAAAAACCATCGTTTGTTGATTTGAATATTTCGACAAAGCAACAGAGAGTGCCAGGATTAACCTTGAGGCTTCTCCCCCGGATAGTGACTCATCTATTGGTCTTAATACGTCGAAGGCGCCAGACCCTATTAAAAACTGAACATCATCAATTCCCCGATCGTTAAATGAATAGGTGTTATTGGTAGAAATTTGAACCCCATAATTAGGTTCATGTTGGTTTATCTGAATAGAAAATTTAGCATCTGGCATTGCTAATTCTTTAAGCTTATTCGTAATTATTAGATCTAAGGCTTTTGATGCTTTTATACGTTGAACAGATAATTCCCTAGCAATCAACCCAGCTTGATTTTCTGCCTGAGCCAATAGGCGCATAACGTCTTCTCTCTTCGAGCGACAATCTTCCAGTTCCTGAAGAGAAGACTCGGCAAGCTCAGAATTTCTGATCACTTCTTCTACAGTTCCTCCATATTTACGCATCAAATGGCCGATTAAAAGTAATCTCGCAGAAATTTGCTCTTCCTTATTGGGTATTCGTTGTACAGCTTGACCGTAATTCCGAATAGACTGTGATGCTTCACGAACCAATTCATGAGCTTTATCGAGCAGCTGGATTTGTTTTTGAAACACATTCCCAGGGTCAGGTATCTTGTCGATCCTTTTTATTGAAATAGCAATTTTGTCTAATGCGCAACCTGGCTCTTCATACAATTTATTATGTGCATCCGCACATGCATTAAATATGCTTTCTGAGTGATTGATCATCTCTAGTTCATCATTTAATAATTCTTCTTCTCCTACTTTTAGTTCTGCTCTCTGGATATCTTGAATTTGGAATTCCAAAAATTCTCTTTTAGCTTCTATCTCACTGATTCTGCCATTTAGATTTGTCAGTTCTTTTCTAAGGATCATTAAATGACTGAAGTAAGATTGGAAGGTCTTCACCTGATTGTTGATTCCCGCAAATTCATCCAGTACGTTGAATTTGAATTCTCTATTCACTAAGTTAGCCTGAGAATTTTGGCTATATATTTTTAGCAACTGGCTTGTTAATCTTTGCAAAAGCTTTAAAGAGCAAATTTTGTCGTTGATGGTGCAGAAGCTTAGCTTACTATCTACATTAATAACACGCTTAAAGATAATGGGGGAGTTAGAATTTCCTAAGAATTCATGATTTAAAAATGAAGATAGCAGCTCAAAATCAGATTCGCTAATTATAAATTTTGCGCGTACTTCAGCTTTCGCGTGTCCAGCCCTTACTTGATGCTTTAAAGATCGATTGCCGGATACTAAACCAAGTGCACCTATCAAAAGAGACTTCCCAGCTCCAGTTTCGCCAGTGATTATATTCAAACCAGGTCCTAAATCTAAATTCGCATCTTCAATCGTTGCAAAATTTTTTACACTTAATTCGGACAGGTATCCCATAATAGAACATATGTTCCTATTGAAACAATCGCTCGTCAACGAGCTTTTGTCATTTCAAACCTGAATGCAAATACGACACCCAAGAGCAACAACAAACCTCCTGGAATTACTGTCCAGTGTGGAACTTCATTCAAAAAGATACTAGCCAAAAGTATCGCTATCACCGGCTCTATCCTCGTGACTAGTGCGACTACCGTCGCAGACACATGCGCAAGAGCCCAGTTTAACGTCGTATGACCTACTGCTTGAGGTATCAAGCCGGCAAGGAATATCCAACCATAAGTTTCGATAGGCAGCCCTAAAAACGGGGCTCGTGTAATCAAAACGCATAATATTAGCACCAAGAAAGCGGTAAGGTACACAATTGTGATATACGAGGTTAAATCTATACGTGGCCTCAGATGGCGTCCTATAAGCAAATTACCTGCCATCGCGATCGCTCCAGCAACAGCTAACAAGTCACCACGTATGCTATTACCTCCGTTGGAAGGGTCACCTATGCCAAGCACAACTCCTCCAGCAATCGTGACTAAAACTGCGAAAGCGACTGCCCAAGTAGCTCGATCTCCTTTAAAATGAGCACCAACTAACACGAAAAGTGGAGTTGTAGTCACTAAAAATACTGAGTTAGCAATTGACGTCATTTGAAGTGAGGTAATCCACAAAGCAAAATGACTCGCAAGAAATAAACCTGAAACCAATAATAAAATCCAATCTTTTATACCAACTCTGGTGTCAAAAGATTGTCCCTTTAGTCTTGAAACAGCAATTACAACTACAAAGGCTACTAGCATCCGATAAGCTGCTATAACTATAGGATTCGCATCTGCCATTCGAATTAGTATCGCGGCACTACCAATTGCAAAAGCACCAATTGATAAAAATCCAATGATCTTGAAATCAGATTCTCTTGATTTTAATATCTTATCGGTCAAAAAAAGCTCCGAAGATAGAAACTTTTGATTTTTACTCTACCTTAATACGTAACCTTTTATTAATCTTGCCTTTACTTTCATGACCAATTACCTTAATCCTGCCAACCTCTGAAGTGTTGGCAACATGAGTTCCCCCATCTGCCTGTATATCTAAACCAGCTATCTCGACTACTCTTACTTCTTTGATGGACTCAGGAAGGAGGCTAACTTTAGTCCTAATCAATTCAGGTCTCTGATCAGCTTCCTTGCGAGACATGAAAGTCACTGTAATAGGCCTTTTAGCGTCTATCTCCAGATTAGATAGATATTCGACTTCTTCAGCAAATTCAGCAAATGATCCCTGCAGGTTCTCAACTTCGAAATCCATTCTTGCAGCTAAGGGTTCCATATTACCTCCTGTAACTACACCCGCATAATCTCTGTTAATCACTCCACTAATAACGTGTAATGCTGTATGGGTTCGCATAAGAGCATAACGTCTGTCCCAATCTAAAAATCCTCGCACTGAATCTAAATTCTCTATAGGTTCGCTCGTTTCTAGCTGATGCCAGATTTCATTGTTTTCCTTCCAAACATTAGTTACTTCGAATTCCGAATTCGCGCTCTTCAAAGTTCCTAGATCACAAGGTTGCCCGCCACCACCGGGATAAAATAATGTCCTGTCAAGTTTTACTGCATTATTAGCAACCGACAAAAAATTGGCAGTGAATTCTTTTGAATAGCTATCAACATTGAATAGCAAATCAGTCATTTGGTACTCCTTTATAAAGAGACCAAATTCATCAAAGATTCTAAATTTTGAGCAGAATCTAAAGACCAGGCTGCATCGAGTAATTGCTTTGCTTGTACTTCTGACATTACTTCAGTTGCTAAAGCCATAAATTTAGTTTCAAGATCTTGATCACTCATCGGATTTTCAGGAGTTCCAATTGCATGCTCAACATATTTTTCTATGGTTTCCCCATTCGTAAGTTTCACTGATAAATGGGTGGAGTCTTCTTTGATTTCTGGGTCTATAATTTCACTGATTAATGATCGCAACCTAACCACTTCTGGATCCTTCACCCTCTGATCTGTGAATTGAAAAGCACCCCCAGCTCCGTCAATCAGCCCAACTGCAACACAGTGCCTATAAGAAAATTTACCATCAAATCCCGTCTTCGGGGATGCTCTTCCCATTAACTCAACTACAAGCGGATTCACACGAAAGACTAAACTTTCAATTTGGTCAGCCGTGATGCGGTTATGATTTCTTATTTGAATGATCGCGTCTTGAAGTGGATGTGCAACGATTCCATTAGCGAAGGGTTTTAACCCGTTATTCTTGATCTCCCATCTTTCACCTAAGTCACCAAGTAACTGTGATTCGCTATGCCCTTCATGTGAGTGAATTGCCCAAAACCCTCTACGCCCTCCAAATATATCATCAGGGCCAGTCATGCCTAATCGGGCTAATTCTGCAGATTCTAATCCAATGTTTGAAGATCTTGCTGGATGCATTGCTTTAGCATGACTCCCCAATGCTTCTCGCAAACCCGATGCGTGAGTTCCTGCCATTGCGAGGCAATGATTCATTATTTCCGGGGCCAATCGCAAAACCCTGCCCGCTCCAGCAGCTGATCCAAAGACTCCAGCAGTCCCAGTAATGTGCCATCCATGATCATAATGCCAAGGGTAAACAGACATTGCTACACGGCATTCAACTTCAGCACCCAATATAAATGCAGCTAGCGCATCCTTACCAGATATTCCACTGTCTTCTGACAAGGCTAAAACTGATGGCCATACGGGAGCACTGGGGTGCAATATGGTAGGAAGGTGCGTATCGTCGAAATCCTGAATATGTGCTAAATAGCCATTAAGTAATGCTGCGATGCTTGGACTAGTCCTTAAGCCTCCTATTACAGTTGCTCGAGGAGCTGCACCTTGCTTAGATGCCCATTCTAGTAAAGCCCTGGAGGGGATTTCTTGAGTGCCAGAAAGAGAGATGGCTAAAACGTTTATTAAGGTACGCTTAGCTTCATGAAAAACATCATCAGGTATTTCGTTTACAGAAATATTTGAAACAAAACTAGCTAGAGAAAATGTAGGACCCTCTACGTTACTATTAGGCATAAAGCCCCCTTCTTCGTTGGTATACCGTTATAGGGTACCATCAAGTAAGAAAGTCGGCTTATTCTTTAGCTTGCTGCACTAAAGGGCTCTTCTATTTCCTTAGGTGTTACAGAATCAATTCCGCGCCTAATTGTTTCTAAAACAGAAGTAAGTTCAGTATCAAGATCAACCAACGTTTGGCGAACGTATTCGTCAGCACCTCTCCTTCGAGATCTAACATCTTCCTCAATAGCAGCAATTATCTTCTGGCCTCGTTCTTCAGCTTCTTTGATGATCTCTTCAGATCTTCTCTTAGCAGACGCAACTAATTCACTATCGTCAATCAGGTTTTTTGCATCCCTCTCAGCAGAAACTTTCAGCTTACGCGCTTCTGATGCAGTTTTTGTAATAATCTGCTCTCGGTATTCGAGTATTTCCGAGGCCTGCTTTATGTCTTCCGGGATAGAAAGCCTCATCTGATCAATCAAATCTCTCAACTTTTCTCCATTGACCATTGTCTTCCCCGTGATGGGAACCTTACGAGATCCTCCAGCAAGAGTTTCCAACTGGTCAATTAATTCCATAATTTCCATAACAATAACCTTTCTAAACTTACGTGCCACTAACCAAACGTTTGCTTAAGGCTTTATCTACATTTTGAGGAACCAAGCCACTAATATCGCCCCCCAACCGAGCAACTTCTCTAACCAAGCTAGATCGTATGAACTGATGCTGAAGGTCTGTAATTAAGCAAACTACGTCTACTTCTGGTGCAAGGCGTCGATTCATTAATGCCATCTCAAATTCATGTTCAAAGTCAGCATTTTTCCGCAATCCCCTAACTATTACATTTGCGTTTGTATCCCTAAGAAAATTAACAATTAGTCCATCAAAAGGAAGAATCTCAAGGCTTGGAATCTGCGAAGTTGCCTCCTTTATCAGCGACACTCGTTCAGAAGTTGAAAACAAAGGTTGTCTCTCGGGATGATCAAATACAGCTACTATCACCCTGTCAAAAAGCCTCGAGGCTCTCTGCATAATATCTAAATGGCCCAAGGTGACTGGATCAAATCGTCCAGGGTAAACTGCAGTAGTCAATTTGCCCTCCTTACTTGGTTGTCCAAGTAGAAGGCTAATCCTGAGTCACCATACCGTCGATCCTGGCTGAGGCTTAGAGCTCCACATGATAGTGGGGCTGGTTCTCTAGATGAATGTCCCACTACCACCACAGAATCTGAATGTACAAAGCCTTTTGAGTAAATCTTATTCAAAAGTTGCGAAGGGAAAGGATCAGAGTAAGGAGGATCCATTAAAACCAAATCGAAGGGTCCCTTGAGAAGATCTAACGCGCTGAATACATCCGTGCAGTGAATCACTGCACGTTCACTAACTTTTGCTAAAGAGACATTTTTCAAAATATCTGCTGCTTGTTTTCGGTCAAATTCAACAAATTCAACACTAGATGCACCTCTACTTAGTGCCTCAATGCCCACTGATCCTGTACCAGCGTAAAAATCCACTACCGCTAAACCCTCAACGCCTTTCGCAGACAAAATATTAAAAAGAGCAGAACGAACTCTATCTGTGGTCGGCCTTACAGCCTTGCCACTAGGGGAAAGGATTTGAATGCCCCTAGCAGTACCCCCAGTTACTCGCATAAAGACATTATTCTCATCGTTCAGTACCTTTGGCCCTTTAGAACGATAGTATGGATTGTGGAATCCTTGGTCAATGATCTTGATTTGAGATTAAACATTAATCAAGAATTAAGTTGGGATGGTTCCCTTAATTAGATTTGCGTGGTGCAACTCGCAGCGGTAAAATACGCGCCATTATATTGAAGTGAAGTTCACCTGAAGCAATATTGCAGGAAATTATAGATGTCACCAGAGCAGACCTATCTTACAACTGAAGGTTTCAAATCCCTGGAAAAAGAATTAGACCAGCTAAGGAGTGTCCGCAGGCCACATGTAGCTAGTCAGATTCAAGCTTCTAAAGAACTTGGGGCTATGGGAGAAAACGCCGAATATGAGGAAGCAATGAATGAGCTTGCTTTTCTTGAGGGTAGAATTCAAGAACTAGAAGCTATGCTTCACAATGCTGTCATCATCCCAGCACCTAAAAAAGGCCGGTCAAAATCAAGTACTATTCAACTAGGGTCAGTTGTAAAAGTAGCAACTAGTGGCTCAAAAAAATCTGCCATTTATACTATAGTTGGCAGTGCAGAAGCATCTCCAGCAGAGGGTCGTATATCCAATGAGTCTCCGATAGGTAAAGCTTTAATTGGCAGATCTAAAGGCGACGAAGTTGATTTTCAAGTCCCTTCTGGCGTGCAACATCTAAAGGTAATCCAAGTAAAATAGAACTAGCAATTCTCTGCACATTTGACCTTCATGAGCATTCAGGAAACTTTGCATGACACAACGAGGCGAAGATCTATTAAATAGTCGTCGGGCCAAACTTCTAGCCCTACGCACTCTAGGAATTGATCCTTATCCAAGTAAATCGTCAAGGCGACATACGTGCTCTGAAGCCGCCCAAATTTTCATTAAGCATGAGGATGAAGCCAAGCCAAGATCAACATCCGTTGCCGGTCGAATTTTAAGACTCAGGAACATGGGTAAAGCTAGTTTCATAGATATAGAAGATCATACTGGTAGGCTTCAGCTGTTCATTCGAGCGAATGAATCAAGAAAATCATTTGGCTTGGTAGATAATCTTGATTTGGGCGATTTTGTAAGTGCTTCTGGGAATTTAATGAGAACGCGTTTGGGTGAAATTTCTGTCCAGGTCAAAAAACTCTCGTTATTAACAAAAGCTATGAGGCCTCCTCCTGATGCTTACTATGGTTTGAATGACAAGGAAACTCGTTACAGGCAACGATATCTAGATCTCATCGCTAATAAGTCTGTTGAACAAGTTATGCGAACAAGAAGTAAGATTATCTCTTCAATCCGTAATTTCATGGACAAAAGTGGATTTGTAGAAGTTGAGACTCCTGTGTTGGTTAATGTCCCAGCCGGAGCAATGGCTAATCCATTTATTACTGAACATCGAGCGTTGAATCGTCGTTTATTTCTACGAATAGCAACTGAACTTTATCTTAAACGCTTGATTGTAGGAGGCATGGATAAAGTATACGAAATAGGAAGAGTTTTTCGTAACGAGGGAATTGATCATGACCATAATCCTGAATTTACCCTGCTTGAGAGTTATGAAGCATACTCAGATTACTTAAAAGTGATGGGTATGGTGGAAAAACTCGTACCAGCGATTGCAAAATCTGCATTAGGAGCTACCACCATAGAATTTCAAGGATCTAAGATTAACCTTTTGGGGCCGTGGCCTAGAATTAAACTTAAGGACGCAATAAAACAATACTCTGGTGTAAACATTGATGATGCTCCAGATGCAGCAAGCATGACCGAGATATTGAAAAACCTTGGCATTGCCGCAACCTACGCAGAAAGCCGTGGGCGACTAATCGACAAATTGCTATCCACTTATGTTGAGCCCAATTTAATACAACCTACATTTTTAATAGACTATCCTTTAGAAATGTCTCCGCTAGCAAAAGCAAAAACGACCGATCCTCAATACACCGAACGGTTTGAAGCTTATGCTGGGGGAATGGAAATAGCTAACGCATTTAGTGAACTTAATGACCCAGAAGCTCAGCGTAGCCGTTTGGATGAACAAGAACAACTACGCAAACAGTATCAAGGTGAGGAGCTTGACCGCATAGATGAAGATTTCATCATCGCACTTGAGCATGGAATGCCTCCCACAGGTGGCCTTGGAATTGGAATTGATCGTCTTGTTATGTTGTTAACAAGTCAAGAATCTATTCGGGATGTTTTGCTTTTCCCGCAAGTCCGATCGTTAGGGAACGAATCATGATCAACATTGAATTGATTCGCCAAAATCCAGACCAGGTACGCAAAGACCTAGGCAGGAAAGGTGAAGATCCCAAAATCGTCGATGTTTTAATTGAATTAGACAAAAAATGGCGTGAAGCCAATCAAGCTTTGGATAATCTAAGAGAAAGGAGGAATGTTGCCAGTAAACAGATTGCTGAATTAATTAGGCAAGGGGAAAGTGCTTTTGAAGCCAAAGAATCGACTCGAGATATCGGAAATCGTATCAAAGAGGCAGAGGAGTCTCTCAGGGAATGCAATGAAGAATTAAAGCAATTAATCCTTGCAGTCCCTAATTTACCCTTACCGGACGTTCCTGATGGCAATAGTGAGGAAGACAATATAGTAGTTCGTCAGGAAAACACCTTTAAAGAAACAAAGGAAAATCTACGACCACACTGGGAACTCTCTGAATTACTAGGGATAGTGGATATGGAAAGAGGAGCGAAGCTATCTGGCTCTCGTTTTTATGTATTTACCGATTTAGGCATACGCCTACAAAGAGCTCTAGTTAATCTAATGATTGATGTTCATAGAAATCAGCATGGTTATAAAGAATTCCATCTGCCTTTACTCGTCAAATCCAACATTATGGAAGGTGCGGGTAATCTGCCCAAATTCCATGAAAATCTATACCACGACGATGAAGATGATCTTTGGTTGATACCCACAGCTGAAGTCCCTTTAACAGGTTTGCATCGTGACGAAATTCTTGACTCTAAATCTTTGCCTAAGCTCTATATGGCTCATTCACCTTGTTTCAGAAGAGAGAAGGCCGCAGCAGGAAGGGATACACGTGGCATAAAGCGAGTTCATCAATTTGATAAAGTTGAGATGTACCAAATCACAGCTCCGGAGAATTCTACTGAGGCCTTAAATGCTCTAGTATCGCATGCGGAAGAAATATGTAAGAGATTAGAATTGCCGTATAGGATTTTAGAGCTCTGCACTTCAGATTTAGGGTTTCAATCTGCCAAGAGTTTTGACATAGAAATTTGGGGCCCTGGGTCCAAAGAATGGCTAGAAGTGAGTTCATGTTCAAACTGTTTAGACTTTCAAAGTAGGAGGTCGAATATTCGTTTCAAACGTGAATCTTCTTCTAAAACCGAGTTTGTCCACACGCTTAATGGGTCAGGACTTGCCTTGCCAAGGGTGATAATTGCTATTATTGAAAACTATCAACAAGAGGATGGTTCTGTGGTTGTACCCTCAGCTCTTATACCCTACATGAATCAAGAATTACTGCTACCAGTCAAATAATTGCCTAACTAATGCTTGCATTTAGGTTTGACCCTAATGCTACTTTTTTCCTTAAAATAGTGAAAATGCAATCGAGGCGTCCATTGTTTCAAAAAAATATACTTACAAATGGCCTTAGAGTATTAACTAGCAATATGCCCCACACCCGTTCAGTTTCTATAGGCGTTTTTGTTGGGGCAGGGTCACGGTACGAAAGTGAAGATTTGGCAGGAGCTTCTCACTTTTTAGAGCATATGCTGTTCAAAGGTTCAGAGAAACGCCCATCTCCTCACCTAATAAGCGGTCCAATTGAGTCCTTGGGGGGGATTATTAACGCAAGCACTGACAGAGAAATGACAATCTATTGGATTAAAATTGCAGCCGAACATTTCTCTTTAGCAATGGACGTACTAGCAGATATGCTCCAAAATCCCCTACTTTCTGAATATGAACACCAACGTGAAAAAAATGTCATTCTTGAAGAGTTAGCAATGACATATGATCAACCTGACGCTTATGCCGATATGCTAATAGACCAAACTCTTTGGCCAAATCAGCCCATGGGTAGAGATGTCGGAGGAACAAAAGATTCTGTTATATCTATAAGTAAAAAAAGCCTTGCTGACTACCATAATCGTCAGTATGGACCAGAAAATTCAGTAATAGCTATAGCGGGTAACATCGCTCATTCTGTGGCTATAGATGAAACTGAAAAACTATTTGGTAATTGGGGAAAAGCGTCTCCGTTGGATTGGCATCGAGTTCAACTTCCTGAGTCTAATGCCCCACGTGTCACCATTGGGAATAGAAGAACGGACCAAGCACACTTAGCATTAGCAATGAACGGAGTTTCCAGTGCGGATCCTCGTAAGTATTCGATGGGTTTGCTTAATACTATACTGGGCGAAGGAATGTCCAGTCGTCTTTTCATGGAGATGCGAGAAAAAAGAGGGCTTGCTTACGACGTCGCCTCTCATGCCTCACATTATAAAGACTGCGGTGCACTTACTGCCTATTGTGGTGTAGATCCATCAAAAATCGATGAAACGTTGGTAGTACTCCAGAATGAACTCGGGAAAATCAGCATTGATGCTTCTGAGGAAGAATTATCTAACGCGCAAGCTTTCGCTACTGGTAGGTTATATCTAAGACTAGAAGATACTCGCGCAGTAATGTCCTGGCTTGGTGGTCAAGAGTTATTATTTAATGAAGTTAAAACCCCCGAAAAGGTTGTAGACGAAGTACGGTCTGTAACAATAGGAGATATCCATTCCGTCGCACGTGAGTTTCTGGATCCTCGATTTTATAAATTAGCTATTGTGGGTCCTTATAGATCACAGGGCAGGTTTAAAAAATTACTTGCTGCATAAAGAAATAGCCCCAATTGGGGCTATTTCTTTATGCAATATCTTTTACTCTACATCATGTCATGCATATCAGGCATTGCCGGAGCTGCTGGTGCATTCTTTTGTGGAGCATCAGTCACAAGTGACTCAGTGGTTAGTACCATAGCTGCGACACTTGCAGCATTTTCCAAAGCTGCTCTACTCACTTTGGCAGGATCTACAATGCCACGCTCTATCATGTGCCCCCATTCATTCGCCTCTGCATCATAACCCCAGTCACCTTCAGATTCGCCAGCTTGGTTTACAATAACGTCACCGGCTTGGCCTGAATTAACTGCAATTAATCGAATAGGTTCCTCAGTGGCATTTTGAACAATCTTAGCTCCTGTTAGTTCATCCCCAGTTAACTTCAATTTATCAACCGCGGAAGCACTCCTGACTAGTACAACGCCGCCGCCAGGTACAATACCTTCTTCAACTGCAGCTCGTGTAGCAGACAATGCGTCTTCAACACGGTCTTTTTTCTCTTTTAACTCAACTTCAGTGGCAGCCCCTACCTTTATGATAGCAACTCCACCAGAGAGTTTAGCTAGTCTTTCTTGCAATTTCTCACGGTCGAAATCAGAAGTAGTATCTTCAATACGAGCCTTAATTTGCTTAATTCGATCTTGAATTTCCTGCTCTGATCCATGGCCTTCAACGAACGTTGAATCTTCCTTGGTAGCTACAACTCTTCTTGCTCGTCCAAAATCTTCAGGTGTAAGCGAGTCCAATTTTCTTCCAATTTCCTCACTAATTACTGTCCCGCCTGTAAGGGTCGCAATATCCTGAAGCATTTCTTTCCTTCTATCACCGAAACCAGGAGCCTTAACAGCTAATGCATTCAATGTACCTCGTAGTTTATTCACTACCAGTGTGGCCAAGGCCTCACCTTCCACATCTTCTGCGATCACTACAACGTTTTTGGTGATTTGAAGAACTTTCTCTAGCCCAGGAAGTAAATCATTAACAGCTGTGATTTTTTTATCAGTAATTAAAACATAAGGGTCTTCTATTACTGTTTCCATGCGATCAGAGTTAGTTAAAAAGTAAGGAGATATGTATCCTCTGTCAATTTGCATTCCCTCAACATATTCAACCTCATAACCGAGGCCCTTACCTTCTTCAACAGTTATGACTCCGTCCTTGCCAACTTTTTCCATCACTTCTGCTATTAATGAACCCATTTCATTATCATGTGCAGATAGTGAGGCAACCTGAGCGATTTGCTCTTTGGTAGTAACCGGAGTAGCCATAGTACCAATCTGGTCTCGAATCGCAGAAACAGCTTTCTCAATTCCTCGCTTTAGCACCATTGGGTCTGCACCTGCGGCTATATTCCGGAATCCTTCGCTGATTATAGCCTGAGCCAGAACTGTAGCTGTAGTCGTACCGTCACCAGCCACGTCATTAGTTTTAGTCGCCGCTTCCTTTAAAAGCTGAGCGCCCATGTTTTCGTAATGGTCTTCAAGTTCGATTTCTTTAGCAATAGTGACACCGTCAGAACACACATTGGGTGGCCCAAACTTTTTATCCAGTATCACGTTCCTTCCCCGAGGTCCTAGCGTTACTTTTACAGTATTCGCCAAAACATCCATTCCAACTTTAAGTGATCTGCGAGCTTCGTCGCTGAACAGTATCTGTTTCGCCATCATTTCTCCTTCGCTGCTTTAAGGCTGCTAGCCTATCTTCGCAAGAATGTCGCGCTCTGAGAGAATTAAATAATCTTCTCCTTCGTCGCTGAATTCAGTTCCTGCGAATTTCGAATAAACGACAGTGTCTCCTGCCTTTACATCCAAGGGGATTCGTGTGCCATCGTCAGTTGTTCTGCCTTCGCCAACAGCAACTACTTTCCCTTCCTGAGGACGTTCTTTTGCACTATCCGGAATAACCAGCCCGCTACGCGTCTGGGCTTCTTGTTCTATAGCCTGAACGACCACACGGTCGCCAAGTGGAGTGAGAACTCGCGCCACGGCTCCTCCTTATTGGCCGACTTTGAATCGGCATTTTGAATTTTTGCGGTTTAGCACTCAGTGCGCCAGAGTGCTAAGCCCAAGAAATGTTAAGTTTTTAGCCTCAAAATGTCAAGGGCGGTAACTTCAAACCTTTAGTCCATAACGTTTTCCTACGATTAGTTGACACGCCCTTACCTCGATGAAAACATGGTTGAAATATTCACGGCGTTCATATGTCACATCAAAAAATCAGCGTCTCTATTAATTTTCATGTCGCGTGGGTGGATCTTAATTTAGGAAATACTCTCGTTAATGAGATCTTTGTTGGGCACCTCCAGCAGGTTATCGACCAGCTTGAAGATGCTAATAGCGTGCGTGTGATTGTATTTCAAGGCCTTGGTTCACTAGCTCCAAGCATGAATCCGGTGGCTAATTTAATTGCCAATGCAAAAAAACCTACCATCGCATTAATTAGTCAAGACTGCTTTGATCATAGCCTAGAAATAGCTTTAGCCTGCGACATTCGAATTGCATCAACTACCTCAAATTTCGCTCTTCGCCATTTACTTTATGGAATTTTGCCTAATGATGGGGCTACACAGCGTCTCCCAAGAATAGTTGGCAGATCTCAAAGCCTTTTCTTGTTATTAACATCTCAAACTATCCCGGCTAGCCGAGCTATTGAAATTGGGCTTGTTCAGCAAATTGCACCTGCCTCAAAAATAAAAGCAATTGTGGAAAATACAGCTGAAGCAATTGCTAAGGGTGGGCCCATAGCAATTGCCTATACGAAAGAAGCAATACTCAATTCAACTGAATTGACTCTCAATCAAGGACTTGTGTTAGAGCAAGACCTTTCTCTCCTCCTTTACTCGACCAAGGATCGTGCAGAAGGATTGAGTGCTTTTAGAGAAAAAAGAGCTCCTAAGTTTGGTGGTGAATGAAAAATTTCGAAACAGTGAACCTAAGCACGAAGAATGCCATAGCATTTATTGGGCTCTCAAGGCCAAATTTTATTAACTCTATTAATATTCAAATGAGAGATGATTTATTCGAAGCGCTTTCCGCAGTAAAAGACGATCCAAACATGCGCGGGGTAATTTTTTATGGAAAAGGGCCAAAAGGATTTTGCTCAGGAGCTGACCTTAATGACTTTGGAATGTTCCCCTCTCAGAACATTGCTCGAAAAGTCAAACAACAACGTGATATATGGAAACTCATACTTAACTTAGAAAAACCGACACTTGCTGCAATCCATGGATTTTGTTTTGGGGCAGGGCTTGAATTAGCAAGTTTTTGCGACATCAGGATAGCAACTACCGATTCGTTGTTTGCAATGCCAGAAGTACAATTAGGGCTAATGCCAGCTGGCGGAGGAACCCAAACACTGCCCAGAGTTTTGGGGCTATCTCACTCGCTTAATTTGCTTTTATCAGGGAATCAAATTAATAGTCATTTAGCTTATTCTTATGGGTTAGTATCGAGAGTTGTAGATAAAAATGACCTAATGGTCGAAGCAGAAAAGGTTTTGGGGGAAGTACTTTGTTCCCCTGATTCTTTGATAAAAGCTTGCAAAAATGCGGTAATCAATGGACTCGATATGCCAACAATGAATGGCCTTGCTTTTGAAAGTAGACTTAACTCTTTAAATGAATGGTGATCTTTGCATAGTATCGATATACTGAATTTGAGCGCAGCAATTGTTCCTTCCAGAATTGCAACAATATCTGAAGGGCAGCACCAAAGCTATGCTGAACTCTTAGAGCGCTCAAATCAATTAGCAAAATCTTTGCACGCAATGGGAATCGTGCCTGGTGATCGAATAATTGTGCTGGATATTAATTCAACACAACAACTCGAAATATATTTTGCAGCAATGCTTCTCAATGCAATTTTTGTGCCCTTGAACTTCAGGGCCCGATCAGAAGAGCTCAATTATCCAATATCTTTAACAACTCCCAAATTCATTTTCAGTGGACTCAGGTATACACAAATAGTAGATGACTTATCGATAAACCTCGATCAACAAACTTTTTTGGTTTCGTTTGGGGCATCAGTAGATGGGAACTGGATAAACTACGAAAGCTTGTTTGATTCGGAGCACAAAGGCAATGACATTCCGGCGATCTCTGAAAGTGACGATGAAAATACAGCTGCTCTTTTATTTACAGCGGGAACCACAGGTTCCCCTAAGGCAGTGAACTTAAACCATCACTCGTTTACTTCCTTTATGCTTTCAAGCGCTGAACCTGCTGACCCTGATATTGAAGAAAAAACTTTATTATCTTTACCTCTTTATCACATAGCAGGTCTTCAAAGTGCACTAACTTCTATTTTTTCAGGTAGGACAATAGTTTTCCAGAAGCAATTCGAAGCAAGGGAATGGTTACAGATAGTTGAAAAAGAGAAGGTACAAAGAGTGCTCTTAGTCCCAACTATGTTGAAGCAAGTATTAGATCATCCTGATAGGAATTCGTATGATCTCTCCAGTATTGAACTAATAACTTATGGTGGAGCTCCTATGCCAATTTCGGTTATAGAAAAAGCTATATCTGATATGCCAAAAGTTTCTTTTATAAACGCGTTCGGCCAAACCGAAACAGGATCCACCATCACATCAGTACCACCAGAGGATCATGTGCTAAAAGGTCCTAGCCATTTGGTGGAAAAGAGGCGAAAGCACTTGGCAAGTATAGGCAAACCGTTACCTGATATTGAAGTGAAAATAATTGATGAAGATGGCGTCGAGCTTCCCCATGGGGAAGTAGGAGAAATTGCAGCAAGTGGCGATAGGTTAATGCAGGGTTATTGGGGAGAGAGTAATCATAGAGTGAAATGGCTAAGGACGGGTGATTTAGGCTACATGGATCCTGATGGCTATATCTATCTACAAGGGCGCAAAAAGGATTTCATTAAAAGAGGCGGAGAGATGGTTTCTCCTGAAGAAGTAGAAACTGTGCTTAGAGCCTACCCTGGGGTTAGCGATTCCGCGGTAATAGGGCTCCTGGATGAAACATGGGGTGAAAAAGTTGTAGCAGTCATTGTTGCATGCGCAAATTCTGAGGTGACTGAAGAATCAATTCTAGAATATGTAGCTGAAAAGCTAGCTCGGTATAAAAGACCTGAGAAAATTATCTTTATAGATACATTGCCAAGAAACGAATTAGGGAAGGTTCTAAAAAAAGATCTGAGGTCATGGCTAGGGGCAGAATAGCTAAACGGGATTTCCTAGCTAAGTTGTAATTCACCCACTACTTTGAGGCTTAGCGCCACTGTCATCCCACTCCATACCCCCGCGTGCCCACTCATAAGCCCAACCCACTACCATCATTACAATGAACACTAATACAGCACCAAAAGCAGCCCAACCTAATGCATTGAGCCTAGTAGCCCAAGGGAATAAAAACAAAATTTCTACATCAAACAATACAAACAAAAGAGCATACCTGTAATAACGAACATTAAAGCGTTCCCATCTAGGTTCTCCAATTGTTTCCATCCCGCATTCGTACGGGTCAAGCTTAAAAGGGTTAGGCCTTTGAGGTCTTATACGAAACTTACTCGCAAAGTGCGATAGAAGTAAAACGGAGGCTGGAACGATTATAGCAACTGACGTAAGTACAAGGATAAATCCGTATTGCCTCAAATAATCACTCATAACTTCTCCATATGGGGACTTAGGCCAGTAATTTAATTCTGAGGCCCCAAAACGCTTTCTGCAAGTAATTCAACTATATCCTCTGCAGCATGATCATCTTGTTTTTGATTTGTAGAAATACCTTCTTCCATCATCTGCAAGCAAAACGGGCATGAAACTCCTACAGTACTTGCCCCCGTTCTAAGGAATTGCTGAGTTCTTAAATTATTTACTCTTTCACCTTGTTCATGCATAAACATTTGGCCTCCACCTGCACCACAGCAAAAGCCTTTTTCTTTTGAATTTCCTTCCATTTCGATCAATTTTAAGCCGGGAATGGATTTTGCAATTTCTCGAGGCTCGTCAATAACATCGTTGTGCCGTGCTAGGTAACAAGAATCATGATAAGCCACAGATACATTCAAAGCATGCACAGGTTTGATCTTCCCATCACGCACTAGTCTTCCAACAAATTGGGTGTAATGCTCCACTCGGTAGTACCCGCCTAATTGAGGGTATTCATTTAAAATAGAATTGAAACAATGAGGGCACATGGTAACTATATTTTGTATCCCATAACGCTCAAATGTATCGATATTAGTTTGAGCTAAGGTCTGAAACAAATACTCGTTACCCAAGCGGCGTGCTGGATCTCCTGTGCATGTTTCCTCATTTCCTAAGATCCTATATTTTACTCCTGCTACTTTTAGTACTGATGCCATAGCCCTCGCTACTTTTTGTGCTCTGGGATCAAGTGCTGGTGTACAACCTACCCAAAGCAAAACTTCATGATCTGGATCTTCAGCCATTGTAATTGCGTCTGTTCCTATAGCCCAATCAATTCTTGATGATTGTGTACCACGCCATGGATGCCCGCGTTGTTCCATTGAAGTCATCGCTGCCATAGCCGGTTCTGGCGTTCCCGCTTCTTCCATTGTGATGAACCTGCGCATATCAATTATTGAATCAATATGCTCAATTCCAACCGGGCATACTTCCATACAAGCCCTACAAGTAGTACACGCCCAAAGAGCATCAACACCTACTGCTTCTTGTAAAGTAAAGCTGAGTGCTTTGCCATTGGGTTCACCGCTTAATAATTCAGGTGCTCGCTGCATCATGAATTGTTTGCTGTCTTGAATTAACTTTCTCGGAGATAGAGCTTTGCCGCTTGCCCAGGCAGGGCATTGATCTTGGCATCGACCACAGTTAGTACAAGCATCAAAGTCGATTAATTGTTTAGTTGTGAGGTGAGTTATATCACTTGCCCCAAAAGCCTCCAGTTCCATTAAATCGCCCATTGGTCGCAATGCACCTTTAGGTCTATAGAGTTTGGACCTCCAAAAGATTGCGATGGGTGCTGTGAAAATATGCATCAGAGGCCCAAAACGCCATGCAGCATACACAAAAGTCAAACTCATTAGAGCAGCATGCACCCACCAAAGTACGAAATGCGATATTTCAACTGCATTTATTGACAACCCAAAGGAACGAATAATTTTAGCTATTCCGTAGCTAGCAGGTGACCAATACGCCAATGAAGGATTATAGAAGAAACTAGCTGGTTCAAGCTCAGTTGCTGCTTGACGCAATGATTGAAGTAAGAAGCCTGAAAGCGCCATAAGTGCAATAAGTGCTAGGAGTACTCCGTTTTCCAGAACAGTATCAAGTTTGGCAACTCGCAGAATGTACCGTCTATAGACCGCTATTGCCAATCCCGCTAATAAAGCGATACCGCCTATATCCCAAATTAATTCAAGCTGTAGTGACCATCTGACGGTGAAGAAGGTATGGTCTAAGTACTTATCAAAATTAAACTCAATTGCACTTACTACAGTAGCAATAAACAATACGAACATTCCCCAAAAAATAAGTACATGCATTGCGCCTGCAAGTGGTTCATTTTTGACTAAGCGTTTATGCCCAAAAGCATCAACAAATAACCACCTGCCAAAAAATTTTAAGCGATAACCAAATGAACCGGCGTCAGGATTAGGAGATCCCAGTCTCCAGTATTTTGACCTGTTATACAGACCCCATGCTATTGCTAATACTGAAATTAGAGCAGTGACGTAGACTAAAGCGCCAAGAGGGTACCCAATGTTCCAAAAATCTATGCGCCCATTTAACTGCTCAGGCATTATGAGATTACCCGCTTAACATATTCTTGACTGTAACCCCAATTTCAGCGGGGGTAGGAATTGTATGGCATCCAGCCTCAGACAGAGCCTTTACCTTTTCGCTTGCAAGAGCAGCGCGTCCGGTAACCACAGCACCTGCATGTCCCATGCGCCTTCCAGGTGGAGCTGTTTGACCTACAATTAAAGCAGCAACTGGTTTTGTAATATTAGCTTTGATAAATGCTGCTGCCTCCTGCTCTTTTGTACCTCCAATTTCACCAATGAGAACAATTGCCTCAGTTTCGGGATCATTATTAAACTCCGATAATACGTCTACAAAGCCCGTACCAGAAACAGGATCACCTCCAATGCCAACGCAAGTAGACTGGCCTATTCCTAGCTGTGAAAGCTGATTGACACCTTCATAGGTTAAAGTCCCCGATCTAGACACAACTCCTACTTTGCCGGAAGAGTGAATAAAACCAGGCATTATTCCAACTTTCGCGCCTTCTCCGGGGCTTATCAATCCGGGGCAATTAGGCCCTAAAAGTCGAGTTTTTTTACCTTCCAGATACCTCAGCACCATAGTCGTATCCTTTACAGGCACACCTTCGGCGATGCAAACCATTAGTTCAACACCGGCATCAGCAGCCTCCATCATCGCGTCAGCTGCGAATGGGGCTGGGACAAAAATAAGTGATACGTCAGCTTTAGTCTGCTTGACTGCTTCTCTGACTGTATCAAATACCGGCACATTTGAATCGAGGGCTTTCACGCCAGCTTTACCTGGAGTGACTCCGGCTACAATATTTGTGCCATAATCTAAACACCGTTGGGCATGATATGAACCTTCTTTTCCAGTAATTCCCTGGACCAGAATTCTTGAACCCTTGTTAACTAGGATGCTCATTTTGAGTCTCCAAACTTTTATTTTTTAACTAAATCTACCGTAGATGCGTCTCTATCTCTCATTGATTAGATATCGCTTCAGCGACCTCGCCTAAGGTGTCCACCATGATTGATTCAATGTCTGAATCTTGCAAAATTTGTTTTCCTTGGTCGGCGTTAGTCCCTAGTAATCGAGCTATGAGCTTTGGCTTCCTTGTAGAAGCAGAATACCCATCTACTATTCCACGAGCAACAACATCACAGCGAAGAATTCCACCAAAAACATTAACAAGTACCCTTTTAACACCCTCATCACTAAGCATTAATTGAATTGCCTTAGCAACTTTAGCTTCATCTGCTCCGCCGCCAACGTCCAAAAAATTAGCTGGAGCTGCTCCCGCGCCGTTAATTGTGTCCATAGTAGCCATCGCCAAGCCGGCTCCGTTAACCATGCACCCAACATCACCATCAAGCCTAACGTATGAAATTCCCTCTTTCGATGCAGCTACCTCTAAGGCATCTTCCTGAGTGTGATCCCTTAACTCTGCATCTTTTGGATGTCTAAAAATAGCATCATCGTCGTAACTCACTTTTGCGTCTAAAGCAAAAAAGTCACCTTCAGTTGTGATTACTAGCGGATTTATTTCAACCATAGATAGATCTTTGTCCATATACACTTTGTACAATGAATCTATAAGAGCACCTAATGTCCTTATTTGAGAACCGTTAATATTCAGTCCATTTGCGATTCTCCTAGACTGAAAGGCCTGAAAACCAATTGCAGGATCAATAGGTTCTGTGATGATCTTTTCGGGCTCAGTTTCAGCTACTTCTTCAATTTCCATTCCACCTTCTTGTGAAGCAATGACTACAGGCCTTTTGCGATTCCCGTCAGTAGTAATGCTTAGATATAGTTCGCGCTCAATATTCATTGTCTGCTCTACAAGAACAAAATTAACTAATGCGCCAGTTGATCCTGTCTGAGCGGTAACAAGGTTTGTGCCTATAAGGGATTTTGCAAAATTTTCAGCCTCCTCAGGAGTTTTGACTAGTTTCACTCCTCCTGCTTTTCCTCTGCCTCCTGCATGGACCTGTGCCTTAATTACAGCTTGGTTCCCTAGGTCACTAGTAGCTTTTGAAGCTTGTTCTGCAGTAACAGCTACAGTGCCCTTGGGTATTGGCACGCCATAAGCTGCTAACAATTCCTTAGCTTGGTATTCATGAAGTTTCATAGCTGCCTCAATAAAGTGTTGAATTGTGATAATAGCAGACTCTCAATACCAAATCGTAGGCCATATCCTTATGAAGTCACACAATTTGGCAGATCAAATATACAATAGAGGCTAAGCCTCCACTTTCTGAATTATGAGGGACAAGGTCATGAAATTTGATTTGATTATCAAAAACGGTTATGTCGTGGATGGAACAGGATCAGCACCTTTCATCAGTGATATCGGAATAATCGCTGACCAAATTAATACTATCTCTGACTTGAGTGGTGCTGAAGCATCAAGGGTTATTGATGCTTCAACTTACGTCGTGTCTCCGGGTTTCATTGACACTCACATCCATTCAGAGATTGCTTTACTTGGGTACGGACACAGGTACGGAAGCGTTCTGCAAGGGGTCACTACTCAGTTTCTCGCCCCTGATGGATTCGGATGGGCTGGTTTGCCAAAAGAGCTCGCAGAAGAACTTTGGGAGACTACTCAATTTTGTTATGGCAAAGCTGACCTTGATTTTAATTGGCCAAGTCCCCAATCTTATTTAAATTTGTTCAACGGTAAATCTCCAGCCAATGTAGTACCCCAAGCTCCTCATTGCGCAATTAGGCTTGCTGCAATGGGATGGGATGGACGTCCAGCCAATCAAAGTGAATTAACAATCCAGAAAAAATTACTTAGAGAATGGATGGAGGCTGGGGCCGTGGGTTTAAGCCTAGGCTTAGATTACCAACCAAGTGCTTATGCTTCCACAGAAGAATTAATTGAGCTAGCAAAGATACTGAGAGAGTATGGAGGTGTTTACAATGCTCATATCCGGAACAATATTTTAGGCAGAGAAGGTGCTTGGCTAGAAACTTTTGAAATTGGGAGATCATCGGGCTCGAAAATGCATATCGCGCACGAGTATGTAAACGAAGTAACAGGTGTTCTCTTGAATCAAGCCGATGCTGAGTGTGATCTAACATTCGAATCGTATTTATACCCAGCAGGGTCAACTCACTTTCCCCAATTCAGTATGCCTACGTGGGCTCAACAAGGTGGTGAAAGAGGAATCAGGCAGCGGCTAAAAGACCCAGAGTCACGCATGAAAATACGTGACCATCTAGAAAAAGTACTGACTGATAGTTACGCAACAGGTGCAAAACAAGTTATCTCAGCGAATCAAACAGGGCGCTATGTTGGCTTATCCGTAGAAGAAGCAGCAAAGCAAGCCGGAGAATCTTTAGGGGACTTTGCAATAAGGACATTGGAAGAAGAGGTTCCTTTTACATTAACTGTAAACCACCGCCCTGGGGGTCCAGAAGTGCACGATGAAATGATTCGGCAAACTGCGCAACATGATAAAACCATTATTGCGAGTGACGGCATCTACCATGGACCGCACCCGCATCCACGTGCTTTCGGTTGTCATTCGCGAGTTTTGAGATTATGCGTCCGGGAAAGAAACTTGCTCAAGCTAGAAGACGCGGTACACAAAATGACAGGCAAACCTGCAGAACGTTTTGGATTAGAAAGACGCGGGAAAATAGCACCTAATTATTTTGCAGATCTGGTGATTTTTAATCCCGATAAGGTTTCCGACCAATCTACTTGGGATCAGCCTCTGCTTGAACCTATTGGAATAAGTCAAGTTTTTGTGAACGGTAAAGCAGTAGTTGAAAATGGCATTCCTACAGGGTTACTTCCGGGCAGTGTAGCAACCCGTAAAAGCTAGGCTTACATCACTCGCATTTTTTGGTATGCTCTTATGGTGGAAAGACCCATTAGCACACTACCAGGATCTGACTCGGCATCTCTAGATACGCCTGCACTAGTTGTAGACCTTGATGCTTTCGATGCTAATGTCAACCTTGTGCATGGGTTTTTCTCTGAACGATCAGCAAATTTGCGCCCAAATGCACACACTCATAAAACGCCAGCATTAGCTCATCGTCAACTCGCAATAAAAGGCTCAGCCTCTGGAATAGCAGTAATTTCCATTAGCGAAGCTGAAGTTTTTGCTTCAAATGGAATTAGTGATATTCGAATTACAACTCAGATACCGACTTATTCTAAACTTAATCGCGTAGCTGCACTTTCTAAGAGTTGCAAGATCAGTCTCATTGCTGATAATGCGAATGTAGTTGGTATGTACAGCGAGGCTGTTACAGCGAAAAATTCCAGTGTGGATGTCCTTATAGACATAAATGTCCATGAAGATCGACCTGGAGTACACTCGCTTGATCATGCCCTGAAACTTGCCAATTTGATCCACGACCTGCCAGGGTTGAATTTTGCAGGTATTTTTTCTTCTGGTGGGCCTCTTGGTGGTTCTTCTACAAATTCCCTGATCGAGAGAGACCTCAAAGCTTTGGATACCTTTTTGGATTATAAAAGTTTTCTCCAGACAAAAGGCATAGCCGTAACGGAAGCTTCTTTTGGCAACAGCACTCACAATTACGCACTCATCGGCGAAACCAAAGGAATTACTGAAGTCCGTTCAGGTGCCTATGCTTTTTTGGATGCGAACCATGCTGAACATTGCGCCGACCTAAAACATGCCGCGTATATCATATCGACCGTCAATAATCGCCCAGAAATTGCGCGAGCAGTAACCGACTGCGGCCAAAAAGCTATAGGCAGGGATCTGGGTGCTCCTGAAGTTCTCGGGCAGAAGAATTTAATAGCTGCTGCAGGTAGTGCAGAACATGGCCTCATCGACTCAGCTGACGGATCTATGTTGAATTTGTCTATTGGTGATCGAGTTAATTTAATACCCGCTGATATTTCTACAACTTTTTCACTCCACGACATTGTCTATGGGATTAGGGGTGGAATTGTTGATTCTGTATGGCATATTGCTGCAAGAGGAGCATTCAACTAATGCGCAAAATTCCTTTACCGGGCACGGCTGTTGATCAACTGGATACTCCTGTATTAGTCATTGATCTTGATGCATTGGAAAAGAATATTAATGTTATCGCTACACACTATAGCGATACTAAGATTAAGCTCCGTCCGCATGTCAAAAACCACAAATCACCGCAAATAGCGTGGATGCAAGTTAACGCAGGGGGTACCGTTGGAGGAGTTTGTGCGGCTAAAGTTTCAGAAGCTGAAGTTTTTGTTGAAGCGGGATTCCCTAATGTACTGATTGCAAACCAAATTGTAAGTGCCCCCAAAATTCAACGTCTTATGTCACTAGCTAAACGCGCAAATTTAATGGTGGTCGTGGATGATTTGGAACAAGTCAAGCTCCTATCGGAGTCTGCTCTTAAAACCAATTCAACCCTTGGGGTTCTAATTGAAGTGAACACAATGATGCGCAGAGGAGGAATACGCTCGGTAGAACAAGGTGTATCCCTAGCTCGCGAAATTGTTGCAGCCCCAGGACTAGTGTTTAAAGGTGTACAAAGCCATCAAGTACCTGAGACTGACGCTCCAAATATGGTTGAAAGATATGACCAAGGCCAGAAGTTTATAGGCATGGTCCTCGACGTTAAATCTGCTATAGAAGAAGTTGGAATTACAGTTGAAATTGTATCAACCGGCGAGTCATGGTCCTACGATATAGCTGCCTCGATGCCTGGTGTTACTGAAATAGAAGGCGGCACATATATTGTTATGGAAGTGCCCTATTCTTACATGAGTGAATTTACATTAGCAGCAAAAGTTATAGGAACTATCGTCAGCAAGCCCTCAGAAAACACTGCTATTGGGGATATATCTATAGAAGCTATCGGATCCCCTAATGGGCCTCCCACAGTCGAAGCACAGGAAGACGTGGTGGTCGAATCAATGTCCCTTGAGCATACTGTACTTAAGTCAACAAAGAGCATGCCCTTAGATGTGGGGGATCGCTATACGCTTCTAACACACCAGCAAGACATCACTATGAATCGCTGGGATCAGTATGTTGGAATTAGAAATGGAGTAGTTGAAGCGGTCTTCGATGTTACTGCTAGGGGTTGTTCAAATTAATGCATAACCATTTTTATGACGCCTAGGCGTATCTATTATGGCTGGGTAATAGTAGCCGTAATTTTTTGCGTCAACATGGCCTCAAATGTTACCGCTTCTTTCACTTTTGGTTTGTTCATAATTCCTATGTCGGAAGATTTAGATGTATCCCGTGGGGCAATTGGGTTCCTTCCAACAGCACGATTAATTGGTACTGGAATTGCATCGTTTTTCTTGGGCAAAGCTGCCGACCGCTATGGCTCTCGTCTATTGATCCCGGGGGCCGCATTAATATCGGCTACAGCGCTGATTGGAGTCTCTCAATCAAGTAGTTATTTATTCGTAATAATAATTTTTGGAATACTCGGGTTATTTGATACTAGCTCTCCAGGGAATGTGCTTACATCTGTTCCTATAGCTAAATGGTTTATAAGGCTTAGAGGCAGGGCTACTGCAATCGTGACCTTAGGGTTTGCCTTAGGTGGTGGAAGTTTTGCCATATTGCATGAACGCTTAATCAATGACTATGGATGGCGCACCACCTTAGTTATCTCTGCGATTATTCTTGCAGTAATTGTTGTCCCTACTGCGCTGATGTTTATGCGTAGGCAACCTGAGGATATGGGTGCAAACCCAGACGGTGACATAAATTCAGATCTTCATAATTCTGGACAGAAAAATTCGCAAACCGAAGTTCAATGGACTTTGGTTGAAGCCATTAAAACTTTATCTCTATGGAAACTTGCTATCGCTTTTGCGCTAATCAATTTCTCGACGATAGGCTTTATCGTTCACAGGACAGCATATTGGGACGAGGGTGGAATTGAGACATCCCTGATTGCTATTGGCTTTGCTGCGGATTCTGCTGGATTCGCTACAAGCGCTCTCATTGGAGGCATGTTAGTTGAGCGTTTCCCCGCAAGGTTTCTAGGGGGCTTTTCGGCAGTTGCTCAAAGTGTCGCCATAGTTTTAGCCATATTCTGGTTTTCAGCTCCTTCGGTCATACTCATCCCTCTGCTATTTGGACTTGCTTCAGGTACTGGGGTCGTTGTTCAAACTGTTATATGGGCAGATTATTTTGGCAGGCAATTTCAAGGGGCCATAAGAGGATTCGTTGTCCCTATCGCACTGGTCGGTATGGGTCTTGGCCCTCCCGTAATTGGTATGCTTTATGATCTAAACGATAACAGTTACTTTGGTGGTTTTTCATTTGCTGTAGTGTTACTGCTGATCGCAGGAGTAGCCCTTGCGAGCGCTGCTCCTCCTAGAAAAGCAGAATCCTTGGTTATAAATTAATAATGCTAGCGAGGTCAATTTTTTTTGGACTTAGAAACGCCAACTTTGGTTAAGTGTGTTTTTGTGCCACTAGCGTGTTTGTTCAAAACCTCTGCCAAATAACGAGCAGTAGGCGAAGTCGGATGCTGTATCAAATTTTCTGGGCTGCCAGCGGCAACAATTTTGCCGCCTCTAAATCCAGCGCCTGGCCCTACATCTATAATCCAATCAGCATTTTTGATCAAATCCATGTGGTGCTCAATTAAAAGAACAGTATTCCCTTGATCCACTAAACGATGAAGTACTCGTAACAAATGTGCACAATCATCAAAAGCCAACCCTGTGGTGGGTTCGTCCATTATATATAATGTTTTGCCCGTAGCTTTTTTGGATAATTCTGTGGCCAGCTTCACACGCTGTGCCTCGCCTCCAGAAATCGTTGTTGCTGGTTGCCCCAGTTTTATATACCCAAGTCCAACGTCCCGAAGCGTGCCTAAAATTCTCTTTATCCTGGGCTGTGCCTCGAAGAATTCAAATGCCTCTGCAACAGTCATTGAAAGAATTTCAGCTATAGTTTTATTTTTGAACTTAATCTCTAGCGCGTCATTGTTATAGCGCTTTCCCCCACAAACCTCACAAGGAACAGTGACATCTGGAAGAAATTGCATTTGAATTTCAATATACCCATCCCCACTGCATGCCTCGCAACGCCCACCTTTGACATTAAAAGAAAATCTACCAGGCGCATACCCTCTTGCTTTTGACTCAGGAAGCGATGAGAAAAGTTCGCGAATAGGAGTGAATGCTCCCGTGTATGTAGCGGGATTCGATCGCGGTGTTCTACCAATAGGAGTTTGGTCAATATTGACTACTTTATCAATATTCTCGACTCCTAATACACCTTCGCTTTGGCCGGGGCGGTCTTTTGACTGATAAAGCCTCTGAGCTAGCCATTTGTACAACACCTCATAGACTAGCGTGGACTTTCCCGACCCAGAGACTCCTGTAACGCATACCAGTTGCCCAAGTGGAATTTCCACATCAACTTTCTGCAAATTATTTGCATTCGCCTTCAATAGTTTCAGGCTAGCTCCACTGCCTTTCCTCCTTTGTTGGGGAAGAGAAATCTCAACCCTGCCTGAAAGGTACGCACCAGTTGTAGAATCTTTCGAAGATTCAATTTTTGAAATGGTACCCTCTGCTACAATCCTTCCCCCATGTTCTCCGGCTCCTGGACCCAAATCAACCAAATGATCAGCAGACCTCATTACTGCTTCATCATGCTCTACAATGATTACAGTATTCCCTAAATTTCTCAGGTTTTTTAATGTTTCTATCAGTCGTGCATTATCAACGGAGTGCAAGCCTATAGAAGGCTCATCGCAGACATACAGAACGCCAGTCAAACCTGACCCAATTTGGGTCGCTAAACGAATTCTCTGCGCCTCACCTCCACTCAAGGTTCCTGCTGCTCGAGATAAATTCAAATAACCAAGCCCGATGTCTAGAAGAAACTTTAAACGGCCCCCAATTTCTTTGAGAATCTGATTTGCAATCATTGATTCTCTCTCATTGAGTGTGTCAGGATCTGGAAATTTCGCTTTAGGTTTTACCTCTGAAATTTGACCCTCCCCATTAATGGCTAAAACCCATTCGGATGCTTGCCAAATTGGTAAATCCGTGACTTGGATAATATTACGGTCTGCTATGGTTACTGCCAGAGACTCAGGTTTTAACCGATCTCCATTGCACCCATCACATGGATTTGCTGCCATGTAACGTTCGATCTCACGTCTTACATAATCGCTCTGCGTATCTCTATATCGACGTTCAAGATTAGCAATTACCCCTTCGAATTTAGTTTCCCATTCCCATTCACGTCCTCTACGAGTTCGATGCCGCATCTGGACTGTCTTAACTCCATCCCCATACAGCAACATGCTGATCACATTCTCAGGAAGTTCCCTGATTGGTACATCCGGTGAAAAACTAAACTGCTCAGCCATAGAGAGTAGAACACTTGTATACCATGAAGTAGCAGTACCTGCTCTCGCCCAAGGCTGGATTGCTCCTCCTGACAGCGACAATTCTTTGTTAGGGACCACTAAATCTGGGTCTACGGTTAATTTCACACCTAACCCAGAACAAACGGAGCACGCACCATGGGGGCTATTAAAACTGAATGTCCTTGGTTCAATCTCTGGTAGGCTAATCCCACAAGCCGTACATGCAAATTGCTCAGAGTACGTACGCTCCTCCAAATTATCGACGTCTACAGTTACAAGGCGGCTTTCTCCAAATCTTAAAGCAGTCTCTACAGCCTCGGTCACGCGTGAGCTTTCTAAGTCTTCAGCTAAAACCAAACGATCAACGATTATTTCAATGTCATGCCATTTCTTTTTATCTAAGCTGATTTCTTCTTCCAAGATACGAACTGACCCATCCACTCGAATTCTAACGAAACCCGCCTTTCTAGCAGATTCTAATATTTCCTTATGCTCGCCCTTCTTGTGCACTACGACTGGCGCTAAAACCATGAGCCTTTTGCCCTGCGTCTGTTGTGAAATTGATTCAACTATTTGTTGTACAGTTTGCCTTGATATTAATCGACCGCACTTTGGGCAATGTGGTCTACCTACTCTCGCAAAAAGTAAACGCAAATAGTCATAAATCTCGGTTACCGTTCCAACTGTTGATCTAGGGTTATGCGAGGTCCCTTTTTGGTCAATAGAGATAGCAGGAGATAGCCCTTCGATGTAATCCACATCAGGTTTATCCATCCTGCCTAAAAATTGTCGAGCGTAAGCAGAAAGCGATTCAACATACCTTCGTTGTCCCTCTGCATAGATAGTGTCAAATGCTAGAGTAGATTTTCCTGAACCCGATGGGCCTGTGATTACTACTAACTTGTTCCGAGGAATAGTGACGTCAATATTCCTTAAGTTATGCTCACGCGCGCCTTTTACAACAATGTTCTCTATTACCATCTTTTTAAATAACCCGCCTATATCGTAATTCTCATGGTAGCATCGGTTCTGCTAGGCACAAAGAGACAAACCCTATGAAATTAAGATGTGCTAAATGCTCAATAGACTCAATAGTCAGCGGACGGTTATACTCAAGTCCTCAGAAGAGGTGAAAATATGTCATCTGATCCGTTAAAAGACATATCCCGCGAAACATTCGATGCCTGGGCTGCACATATGGGCTTAGAGGTAGACGCGGAGCACTTGAATAAGTTATATCCAGAAACGCTTGCACTTTTAAAGCGCATGAGCTCGGTTCATCAAGTAGATGTATCGGAGGTAGATCCTATGGAGTCTACGGAGACAGTACCTCGTGAAATGTTAGGAACGGACTAATGCAGTCAAACCTAGCTAAGATACCAGATCTTTCTTTAGTTCCTCTGGCTGAACTTATATCCTCCAAAAAAATCTCCCCCGTGGAAGTTACTCAAGCTTACCTCGATAGAATCAGCGAAGTTGAGGATCAAATTGGCGCATTTATTACACTTACTGGTGAACAAGCACTTAAGAAAGCTAAAATTTCAGAGTCAGAAATCGTGAAAGAAGGCGCCAGAAGTCCCTTACACGGAATCCCATTTGCCACAAAAGATATTTTCTGGACCAAAGGTGTGCGTACTACATCAGGATCCTTGATTGATGCTAATTTCATCCCAGAAAAGGATTCATTCGCTGTAGACTTGCTGCAAAAAGCTGGCGCGCATTCAATAGGAAAAGCACATACAGTCGAATATGCTTTTGATCCCACGGGCAGAAATGAGCATTACTCTACACCCCATAACCCTTGGCGACGCGGACATTATACCGGGGGTTCATCAAGTGGTTCCGGTGCAGCAGTTGCTGCTGGAATGGCACCCCTCGCCCTAGGCTCTGACACTGGTGGTTCGGTACGAGTACCTTCTTCCTTTTGTGGAATTACAGGAATAAAACCCACCTTTGGTTTGATCAGTAGGTCTGGTGTTACGCCGCTTAGTTGGACCTTAGATACAGTTGGCCCAATGGCACATGATGCAATCGATTTAGCATTGGCTATGAATACTTTAGTAGGGTACGACCCATCTGACCCTGCATCTGTCAAAACTGACCCTAAAATTGACTATACTTCTCGCATTGATGCAGGAATTAAAGGCATGATTATTGCTGTGCCGGAAAGCTTCATAGACCAACTCGTTGATAGGGAAGTCAAAGAAGCTTTCGATTCCGCTCTTTATGAATTTGAACAACTTGGTGCGAATGTTGAAAAAGTTGAAATACCTGAACTGTCATGGGGTGAAATGGGATCAATTATCATTAGCACAGAAGCGGCTACTATCCATAGGGATAGAATAAAAACAAGCGCTTCAAAGTTTGATCAACGTGTGCGGCTGCGAATAGAAACTGGATTCTTTGTTCCAGCATCCACCTACATAAAAGCTCAACAAGTTCGTGCGCTGCTAGGTAAGCGCCTAGCTAGTCTTTATACACGCTATGATTTTATTGCTATGCCTACGACGGTTACGACTGCTCCTGTACTCAATGAGCCTTTGATGTCCATTGAAGGAAAAGAAGTCAATACAAGAGAAACTGTTATTAGGCATACTCGGATTTTCAACCAAAATGGATTGCCTGCTATCTCTATTCCTTGTGGGTTTTCCTCCTTAGGGCTTCCTATTGGTTTGATGTTAGTTGGAAAAGCATTTAATGACGCTTCGGTAATCAGAGCCGCTCACTCATTTCAGCTGCAAACTGATTGGCATAAAGAAAGACCCTCATTTTAGTTGAATTTAAAGAATTAGAGCTATGGTAGAATAGGTATGTCATGTGGGCCTGTGGCGCAGCTGGGAGCGCGCCTCAATGGCATTGAGGAGGTCGAGGGTTCGAATCCCTCCAGGTCCACCAATTTCTCTCACCTCTTTACTTCAGTAACTTTCCCAGCAAATTCTTCACTCACATAAATTTTGCCACTTTCAGTAACGATTACAGCTGTTGGTGAAATTAAATCAGTCATCTGAACCTCGATTAAACCGTTTTGCCATTTCACCAGCTGACCTCTGAATTCACTAGTACGGTCATATTCAGACTCAGACAAGATTTTCATATTCGAACTGAATTCAGTAACAAATAAGGAGCCTTCATTATCGAACGCTAAATCAGTTGCAGCTGAAAATCCCGTAGCAAAAATGGAACTCTCACCAAGATCTAAAGCATCTCCATCACCATTAAGATCTTGAAGTCTGTAAATATGAGAACCTCCTCTTGGGAATGGATAACCAGTCAAGCTAGCTACGTACAAAGCATTATCTGTTCCCACTTCTATACCAGTAGGTACAACATCAAGTTGGATCACAGACGCATCATCTAAAGTGTAAGAATAGCTAGTAAAGAGCTTATAGTCTTTGATAATACCTTCTTCAGAAATATGCCAAACCGCGTCTCTTCCAGAGTCACTTACAAAAAAACCTCCTTGAGGTGCAGCAGCAATATCGTAAGGATTTGTGATTCGGTTTGGAGGCTCTAATGCTTGAATATCTTGTCCAGTCATTGGTAATGGCTGAGAATTTTTTTCAGCTTTATATATTTCTCTAAATCCTTTTGCCCTATGCTCACCCACTACGAAGTAGATCCACCCATCAAGGTATAGAGCGGCAGAAACTCCAGCTGGAACTGACTCGGGTCCCTTTTCTGTATACGGTAAATCGTCTAAAAGAACTTCAAAAGATCCAGAATTGGGATCCCATTCAAGAATTCTGCCTGCGGCAACTTCAGAAACCAGAATATTGCCGTTATTCATTGAAAAAAGTCCACGAGGCGATGCTAATGAATCAATGGTAATTGAGTTCTGGTTGGAACATGAAATAATTAACAGTAAGATTATGGGAAATATCTTATGCACTAAGCAAATCTTTCATAGCATCGCTTAATTGGTTAAACTCGAATTTGAACCCACTAGATTGCAAAGCTTGAGGGATCATCCTTTTGCTTCCTAGTATTTCTGCGGAAAATTCTCCCAAAATTACCTTTAAGGCAACCGAGGGCACACTTGGCATGATTTGCCTTTTATAGAATTCCCTCAACACACTGTTAAATTGACTTTGCCTTACGATGCCTGGTGAGACTGCGTTCAAAAAATTAAGCTTTGGATGTTCCAAGGCAAATCTTAAAGCTGCTACGGCATCATTAATGTGAATCCAAGGCACCCATTGGTTTCCAGTACCAAGTTTAGAACCTAAGCCTAGTCGATAGAATTTTCTTAAAATTGGCAGCATGCCACCTTTTTCTGCCAAGACGTTTGCGAATCGAACAATTTGTACATCTAGTCGTTCATTAGCCCCAGATAATGCAGCAGCCTCCCAATCGACACAAACTTTAGAAAGAAAATCTGTGCCAGAAGACGCGTTCTCATCGAGTAGATCCTCTTTCCGGTCTCCGTAATAGCCCAAAGCACTTGCGCTAACTAACACTAACGATTCGTGTTTGAGTTGAGCTAATCCTTGGGCTAAGTTTTGCGTTGCTCTTATCCTAGAGCTATATATCAATTTCTTTTTTGCAGTAGTCCAGCGCCCGGAAATCGGTTCTCCCAATAAATTGACAACGCCATATGCCTCTTGAAATGCTTGGAGAGGCGGAAGTTCGTGTAATGCGTCCCATTGATAATGATTTACGCACGCTGGGAGCAGTTTTCTGGCGCGGGCTATATCTCTAGAAAGAGAAACAATCTCATCGCCACGCATTAGAGCATCCGTAACAAATGAAGAACCTATTAGCCCTGTTGCCCCAGTTACAACTATTCGCATTAAATCCCTTTAAGTTTGTGTGCTACTCAACTCAGGGGGGGAATGCAAAAGGGTGGACTTTGAATGTCCACCCCTATGCATAATCATCTTGTTCTACTTATTCAGCAGATGCTGCTTCAATTACTTTTTTGGCCGCATCAGCAGTAACCCAAGACTTCCATTC
>MDTE01156586.1_pt1 | contig 43838 bp, 43 predicted proteins | sample 811231 | NCBI WGS metagenome assembly MDTE01 (sample SAMN05326651, study PRJNA326480) | marine metagenome | isolation source: seawater | place: Indian Ocean: Red Sea | collected 2010
GTTCTCAACTTAATTACATATCTGGGAACACAGAGGATAAAAACAGAGTAGGTAAATATTTCTCTTTCTCTAAGCCAGTCTATTTTGTTGGTTCAGAAAAAGAATAAAATGGCTGGGGGCCATAGTTCCCTCCAGAAAGTGATTTTATAATCTATCTATTTTACACTCAATATTTTTCAAATAACTACTTTAAGATAGAGATATCCAATAAGTGCTAAAACAACAATACGTTCATAATACAGTTTCTTTTTAGATGTTTCAGATTCTTCTTCTAACTTCTGTACTCTTTCTTCTAAATCCATTGTTCCCTCCAGAAAGTAATTAAATATAAATAGAAAACATAAATTGAATAAAGAACTTTTGGAATATCATTATGACTGCTATAGACAAATTAATCCTAAAGAATAGCATTGTTTTTAGATTTCTAGTGAATAGTACAGAATCCGTACCACTTTCCGTAACACTCAATCTCCGAAAAAAGTGTAATCTGTCTGAAGTGCTTATTTTATGCGGGTTTTTGGAAGGTAAAATGGCTGGGGGACAAGGATTCGAACCTTGGTAACCAGGTCCAGAACCTGGTGTCCTGCCGCTAGACGATCCCCCAACAATTTTTCGTAGTATGACGTATTTTTTTTTCGAGTCAAGAACCTAGTAATAAAAATTCCAGCACTTTTTAATCATTTTTATGAACAACGTCTAGAGCGTTATTGATACGTTCTATCACAAGTTCTTTGCCTAAAAGTAAGAGAGTTTCGAAGATTCCAGGACTCACCGTTCCGCCAGTTACAGCAACTCTTAGAGGCTGTGCTAATTTGCCAATTTTTAAGTCTTCAGAACTCAATATTTCGTTAAATACAGCTTTGATATTTTCAATTTTGTATTCGTCAATTTTATCTATTGCAGAACATAATTTTTCTAGAACGGGCGAGATTTCTTTAGTGAGAAATTTTTTACTGGCTTTCTCATCCATTGTAATTTCGTCTGAGAAAAAATAGAGGGAACTTTTCACGATCTCTTCAATGGTTGTTCCTCTAGTTCTCATTTCTTCGATAATTCCTTTTCTACTTTCTGCAGGCTGTGTGTTTGGGTCGTATCCGATATCTTTTAATTTGTTATCAAAGAGATCTAGTAAACTTTGGATATCTCTTTTTTTCATATGTTCTTGCGTTACCCAGTCCATTTTTTCTGGATTGAAAACAGCAGAAGACTGATTGAGATTTTCTATAGAGAAGAGTTTAATTATTTCATCTTTGTCAAATATCTCTTGATCTCCATGACTCCATCCTAATCTTACAAGGTAATTTATTAACGCCTCAGGCAAGTATCCCTGATTTTTATATTCAAGAACTGATGTCGCACCGTGTCTTTTAGAAAGTCTTTTCTTGTCAGAACCAAGTATCATAGATATATGAACAAATTCCGGAATGGGACTATTCAATGCTTGATACACTAAGATTTGTTTTGGGGTATTAGACAGATGGTCATTTCCTCTAATTACATGGCTGATTTGCATATCTATATCATCGATGGCAACACATAAATTGTAGGTGGGGGAACCATCGGTTCTTCTAATGATCATATCGTCAATTTGGTTGTTCTGAAATGTAACTTCCCCTGCTAGTAAATCGTGGAAGCTAGTTTCCCCTTCGTCAGGTGTTTTCAATCTGATACAAAAAGGAATGTCAGGATCTTCTTGGTATCTTTCTCTGCATGTTCCATCGTACATAGGAGTTTTCCCTTGTTTTACAGCCTCGTCTCTCATTTTTTGCACTTCTTCTGGAGTACAGGTACATCTGTAAGCAAGGTTTTTAGATATAAGAGTATCTATAGTCTCGTTATATAGTTTCTCTCTGTCACTTTGTCTAAAGGGGCCTTCATCCCAGTCTAACTCAAGCCAATCAAAAGCTTCTATAATGGCTTCATAGAATTCTTCTGTTGAACGTCGTTTATCTGTATCTTCAATTCTGAGTATTGTGGTTCCGCCATGATGTTTTGCAAAGAACCAATTGAACAGAGCTGTCCTTGCCCCGCCTATATGGAGATGGCCAGTGTTGGATGGTGCAAATCTAACGCGTATTTTGTTGTTCATCAGTAATCAAATCTCTTATGTAAATTCAAAAATTCTAAAATAGATTAACACTTATTTTTTTTTCAAAGAAGGTTAATCCTCTGGATACTGCCAGTTTTCTTCTTCTTTTAATTCCTCAATTGCTTCCAACATACAAGTAACCCCGTATGTAAGAACTTTGGATCCAGAAGGATTTACGCAAACCATCAGAGCTTCAGCAATACTTTCTGGATGCAAACCGAGTTTCAGCCCCTTTTTTAAGTGTTGCTTTAAGTGTGGCTGGTTATGCGGATTTGATCCTTCTACTGCTAAAGAGAGAATATGAAATAATTCATGCATTTTTTCGTCGAATCTTCTTTCCTTAGCACGAATCACGTCGTCAAGTTTGAGGAGTGCTTCCATATAGTCCGGAAATTTTTCGGCGATAAATTTATGCGCTGGATAATGCCTGCCTCTTCGACTAGCAATGTCTTCCCAAAGTGCGTTTTGTTCATTCATTCGATTTCTCCTTCTTTTCTTCTTTATCCTTTATTCTGCAGAGCAGATATATTGAGGGAATAAAGAAAATAAGTATTGATAGAATAGCCATCCTTTGATTGGATAGCATACTTGAAATAACACCAAATGTTATAGGGCCAAGTATAGAACTAAATTTACCGCATATTCCGTAGATTGCGTACCCTTTAGCCTCATGCATTTCGGGAATATAAGAAGCCATCATAGCTCTACTTGAAGATTGTGTGGAACCCAGCAGAACTCCTGCACCTATCCCTATGATAAAAAATTCATTTTTGGAAGTATTTAAGAAAGCGGCGATAATAATCAGACACCAGATAATAAGGGTGGAAATTAAAGTTTTTCTATGTCCTATAGAATCTGAGATATATCCAAAGGCAAACGAACCTAGTCCCGCAGATATTTGTATGCAGATAAAGAGAAGCAGATTTTCTTGCATCGTGAACGCAAGAGTCGATACTGCGTAGATAGAACAGAATGCAATGATTGTAATGATTCCATCGTTAAACAAGAAAAATGCAACAAGAAATTTTAATGCATTTATATTGTTTTTGTACTGTTGCATTAATTGATATAACTCTTTGAATATTAGTTGGCTTTTCGAATTTTTGGTCAATATGTTTTTTTGGTATGATTTTCTTAGAGTAAAAAGCATAGGAAGTGAAAAGATCGCGAAGAAAATGGATGTAATCAGAAAACTTTTTTTATATTCGATTTGATTAGCTAATTCATAACCCCCCTTTAAAAAAGGATAGCAGAGGATCAGGCACAATAATCCGCCAAAATAACCAAGTCCCCATCCCCATCCACTAATCTTCCCGATATTTTCTTTTGTGGAAAGATTAGGAAGGTAAGAGTTGTAAAAGACTATAGAACATTCAAATCCAACTGAAGAAATAACGAAGATAAAAATCGCAGTTAAGATCATTCCCTCTTCTAGCAAGGACAGTAATGCCGTAAAAACTATGCAAATCAAACTAAAGAGGAAAAGAAACATTTTTCTTTTGTCATAGATGTCAGCTATTGCACTTAGAGGGATTGCAATTATAATACTCAAGACCATGGACAATGATATGGAAGTACCCCATAGGAGGTCTCCGTAAACGACACCTTTGGTTATCACTTCTTTAAAGAAAACGCTGAATGCTACTGTAGTGATAATTGTTGGATATGCAGAATTTGCGAAGTCATACAGGGCCCAAGAAAATATTTCTTTTTTCTCTATTGCGGTATTTTTTGTCATAAGAATATTTGTATGAATTAATTTAGAAACTTGCAAGTCGTTCTTCATTTCTAATTATAGGAAATGTAATTTTTAATTTTTGGAGGATGTTGTGAAAAATTCTGTTTTGGTAGTCACTCCATTTCATGAAAGGTATGTGAAGGCTTTAGAGAGCCTTGAATTAGATATAAATTTTGTGGGTTGTTCTGACAATAATGATTGTCCAGAAGATTTAAGTACTTTTGAAGTAGGGGTAGCATGGAAGATTGATCCGTCTCTACTCAACAGATGGGAATCTCTTAAATGGATACAAATGGTTTCAGCTGGGGCAGATGAGATGTTGGATACATTGTCAGAAAGAAAAGATGTAGTAATAACTTCCGTGCGAGGAATTCATGCGAATCCGATAGCCACTTACGTTATGATGATGATGCCAATGGTCTCGATGGGGATCCCTAAGATGATGAATAACCAGAATTCTTCCACTTGGAAACAATGGTCTTGGAATGATTTAGAGGGAAAAATTCTTTGTCAAGTGGGATTAGGCGCAATTGGTAAAGAAATTGCAAAAAGGGCTCGGCAGTCAGGAATGATTGTAAAAGGGGTAAAAAATAGTATTTCAGAAGATGAAGATTATGAATACATCGATGAAGTGTTTAGTTCTGACAATATGGAATCTGCGATTAAAGACTGTGATTATTGTGTCCTTGCACTTCCTTTGACTGAGAAAACGAGAAATCTTTTTTCTCAGAAAGTGTTTTCTTGCATGGAAAAAAAACCTTTCTTCATTAATGTAGGAAGAGGGGAACTCGTGAATGACAACGATCTCATCGAATCTATAGATAATGAATTTCTGTCTGGGGCCGTTTTGGATGTGTTTCATGAAGAGCCGCTACCATCAGACAGTTCTCTATGGTCGCACGATAAGATAATTGTCACTCCACATATTTCTGGTTTAACTAGGGATTATATGCGAAAAGTATGCAATGTTTTTGCCGAGAATTGGAATCTTTGGGATCAAGGCAATGAATTGCAAAGAAAAGTAGATAGATCTTCTGGATATTAAATTTTTTTCTGGAAAGTGTTTCGCTGATAATGTTTGCATATTAATTGTTCTTTTCCCTTAAATATTATATATTGTCTTAGTTAGTTCTTCGCCCATTTAATGCCTTATGCTTTGAAGGATGTATTTAGAAGTATTTTGGCAAGGTGGCGACATGGCCCGCAGACGTTCAATACCTAACACTTTAGAAAAATTAAATGACAGATCTGGTGAAGTAATCGGTCTATCTTTCATGTTTGTTTCTGTGTTTATTGCAGTTTCACTCTTCTCTTTTGATAGTAGAGATCCACATCCATATAATGTGGTGAGCCCAAATTTAGGAATTCAAAATTACTGTGGATTTCTTGGGTCTTATATTTCTGGATTGATGATTTTTTTCTTGGGTGCTCTGAGTTGTCTCATTCCAATACTGATGTTGTTTTGTGGAGTTTCTCTTTTTTCAGGAAAACGAATTTGGTTGCCTAGGTATAAAGATTTTTTATACCTTCTTATTTTATTAAGTGCGTGCTCTTTGTTTTACAAAACATTTAAGCATGACGTGGTTTTTGGAAAAGGAGTTGTTTCTGGTGGAATAGTAGGAGAGAGTCTTTCTACTTTCCTGAAAATGTATTTAGGCAATGCTGGAAGTTGGATAGCACTTTTGGCTGTCTTTACTATTTGTGTTTCAGTAGTTTCAAATCTGTCATTGCAATCTTATGGAACAAGGGTAGGTTCTGTTTTTTCCGTTCTTGGGAAAATCTCTTTCAAGCCTACATTACATAGGAAGTTTTTTGATTTTTTTGCGAGATTTAGAAGAGTAGAGGAATATAGTACTTTTGAGAATGAAAGAATAGAGAATGATTCCTACTATTCTAATTTTTTTGGTTCTTCAAAGAATTTTTTTATGAAAGTGTTTTCATTTATAAGAAATCTGGATATTTTTTCTAGAAGAAAATCTCATGTAGTTGCAAATTTAAATTCTCCTGTATTAGATGAAACAAATCTTCCGGAAGAAAATTTCATACCTGGTCCAGCATTCCATGAAGAGGGAAATGTCGAGCCTGTAATAGAAAAAACACAATTGAAGAATGAAAGATCTAAAGATTTGGATAAGTTGTTAGAGGAAAATTCATCATCGATTGAGAGATTAGATGATTCGAATTTTAATGTTCCTCCGGATCAGACTGATTTTAAAGAAGAAAAAGTAGATTTTGAAAATCACGAGAAAATAATTGAAGATTTGAATCCATCTGTTTCAAATGACGATGTTCCTGTGAATACTGAAGTTGATTCTCCTAGCGTAGTTAGATTAGATGATGAGAGTTTTGTTGAACAGGGAAGTTCTGAAACTGCAAATAATATTCGAAAAAATTCCCCAAAGAAGAATTTGAAGTATGAACTGCCATCTCTTGATTTTTTCACAGATCCACCTTCTGGTGGGGTGATAGTGAACGAATCTCTCATAAGAGAAAAATCTCAGTCACTTGAAAAGGCATTGTTGGAGTTTGGCGTTGAAGGAAAAATAACGGAAGTAAAAACCGGACCAGTGATAACAGTGTATGAATTTTCTCCTGCACCTGGAGTGAAAGTTTCCAAAATTGTATCGCTTTCAGATGATCTTGCAAGAGCTCTTTCTGCGTATAGTGTCAGAATTGTTGCTCCTATACCCGGAAAATCAGTTGTAGGGATAGAAGTTCCTAATGAACAACGGAATGCGGTTTACGCAAAAGAGATTCTTTCATCTAAAGAATTTAATGATTCAGAACAGAAATTAACTATAGGCTTGGGTTCCGATATTTTGGGTAGAACCGCCCTCACAGATTTAGCAAAGATCCCCCATCTTTTGATAGCAGGAACGACTGGTTCGGGAAAAAGTGTTTCCTTGAATATGATGATTTGTAGCTTGTTAAGTAGATGTATGCCAAGGGAAGTTAGATTTTTAATGATAGATCCAAAACTCTTAGAGTTGTCAATATATGAAGGGATCCCTCATCTACTTGTGCCAGTTGTAACTGATGCGGAGAAAGCTGCTTCAGCTTTACGTGGTATAATTGTAGAGATGGAAAAAAGATATCAAAAAATGAATAAACTTGGGGTAAGGAACATTGATAGTTACAATGAATTTGTTGCTGAGGGTCTTACGAAAAAACAAGTTCAAGAGAGATTGCAGAGACCATTAGAAGATGATGCTACTGAAACAGAGGGTGAGAAACTTGATTTTCTTCCTTATATAGTTGTGGTGATAGATGAGCTTGCTGACCTGATGATGGTTTCGTCTCGTGATGTTGAAGAAGCAATGACTAGATTGGCACAGATGGCTAGAGCTGCTGGAATTCATCTTTTAGTTGCAACCCAAAGACCTTCTGTAGATGTTTTGACTGGATTGATTAAAGCAAATTTTCCATCTCGGATTGCACTCAGAGTTGCAACGAGGACCGATTCAAGAACTATTTTGGATTCAAATGGTGCGGAAAGACTTCTTGGAAAAGGAGATATGTTGTTTGTGCCACCTGGCACGAGTATTCCTGTTCGTATACATGGTTCGTATGTTTCGGAAAAAGAGATACACAGTCTTGTAGGACACTGGAAGAATCAAGGTCCAGCAGTGTTCCGTGAAGATATTTTTGTTGAAAAAGAGACAAGGAAAGATGAATTAGGGGAAGATGATAATGCATATGATGAGAGGTATGATGAAGCTGTTGCTCTTATTTCCAGAACTAAAGAGGTTTCTATTTCACTCATTCAAAGGCATATGAGAATTGGTTATAATAGGGCAGCTAGGATGATCGAACAAATGGAAAGAGATAAGATAGTTGGTCCTGCTGATGGAATTAAGAGACGACCAGTGTTAATTGATGAAATCCCTGAAAGTGATCATGAATAATTTTCGTCCCATTTGACTGTTTTTTTATGGAGGTTTTTATGTCTGATAATGTTGTAGATGTTACTGATCAAAATTTCGATTCAGAGGTGTTAGGTTCGAATTTGCCTACACTCTTAGATTTTTGGGCTGAATGGTGTCAGCCGTGTAAGATGATAGCTCCTGTTATAGAAGAACTTGCAGGAGAGTATGATGGGAAAATACGTTTTGGAAAGATGAATATAGACCATAGTCCATCTACACCTTCAAAATTTGGGATTAAGGGAATCCCGACACTAATTCTCTTTAAGGATGGTCAAGTTGTAGAGCAAGTTGTTGGTGTTCGTTCAAAAAACGATCTGAAAACAATTTTAGATAGAAGTATTGAAGGTTAAATCTTTTTCTTACACTGGGTATCATTATTAAATCTGAAAGAATTATTTTTCCCTTCTTTTTAATTCTTGCTGTTTTTTCTCTTGGTCTTTCTTCTGTAATTTTTCGTTTGATGGATGCTCCCTCTTTAATGGTAGCATCCTTTAGAATGATCGGCGCATCTTTAATCATCCTACCTTTCTGTTTCAATCAACTTTTAAGCACATGGAGATTATTGTCTATACAAGAGAGAGTAGTATTGATTTTATCTAGCATTGTTCTGGGGATGCATTTTTTTATTTGGTTTGAATCATTGAATCATACCTCTATAGCTAACTCTGTTGTATTGGTTACGTTGAATCCACTTTTTGTTTCTCTTGGAGCATATTTTTTTCTTAATGAAAAAGAAGGGAAAGAATTATGGATTGGGATTTTAATAACAATTGTAGGTGTTATTTTAATATGTGTTGATGACTTCGATTCTTTAAAATCTGAAAGTTTTTATGGAGATTTTCTTGCTTTGCTTGGTGGATTGATGTTCTCAATTTATTTGCTAATAGGAAGAAGTCTCAGAAAGACGATTCCATTTCTGCCATATATAACATTTTGTTATGGGATGAGTGGTTTGTTTTTATTTGTTTTGCTATGTATTACTGGTGTTCCGCCCATAACTTATAATTCAAATTTTTATTTCTATTTGATTATGATGATTCTTTTTCCCACACTTATTGGGCATACAATAATTAATTATGCGTTAAGAAAAATCACTTCTGGTAAAGTCGCTTTTTGTATTTTAGGTGAGCCTTGCGTTTCTATTGTTTTAGGTGCGATTATTCTGAATGAATTCGTCAGTTATGAGAAAGTCTTTTTTGTTTTAATTATTCTTCTTGGTGTTATTGTTGGAGTTAGAAAAGATGTTACACGAATATAGATTTGTCTCTGGAAAATATAAAAAAGTAATTTTGCTATTTATTATTTCTTTAGCTTTCGGATGTTCTATGCCGAAATTCCCGGATTTTTCGATAAACGAATTTAAAATGCCTGACCCAATCGTGTCTTCTAATTGGAAAAAAATAGATATCTCTCAAAATCGTTTCTTTGTTTCTGACGATTTTATTAATCAAATTGTTTATGAACGGATTGGGACAAATGGTTTGATTGCATTTTCGATTATTTCCACAGGTATTTTTGAGAATCCAAAATTTGAAATAAAACTTTTGGAGATTTACCGGAAGCTCTTGTTGCCACCTCATAATGATCTTCGAGTTTACTCCTCTGGAAAATTTCTTTCTTTTGAAGAATCAGTATCAAAAAAAAATAAAAACTTTTTTCAGAGAGCGGAATTCTTTTTGAAGGGAGAAATGGGCCTGAAAATAGAATTGAGTAAGAAAAAAGAAAAAGAAAAACAATTGCATGCTTTGGAACCATTTTCTGGTCCATATACCCAAAAAGAACTTAAAAGGTCGAGAGATTTAAGGAACGAACTCTTGAATGTTGTTGATAAAAGAAAGTGTAGAGTTAAGGTTGTAGCTTATTTGTATCAAAAAAAGTTGTTTAAATTTCTCTATATAAATACACCTGATTATTTCGAAAAAGATTTAGAATTGTTCCATGCTTTTGAGAAAAGTTTGTCAAAGCATTTTTTCTCGAAAAAGAGTAAATTGAGACGGTAAAATCAAAAATCCAAAAGACAAGATAGTAGTTATTTCCGATACGCATGGAGATTTGCCTAATCAAGTTTTAACAACTTGTATTCATGCAGATAGAGTAATCCATGCTGGAGATATAGGTTCCGATCAAATTATCACAGATTTACAATCTTTAGCTCCTGTTACTTTTGTTCGTGGAAATATAGATCCAGTAAATGTTTTTCCTTCACAATCTAAGTTAATTTTAAAATTCTGGAAAATCTTTGTTCAACATATAGGCTGGGAAAAAGGTGAGCCAACTAAAGACCTGAAGGAAATAGTTAATTTAGATAGATATGAAATAGTTGTTTTTGGCCATAGCCATCAACCCCTATGTTTATTATTGGATGAGACTATTTATTTAAATCCCGGAAGTTGCGGGCCTAGACGTTTTAATTCTGACTGTACTTTTTCTGAGATTTTAATAGATGAAAAAAAAATAGATATCAGAATTTATAAGCTCAAGGATAAAACCGAAATATTTCTCCATAAAACTTTCAAGAAAAACAATGGCAAACTATATGATTGCAGTTGACCTAACCACCTTTTGCAGCACGTTTTGAAGCTTTGAGTGGATTTAATTTCTTTTCTATAGGAGTTGAAAAATCAACTTTTACATGAGTTGCTACAGGACAATGACCCCTTTCCCATCTGCTTTCAGGGTTAGGAAATTTTGTGCAATATTTACCATTTGGCATATCCACAATGTTTTCGCATGCTTTGTCATCGTCTCCTTTTAAACATTCGTCTACGATAGGGATACAACCTGACTCATCGTAAGAACATCCATTCTTTCCATTTTCTCCTTTTGTAGCGAAGAAACACTCTATTTCTTTCTCTAGAATTGTGCACAACATGATGGTCACCTTTTTTACTTGGTCCCATTCCTATCTCTGTATAAAAGAGATATTTCCGAGTCCTGGTTTGAAGATTGAACATTTTTTTTTAAACTAGTCGAATACTAAGTAAATCTGATTGTTAATGCAAGTTTGGATTTGACTATTTCTTTTGATTGCTAACTTGGTTTATTAGTTTTGTGTTATAAAGTGTTTTGTGCCTTTATTTTTTTATTCTTGAAAAACATTGGAGGGTGGAGGAGATGAAATTAATTACTGCGATTATAAAACCTTTTAAAATGGATGCTGTAAAGGATGCTCTTGGTTCCGCGGGAGTTTCAGGAATGACCATTACAGAGGTGAAAGGTTTTGGTAGGCAGAAGGGTCATACGGAGTTGTATCGTGGAAGTGAATATGTAGTAGATTTTCTTCCAAAAATAAAAATTGAGATTTTGTCTGAAGATTCAAAAGCAGAGGATGTTGTGAATACTCTTATAGAATCTTCAAGAACCGAAAAAATTGGTGATGGCAAGATTTTTGTGCAAAATGTTGATGATTGTGTTCGTATCAGAACTGGAGAACGTGGAGATGAAGCAATCTAAATAGATAGAGATATAGAAATGAAATCTCTTTTAGAATTATCAAATTTAGAGTCTGATATTTCTGGCAGGCTTTTTCATCCAACTGATTCTGGCAGAAGTGAGTTGATTTCTTTCTTTAAGGGGGTTCTTCATGATGGAAGAGAACTTATTAAAGAAGCTCATTTTCAAGGTTGTGGCGGATTAGAACTTTCACGGTTACGTTCTAGTTTTATCGATACTGTTCTTAAGAGTATTTGGTCTTTCGGATGTTCTTCTTCTGACAAAAAAGATTCAGGTATAAATTGTTCACTTCTTGCTATTGGTGGATTTGGAAGGGGTGAATTGTCTCCAAATTCTGACATTGATCTGCTCTTTGTAACTCCTGCTATTAATTCGGAAGTTCATGAGTTCACACAAAAAGTTCTTTATCTCTTATGGGATCTGGGTTTAGATTTAGGTCATAGTGTCAGGAAGATCAGTGATTGCATAGAAATTTCAAAAAAAGATTATGTTAGTCAAACCTCGATGCTTGAAAGTAGATTGATTTCAGGCAGTCCTACAGTTTATTCAAATTTTCTGAAGAAAATGCAAATATTTCTCAAAAAAGGATATAAGGCCAATCACCTTGTGCAAAGAATTAAAGAGAGAAATGAGAGATATAGAAACTGGGATCCTTCAGTTTATGTGCAAGAGCCCAATATTAAGGAAAGTGCAGGAGGATTGCGTGACTATCATGAAGTAGTTTGGCTAGTCAAATCTTTTGGTTACAATAATTTAGAAGATATAAGCAAGAATAGACCTAAAGGAATAGAGAGTTTGATAAATGCTAGAGATTCTTATGATTTTCTTCTGAGAATTCGTTCACAGTTGCATTTTCAATCTAACTCGAAAAATGATGTTTTGTCATTTTCTTCACAGATGGAAGCTGCAAAATCGCTAGGTTATGTAGATTCAGAAGCTACCTTTGCTGGCGAGTACTTAATGCAGGATTATTATCGATCTGCTAGAAATCTAAATTCATTTTGTAAGGAAATATTTGAAGATCTTGAATCTGAAGCCAAGCAGAGACGTTTTTTCGCAAAAAAAGTAACTAGAGATACAATTGAATACGGACTGATTTGGGTAGGTAGGAAGAGTTTTTCCGCAGGGGATTTTTCTGAAAATCTTAAAGGTAATCCAAATAATTTAATGTTTATCTTCGAGATAATGTATAAATATAGTTCTAATTTCAATAGTGACATTCGTGATTTGATTCGATCATCAATTCATTTAGTAGATGATAACTTTAGGTCTTCTCTTGAAGTTAGGGAAAGTTTTTTTCGTATTCTTAATGGAAAAACTGGAGTTGCTAGAGTTTTACATGAAATGCATGAATTAGGTTTTCTGAGTGCCTATATTCCAGAGTTTGAGTCCCTAAATTGTTTTGTCCAATATGACCATTATCATAGGTATACCGCTGATGAGCATACCTTGCTAACTCTTAATGTACTTGATGATCTCGCATATACAAAAGATGTAAATCTTAACGTTTTAGCTCATGTTTATAGAGAACTTGATCGAACATATTTACTGAGATTTGCACTACTACTTCATGATATTGGAAAGGGGAAAGGAGACAGGCATGTTCATAAAAGTGCTTCGTTGTTGCCTGAGATTATACTAAGGATGGGTCTTCCATCTGATGAAGGAAGAGTTCTGCAATTTTTAGTTTTGCATCATGTAGAAATGTCTATGACTTCTCAGAGGAGAGATTTGCAAGATTCTTCTTTAATAAGTCAGTTTGCAGAAAAAATGGAAACGAAAGAACAGCTTCAAATGCTTTATCTTTTGTCTTATGCAGATATTTCTTCAGTCGCCCCTGGCATATGGAATGACTGGCATGGAACTTTACTTTTTGATTTATATAAGAAGACTCTAGATGTTATGGAATCTGGTCAAGAAAGTAATGAAGAGAAGCACGAAATGGCGGTATTGGAACAGGTAAAGTCTAGAGCTGGCGTTAGATATGTAGATTTGAAAGAAGATGAAATAGAGAAACATCTTCAACTTATGCCAAAAAGGTATTTGGATCAGACAAATGTAGAAACTATTTTGACCCATATTGAACTCAGAAATAGGATGATACAAAGGAAAGAACTCTTCTCCATTGAAGTAATACACAAAAGGAGTGAAAACATTTCTGTTTTGACCATTGTTTGTTTTGATCGGATAGGATTATTTGGTTTGATTTCGTCAGTTTTAACAAAACATGCAATAAATGTTTTAGACGCTAGGATTTATACTAGAGATGATGGTCTTGTTGTGGATACTTTTCAAGTTGTAAGTGCAGATGGCGGGGTTGTTGAAGATAACGAGAAGTGGGCTTTGTTTAAAGAAGATTTTTATGATGTTCTTAATGGGGGTATTGAACTTCCAAATTTGATGAGTCAGAATAAGAAGCATTTAAAACTTAAAAAACAATTACATTTTTATATTCCTACAATCGTTGAATTTGATCTAGGAAGTAGTGAACTTGCGACTGTATTGGAAGTAATTACTCCTGATAGACATGGCCTTTTGGCAATGATTTCAAATATTTTGACAGAATCGGGTCTTTCTATTTTAAGTGCTAAGGTTTCTACACAAGGGCCAAGAGCGGTAGATTCTTTCTATTTAACTGATCTAAATGGATTAAAAGTGAATGACAAATCTCTTTTGAATTCATTAAGTGAAGAGTTGTTTTCTATGTTAGATTTGAAAAGTTCCGAGGAGGATAGTGTATTTTTCTCGTAACATTTTGGAAATAAAATTAATTTATTATCATATTAGAAATTTTTATATAGAAATAATCAATTACCTTGGAGGGTTTCAAGAATGGCGGCGAAGAAAGCAAGTAGTGCAAGTGTTTCAAATGTCTTTAAAATGGCAAAAGATAGTGGTGCCCAAATGGTTGATTATCGTTTCACGGATCTTCCAGGAATGTGGCAACATTTTACATCACCTATCAAAGAATTAGAAAAAGATACTTTTGTAGATGGTGTTGGTTTTGATGGATCTAGTATTCGTGGTTTTCAGGAAATCCAAGAGAGTGATATGTTGCTTATCCCAGATCCAAGTACTGCATTTATAGATCCTTTCATGGAAGTTCCGACACTCGTTTTGATTTGTACTGTACAAGATCCTATTACTAGAGAGGATTATACCAGAGATCCAAGAATTGTTGCCTTGAAAGCAGAAGCATACCTTAATTCAACAGGCATTGGAGATACCGCATTTTTTGGTCCTGAGGCAGAATTCTTTGTTTTTGATGATGTTCGTTATTCTACCGCTGAGAATTATTCTTTCTATGAGGTTGATTCAGGAGAAGCTGCTTGGAATACTGGTTCGGATGAAGTCCCTAATCTTGGACATAAACTCCGTTACAAAGAAGGATATTTCCCAGTGCCTCCATCTGACAGTTTGCAGGATCTTCGTTCCGAAATGTGCCTAACAATGATGGATATTGGTTTAGATGTTGAAGTACATCATCATGAAGTTGCCACTGCAGGACAGTGTGAAATTGATTTGAGGTTCGATACCATGGTTTCAATGGCAGATAAAATGATGAAGTACAAGTATGTGGTAAAAAACGTTGCTAATAGACATGGCAAAACTGCTACTTTCATGCCAAAACCTATTTTTATGGATAATGGGTCAGGTATGCATACACATCAAAGTGTATGGAAGAAAGGCAAAAACGTAATGTATAAGAAGGGAACATATGGCGATCTAAGTCAGGAAGCTGTGTATTACATCGGCGGCATCCTAAAACATGCACCTTCACTTCTAGCATTTACGAATACTACTACAAATAGTTATAGACGTTTAGTGCCTGGTTATGAAGCACCAATTAACCTTATGTACAGTTGCCGTAATAGAACCGCATGCATTATAATTCCTACTTATTCAAATAGTGAAAAAGCAAAAAGAATTGAATTCAGATGCGCGGATGCTACAGCAAATCCATATATCGCTTTTTCCGCTATGTTGATGGCAGGGATTGACGGTATTAAAAATAAAATTTCCCCGCCTGCACCAATGGATCAGAATCTTTATGAACTTCCACCAAAACAAAAAGCTAAGGTAAAACAAACACCAGGAAGTTTGGATGCTGTGTTAGATGCATTAGAGAAGGATAACGATTATTTGGTTCAAGGAGATGTTTTTACAAAGGACTTTATTCAAAATTATATTGCGTATAAGAGAGAAAATGAAGTAGACCCAGTTAGACTTAGACCTCATCCTCATGAATTCTCATTATACTACGATATTTAATTTTTCGTTTCTAATTTTTCCCCCTCTTCCAGCCTGGAAGAGGGGTTTTTTGTAAATTATAGGTATGGCATAGAACGAACTCTTTGTGCTTCGTTCGTTCCAGCAGAATGCAGAAAGCTTGTGACATCACGCAAGTATTTTTCCATGGGTGCTTCTGTCATATAACCCTTACCACCCCAAACTTCCATAGAGCGTTTTGCAATACGGAAACATGCTTCTGAACCAAAGACCTTCGCCATATAACCCAATTTGGGATCGTATCCCTCATCACGCATAGCCATATAAGCCGCGTAATGTAAAGTTTGACGGGCTGCTTGGTAATCAATATAACAATCAGCAAGCATGAAACCTACACCTTGATGTTTAATAATAGGTTTGCCCCCTTGAATTCGATTATGAGCATGTTTGACAGCATCTTCGTATGCGGCACGAGCTGGTCCAAGTGCAGTTGCGGCAGATTCAATGACAGATCCGCGTGAAAACGAACCAGAACGAGCTTTGACTCCTCCTCCAATCTCGGTTATTCGATTAGAGTCTGAAACTAGACAATCTTTGAAAATTAGTTCTGCATTTTGCGAAAGACGCTGTCCCATTTTTTCGTGAATCTCTCCAATAGTGAAACCATCCATATCGGGAGAAACCATGAAATAAGTTACACCTTCTGAAACTCCTACTTTAGGGTCGGTTCTAGTCACAAGAGTATAGAGTTTTGATATTCCGCCATTGCTGATGTAATGTTTTTTTCCGTTAATGACCCAATTGTCACCATTTTTAGTGGCACTTGTCTTGACACCAAGATCTGGGTCGTTATGTGGGTAGAAATTTTCTGAACCTACACTAGGTTCAGTCATTCCTACAGCTAGGTGAAACCTATGGTCTTCTAAAAATGCCGGTAGATATCTTGAGCGTTGTTCTTCATTCCATACTCGGTCAAGAAAATGAATAACTTTCCAAGTCTGATCAAAAGTGACAGCGATCCCTAAATCTCCCCAAGCAATTTCTTCACCAACTATACATAAATCTAAAATATTCGCACCGCCACCACCTTTTTCCTCTGAAATAGAAAGTGTGCGTAATCCCATTTTGCTCCCTTTCTCAAGTATGTCCCAAGGAAAACGCTCTACGGGATCTTGAATTTTCTCTCTTTCTAGAACAACGGGACGTATTTCATTTTCAGCGAAGTCATGTGCGATTTTTTCTAGAGTTCGTTGTTTTTCTGTCAATTCAAAATCCATTGAATTACTCCTTTATGTTGAAACTTTTTCAGGAAAGATTTTTTGATAAAATTATAATATGTAATTCTTTTGGTCCATGAACACCTTTGATAGGTGTGAGTGCAATATCAGCCGAACGACTAGGCCCGGTAATTAGATTGATACAGCTTGGCGCAATAGATTTTTTCTCAAGAAGGATGTTTTTGATTTTATTCGGCAAATCATTTAAATGGTTTAGGATTTGTTTTTCTAAAACAACACAAATATGTATTTCTGGAAGCAGAGAAAACAGTCTAGGCTGTTTTTTGCTACTGAAAATAACTATGGTTCCTGTTTCCGAGATGGCCCAGTCACAAGCGGTGATCCCGATTCTAGCTTCTTTTAGAGAGTTTCTGTTGTCATCTTGAAATATTGGTTCGAGAATCTCGTTGTTTTTACTTTGGAGATTTGTTTTTATGAATTCAGGCACACTATTAGTAATTGCAATTTTAGATTCCAAAAATCTTTGAGTAATTTCATTAATAGTTTTTAAGCTTTCTTCTTTGTTGTTAACGAAATATGATTTACCTCCTACTGATTCGATCTCTCGCATGAAGTATTCTATAGGATTATCAATTGGAAATTCTTCTGTAGTAGATTCTTCTTCAGAACTGATTCCATGTAAGTTATGAATTCCGTGGTTTGGAATTATAGGTGTTTCAGGAGAATCATTTTTTTCTTCTATGTCTTCTTCTTTCTGCTTTTTCTTAGGTGTTTTGGTAATTAGTTCTCCTTTTTCTTCAAGGATAGTTCGGAAACTCTTTTTAGCAGGAAGAGGGAGATTTCTTTTTTGAAGCTTTCTTTTTAGAAAATCAGGTTTCCAAAGCAGTTCTCCGTTTCGGGAAAAAATATTGAAGAAAATTCTTGCTACCTTAAATCCTGTTTTCCATAGCAGAGGGAACTTCATTGAAGATGCAGCGACTTTAAAGGTTGTATTTTCTATAAGAGAATTTTCTCTTCTTTTTACTCTCTTCTTTCTCATTTCTAGAAGCATTCTAGGAATATCTACCATTACAGGACATGCATCCATACATGCGCCGCAAAGACTGGATGCCATAGGTAATTCGTTAGAATTTTCTATCCCATTAAGCATTGGAGTCAAAATAGAACCAATTGGTCCGCCGTATACGGAGTTATATACGTGTCCACCAACAGTCTGGAAAACAGGGCATGCATTCTGGCATGCGCCACAACGAATACAATGGAATGCTTCTTGAAAAGGTCCTCCTAAATGTTGAGTTCTTCCTCCGTCTATAATAACTAAATGAATTTCCTGTGGGCCGTCCGATTCCATTCTTTTTTTTGCTCCGGTGAGCAAAGTGAAATAAGAAGTTAATTTTTGTCCTGTAGCACTTCTAGGGAGAACGGATAAAAGAGTGAAGGCATCTTCAATAGTAGGGACAATCTTTTCTATTCCCATAATGCCAATATGTATTTTTGGAAGAGTTGTTACCATTCTTGCATTGCCTTCATTCGTAACAAGACAAATTGTTCCGGTTTCTGCAACAGCAAAATTGACACCCGTTATCCCTAATTCTGCATTCAGGAATTCAGTACGAATTTTCTTTCTTGCTATGGCGGTTAGTGTTTCAGGGTCTTCGTCTATGTTAGGTTCAACCTTTTTCCTAAAAAGTTCAGTTACTTGTCCTAATGTTTTATGTATTGCAGGTGCAACCAAGTGGCTTGGAGTTTCATGTGCGAGTTGTAAAATCCATTCCCCTAAGTCAGTTTCAACAGGTTTGATGCCCGCATCTTCTAAAGCTTCATTTAAATGCAACTCCTCTGAGGCCATAGATTTACTTTTCACTGCAGTTTTTGTGTTGTTCTGTTTTGCGATGCTCAAAATTTTTGTTTTTGCATCATCGGCTGTATCTGCAAAATGAATATGAACACCATTCTCTTCTAGTTTTCGAATAAGATTTTTTAGATGTGTATCAATATTGTCAAAGGTGTCTTGCCTGATTTTTCTGGCACGTCTTCGCAATGCGTCTGGGGAGACAATTGTCTTGAAACTGTTAGCTCTTAATTCTGCAAATCTGCTTGTTGCAATATGCAGTGCATCCTGCAGATGAGGGTTTGAAATTGCAGAATGAGCTCTTTTGTTAAAATTGTTTTTCAAGTTTTTTCTTCCTTAGGCCATCCTGGTTTTCCAGGGCCTACAAGAGCTTGTGCAATGTGGAGAATTTTAGAATTACATTTTCTTTTTTTGAGGCCGCTTTCAATTTGTAGAATACATCCAGCATCTGCTGCTACAATCCAGTCTGCATCAGTTTTTTCTATTTTTTCAATTTTTTGATCCAACATTTCAGAAGATATTTCAGGAAATTTTATGCAGAAGGAACCACCAAATCCACAACATCTATCTGAATCTTCTAGTTCTACTACTTCTTTACAACTGTTTTCTAGGCATTTCCTAGGTGATACGCTTTCTCCAAGTCCACGCAGGAGATGACAGGAGTCGTGATACGTAGTTTTGCCAGGCAATAATTTTTTATTCTGTAACAGATCATTTTTGTTTAAGAATTGAGTTAATTCAATGACTCTTTCAGAAATTTTCACAGCTTTCTTGTAAAGATGTGGTTGATCTGTAAAAAGTGTGGGCAAGACATTTTTTAACATCCAACAACAAGAACCTGATGGAACAATGATCGGGCCTTCTCCTTCAAGTGAATCAAGTTGTTTTTTAAGAACTTCAGCCGCATCTTCTTGGTACCCATTGTTATAATGGGGTAGGCCACAACAAGTTATAGTTTCTGGATAGTATATTTCTTCTCCAGTCTTTTTAAGGAGATAAAATACAGATTCTCCTACTTCTGGCAAAAGTTGTTCTACGATACATGTCGCATATAATGTAATCATTGTAATGTGACTTTCTATATATTATAAAAAAAAAATAAAATCCATTCTAACTTAGAGCTTAGGAAATATTCAAAATATTTCTCAAATTCGTTGATGCTTTTGTCTTTTTAATGATAGCTTGGATTTTTAATGAAAAGGTGAAATCGAATGTTTGAAAAAAAAAGATATGTAATGGTTTGTACAAATGAGAGAGTTTCTGACCATCCTAAGGGTAGTTGTGCACAATGCAATTCTGTTGAAATTAGAACTATGCTGAAAGAAGAATTAGAAAAACAGAATTTAAAAGGAAAGGCTCGAATTTTAGGGACAACTTGTATGGATGTTTGCGAGCACGGAGCAGTTCTTTGTGTAATGCCAGATAATATTTGGTATGGGGGTGTTCAAGTTAAAGACGTAAAAGAGATTGTCGATGTTCATTTGATTAACGGAAAAGTTGTAGAAAGGCTTCAAATTCCGAAAGAAAATAGTGGGTTGAGCCTTTTCGAATAGTTTTTTTAGAAGGAGTTTTTTGTGGATATCCAATTAAATGAATTTCAGTTAGCACTCCAGTCAGGAGTAAGAAAATTTGTTGAGCAGGATGTAATACCAGATGCTATGAGATACGAACATAATGATGAATATCCTCATGCGATTGTAAATAAAATGAAGGATCTCGGTTATTTCGGTGCTCTAGTTCCCGAAGAATTTGGTGGTTCTGAAATGGACGCAATGAGTTTAGTCGTTTTTACTGAAGAACTTTCAAGAGGTTGGATGAGTTTGACTGGTGTTCTTGGAAGTCATTCTATGGTTGGATGGTTGATAGACAAGTATGGAAATAATACACAGAGAAATAATTGGCTTCCTGAAATAGCAAAAGGTGAAATGCGATTTGGCATTGGGATTACTGAGCCTGATGGGGGGAGTGATGTTGCATCTCTTAGAACCACTGCTAAGCGTGATGGTCAGAATTATATTGTCAATGGATCGAAAATGTTTATAACGAATTCAGAGAATGCTACTCATTTTGGTGTAATGGTTAGAACTAATCCTAACGCAGAGAAGCCACATAGGGGAATTAGTTGTATTTTAGTTAAACGCGATTTGGATGGTTTTAAGGTCAGTAGACACTTAGATAAACTTGGTTATAAAGGTATACGCACTGGGGAACTTAATTTTCAAGATTGTGCTGTAGGAGTTTCAAATCTTGTAGGTGAAGAGAATAGAGGATTTCAGCAATTGATGTCTGCGCTTGAACTCGGAAGGATTCAAGTTGCTTCAAGAGCATTAGGTCTACACCGTGCTTGTTTAGAAGAATCTTTATCATATGCACAACAAAGGAAATCTATGGGAAAGCCTATTGTTGAGCATCAGGCAATCCAATTAAAGTTGGCTGATATGGCGACTTCTTTGGAAGCAGCGAGACAACTTACTTATAAAGCAGCATTAATGAAAGATAATGATCAACGTTGTGATATGGAAGCAGGGATGGCAAAACTATTTGCCAGCGATGCTTGTCAGAGAGCGTCTGAGATGGCTATCCATATTCATGGAGGATACGGATATATCAAAGAACTTCCGATTGAAAGGTATTACAGGGATTCTATTCTCTTGCAAGTAGGAGAAGGAACGAACGATATACAAAGAATCGTTATTGCAAAAAGACTCGTTGAAAAATATCCAGTCGATTAATAATAATTCAAAACTTTAGCTTAGATAAATTTTATACTGAAAGTTCGTCTGCCACTTCTTTTAGATCTAGCTTATTTAAAGTTTCGTTTGTTGGAATCCCCTCGTTGTCCCATCCTCTGATTTTGTAGTATTCGTCTTTCATCATTTCTAATTCATCAGGAGGGCAGTGCATTCCTTTATGGGGACCATCTGGCACGGGCTCATGCATTACTTTATGCGGGAGTGAGTCATGGGATCTGTTTACACCTTCTCTTACTTGGAATGCTCTTTCTAAATTACATATTCTTTCGCCAGTTGATTCTAATTCTTCGCTTGTTGTATCCCAACCAGTAACCATATTGAGCATGTCTGCATACTTCTCGTTAATCATGGCACCGTATCCACGCTCAGCGGTAAATCGACATTGCGTGATTGAATCACCAATTGCGGTAAAATTTTGTGTTTTAACTGCAAATTCAGATTTTCCATCTGTAGTAGTGTTGTCATGATCGGATGCATACTGAAGAGTTGGTCTAGTATCGTGATGACTGCCTCCTCTTGTTCCTGTTGCGTATCCAATTGACATCCCTTTGAGAACTCTCGCACTATGTGCAGGAAGTTCTAACCCTCTAGACGCATATAGTAAATTTATTGAATCTCCTCCAATTTCTTTAGCTAGTCTTACTCCGCCTTCAGCTAAAATATTTCCAAAACCTTTTCGTAAAGAAATATCTTCAAGAAGTTGTAAGACTGTCTCTGAGTCGCCCCAGGAAAGGTCAAAGCCGACGTCACTTTTCTTTAGCATCCCTTTTTCAAAACATTCAAATGCAAGGGACATTGTTACGCCAGCCGAAACAGTGTCTAAGCCAAGTTCGTCGCAAAGTTGATTTGCTCTTAGAAGCGTTCCAGGGTCACCAATTCCTAACATTGTGCCAAGGGCAAAAATGGTTTCATATTCAGGAAGTTTCCACTGCAAACCATCAAATTTTCCACCTTTCATAATATAATCTGCACCACACGCAACTGGACATTTTAAGCAGGTAGTATCTTTTTCATGAAAATTTTCACGCATGTATTCTCCGCTAATTGGTTCACAATTCTCGAAGATTTCACTTGTAAGGTTTCTTGTTCCAAGTGCACCAAGCTTATTGATCATATTGACTAGTATAGGAGTTCCATACTTGTTTAAGGCCGCTGTTCCTGTCCTAACATCTTCTGCAGTATTGTTTACATACTCTCTAAGACCTTTTGCATCGTAAACACTAGTTTTTGCTTTTCCTTTAAGAGAAATTGCTTTAACATTCTTGCTTCCCAAAACTGCAGCTATTCCACCTCTTCCACTTATTCCATCTCTGCTTTTTCTCCATGTGTGTGCCATAGCAGCATAACGAACTTGATTTTCTCCTGCAGGGCCTATCGCTAAGACGTCTGCGCCATTTTCTTTTTCTGAAATGGCATCACAAGTCTCACGAATCCATTTTCCGGCAAGATCTTCTGCGTTTCGAAATTCTAGTCCCTCTTCTGTGATATGAAGATAGAGTAATTTTTCAGATTTTCCATGAAGGACAATTGCGTCATGTCCGGTTTTCTTTAGAGTGATAGGCCAAGCCCCACCAAAGGTACTATCAAAGAATAGATCGGTTAGCGGACTCTTAGTTACAGCACATGCACGACTTGCACTTGGAACGGCAGTGTCAGTGTAAGGTCCTACCGCGATTGCAAGGATATTTTCTTCCGACAAAGGGTCTATGTCTGCGCTAAGTTTGTCCCATAAAACTTTTGCTCCTAGACCGTTGCCACCTAAATATCTTCTGGCAGTATTTTCATCTAGTTCTTCTATGTGGGAAGTTTGATTGTTTAAATGTATATGTAATATTTTTCCTTGGTATCCGTGCATGAATTATCCCCATTATTTTGGCAGTCTTAAAATACAAACATAAAATTATAGAAATAAGATTAAAATGAAAGTTCTTTTATGGCAACTCTAAAGTGCGGAAAGATTCCGCAAAATTTAACCCTGCTTGTTTTCCATATTCTTTAGAACGTTCCATTATCCTGGGGATAATTTCTTGTATGTCTTTAATTTGGCTCTTGTGACATGCAAGTGCTTTCATCTTTATCTCAAAAAAATCTTCAATGTCAGTCCAGGTGTCGGCATTTTGAGAATTCCCGAACATAGCTAACTTTGGAGTAAATGGCATGAGTTTTTCCTCAGAAATTAGTTCAGGGAAAAAATTTTCATTTCCACATGCAGGATAAAGAGATTCAAAAACCGCTGCAGCGATAGCTAGATGGTCACTATGGTATCCGGGAAAACTGTCGTAGGAATTCATTGAAGGATCTCCTGAAACAACTATTTGCGGTTTGAAAATTCTAATTAATTTGACAATCTCTTTTCGCAGAAAAGCATTGTTCTCTAATTCTCCATCTGGAAATTTAAGAAAATGTATTCTCTTTACTCCTACAACTTCAGCTGCAGAGATTTGTTCAGATTCACGTATTTCTTGTCTTTTTTCACAGCTGAGAATTTCTTTCCCATTGCTGTTGAAACCTTTCTCCCCACTAGTTGCTATACAATACTCTACTTCATTTTGGTCATGAATCCATTTTGCAACTGAACCCGCATACCGGAATTCAATATCATCTGGATGGGCAACTACTATTAATATTTTTTTGTTTTTCAATATGACTCCATTAATTTTTTGCATCTTTTTATAACAGTAGAAAGGATAGGGCAACGACTAACCGATTCTTAGTTGAATTATTGTATCGTTTGTAATTTTATTCTGATATATTTCTGAGAGCTCTTTGATAAAGGAACTACTTTTGAAACTTGTTATGTTAGGAACTGGTGCACCTCCACCAACAGTTGAAAAGAATGGTCCATCAAATGGAATAATCTCAGGCGAAAAATTGTTCTTGATTGATGCTGGTCGAAATGTTGCGACTCAAGCCGTTCGCGCAGGATTTCCTGTTGACCAGATAGACAATATTGTTTTCACGCATTTTCATTCTGATCATTATACCGGTTTTGGAGAATTTTTTATCTCACGATGGATTATGGGTGCAAAAGAACCATTAAAAGTCTTTGGTCCAGCTCCGATCGTTGAAATTGTAAAAAGGATGCTTTTATATTATGAATATGACATTGATCTTCGCGTAAATGAGGGAAAATCAAGAGTTGGTACTCAAATTGATGTGGAGGTGGTTTCTTCAGGTGACACTTTCTCAGTTAATAATGTTGAAATATCTGCGGTTAAGGGAACTAATCACGGAAACGTAGATGATATTCTCTCTTATAAATTTCATAGAAATAATAAAACAATAGTGATCGCGAGTGATGGAAGTCCAACGAACCAATTACTTCCTTTTTCTAAAGATGCAGATATTTTAGTAATGCATGCCTGTGTCCCTGAACTTATTCAAGGAAGATTTGGAGGAAATTCGGAAACTGCGAGAATAGTAGCTTCTCATCATGCGACATTTAAAGAAATAGGAGAAATTGCAACGAATGCAAAAGTAAAAAAATTAGTTTTTTCGCATGTCGTTCCACCTTTAGCTCCTGATGCTAGGGTTATCGAAGGGATTTCAGAATATTTTAGTGGAGAAATTATAGCTGGAAAAGACCAGATGGTACTCTAAATTTCGATTCGGAGGATGGTATGCATTACGATAGTATTAAGAACGAGCATGGCTTGAAGCATGATCCGTTTAAAGCGCTAGTTGCCCCTCGACCGATAGGATGGGTTTCTACAGTTGATAAAAACGATGTTCTCAATTTGGCACCGTATAGTTTTTTTAATGCAGTTAGTGAGCGTCCTCATTATGTAATGTTTGTTTCTGCTAATCGAAAAGACAGTTTGCGTAATATAGAAGACAACGGTGAGTTTACTTGTTCTATTTCGACAATGGACACACGTGATGGCATGAATATCTCTTCGGCTCAAGTAGACTCACTCTCTGATGAATTTGCGCTCTCCAATTTAGAGACAGCTGAATCAATTTTTGTGAAACCACCACGTGTTAGACGCGCACCCGCTTCACTCGAATGTAGACTTTGGAAGATTGTTGAATTGCCCGATGTTAGTGGAGATCGTGGTCATTTTATCGTTATTGGTCAGGTGATTGGAATATTTATTGATGATAGCGTAATAAAAGATGGAATTGTTGATACCGCATCTATGCAGCCCTTGGCGCGAATGGGTTATATGGACTATGCGGTTGTAACACCAGAAACCACTTTCTCTCTTCAGCGCCCACAAGTTAAAGAAGATGGTACAGTTACAGTTCCCAAGGGAGATTGGGATGGTATCTATCGCTAGAGTGGTCGGCATTAACCTTTTGGATAATTTTTTTCTGCTTCTTCTGCTTTTGCCGATTTATTGTGATCTTCGTTTAGATCTCCGCTTCCTGAAGGACTTTTGACTGTGAAAAAGGTAGCAGGTCCTTCTATAGCACGACTCCTGTGTGGGACTCCTCTAGGAATATGGATCATGTCTCCTTGTTCTACAATTTTTTCTTCATCCCCTAAAACATAGTGAAGCTTTCCTTCTAAAACCAAAGTAAATTGTTCCTCATTTGGTTGCTCGTGTAATGGAGGTCCAATTCCCTCTGGTTTAGTAACTATACCTGCTTTCATTAATTCTCCTGGAACTCCTTTTTGAATTGAACCAGAGGGAGATATTTTTTCATCCATTGTATTTTTTTTATAAAAAGGCATTTTTTCTCCAATTTTATCTGAAACCGCCGCCACCATTCACTAGTATAGTATCAGCAGTCATAAAGTCGCATTTTCCTGAACATATAAATAAGACAAGTTCTCCAATCTCTTCTGGTTTTCCATATCTTCCCATAGGAACCCAGCTTTCTAGTTCTGTTCTAATTTCTTGGCTTGCAGTTTCCTGGAATGGTGTATCAATTGGGCCTGGTGAAATAGAAACGCATCGAATCCCTTGGTCTGCAAATTCACGAGCAACTCCCTTTGTCATAGTTACCACAGCACCCTTGGAAGCTCCATAATTTATTGCAATTTTAGGGGACCCATTTAAATGAGCCATACTTGCCATGTTAACTATGACCCCACTTTGTTTTTTTAACATTTCAGGAAGGACACATTGCATGGTGTAAAATGTGCCTTTTACATTTAAGTCGAAAGTTTTGTCCCAAATATCATCATTGATCTCAAGAAAAGGTAATCTTTCAAGTATCGAACCAGCAGAATTGAACAAGAAGTCAATGCTTCCAAATTCTGTAACAACTTGAGAAACCATTTTTTTAATGGCATCTCTTGAAGTAACATCTACTCCATATGCAAGAGAATTTCCTCCGGATTCGTTAATTTCGTTTGAAATCTTCTTAGCGCTTTTTTCGTCAATATCCGTGCAAATTACTATTGCATTCTCTCGTGCGAAAATTTTGGCAGTAGCTTTTCCTATCCCGCTAGCTGAACCTGTAATGACAGCAATTTTATTTTCAATGAAGTCATTTCCGTATGTCATCAGACACCTCATTCTCTAAGGAAATATTTATTCTAAATCAATATTTACATCCTCAAGTTTTAGTACGTTAGGTGGAACCTCTAATAAATCAGCAATTTTTTCTTTAAAATTTTTATAATGTGGAGTTTCTCTGTGCAAATCTAAATCGTTTTCTGATTTCCAGCACTCAATAAAGTGAAACCCATCTGAGTTTTTAAAAAGACTATAAAAAACACATCCTGTTTCTGATCGTGAAGGATCACACATACCTCTAAGAAGAGATTCCATTTCTGATTCCAGACCATTTTTGGGAGTAAGTGATGCTACTAAGTAGACTTTGCTCATAAATTTCCCTCTTATTATTATTAATAGTATTAATATTGGTTATGATATTAATACTTTAATAAAAATTTTTAAAAGACAGAACAAATATTTAATATAAGTGATTATGTTTTTTTATTAAGAGTTATTTTAAATTAAAGAATTGTTGTATTCTTAGGAACTAAATCAACTACAATGTTTCGGTCTCCTATTTTTTAACTTTTAATTATTGGAAATTTTAATGAGCTTTCATATTTCTTGGCCTGAGATAATGGCGCTGACGTCTTCTTTTACGTATTCGTTTACTTTGCTTTTTCTTCGTCAAGGAATCAGGAGTGCATCCCCTTTATCAGGAGCTATCGTTACAAGTACCGTAGTTTTTCTAGTTACTGCCATAGTTTGTTTAATTAATGGTTCTTATATTGATATGAATATAAGTGCTGTCTTTTGGTTTGCTATCTCTGGCTGTGTTGGTCAAGGTCTTGGGCAGTTTTTAGCTTTTACAGGTATAGAAAGGATGGGTGTTAGTCGAGCTTCCCCAATTCAAGCATCTGCACCAATTTGGTCCGTATTGCTTGCAGTAATTTTTCTAAGAGAGACACCATCGTTAGGAGTCTGGATAGGTGCATTTTGTGTTTTTGCTGGAGTAGCCTTGCTTTCAAGGTCTACCAAAGATGATTCTTCTTCAGGTTGGAGTTGGTTTAGAGGAGCTCTAATTTTTCCTATTCTTGCTTCGTTTTGTTTTGGTATGATGCCTGTTTTAACAAAATTTGGATATGCTTATACTCCTACTCCTCTTTTGGCTATAAATATTGCTTTTGGTTCGGCAAGTTTGTTTCTTATTTCTCTTTATTTTGCTTTTCGGTCTAAGTATCAGTTTCATATTGATAAAAGAGCAGTAGGGTGGTTTTCTTTAGCTGCAATTACTACTGGGTTGTCTTCGTTAACATTTTGGACTTCTTTAACTTTAGGTGATGTTTCAGTTTTAATGCCGTTAAGTAGACTGGCACCATTATGGATTCTTTTATGGAGTTATCTATTTTTAAAACATCTTGAAAAAATTACTTTGAGAATTGTGATAGGTGCGTTTTTGGTTGTCTCGGGTGGATTTTTTATTCTTTCTTTTAAATAAGAGTTTAATAAGTTGCTAGATCTTACAATTTTCCAAATTAGTTCTTTATTGGTCCTTCTTGCCGCTTTTTTTGGATACTTGAATGAAAAATATCTGCGCCTTCCATCTACGATTGGAATAATTTTAATCGCTCTTTTTTCTTCTTTTGTAGTCATCTCGATAGATCTTCTTTTTCCTTCCTTTGATCTAGCCGTTCGTTCTCGGTCGTTTATATATAAGATAGATTTCAACAAAACTTTAATGGAAGTGATGTTAGGGTTACTTCTTTTTGCTGGGGCCTTGCATGTAGATGTCGAGAGTCTCCTGAAAAGAGGGTGGGCTATATCTTTAATGGCCACATTTGGAATTGTTTTTTCTACTCTTTTTGTTGGAATGATTTTTTATTTCGTCTCTGCTTTGTTTGATCTTTCAATTCCTTTTGTTTGGTGTCTTATTTTCGGCTCTCTAATTTCACCAACTGATCCAGTTGCAGTTTTGGGAATTTTTAAGACTGTTAAAATTTCTCCAACTTTAAAGGCTATGATTTCAGGGGAAAGTCTTTTTAATGATGGTGTGGGCGTCGTTGTCTTCACAGTTTTGGTAGCAATTCTAACTGCAGGAAATATGGATTTTTCATCAAATTTGATTGTGGGATTTAAGTATTTTGTGAAAGAGGCTTGTGGTGGTGGGTTGCTAGGCTTTTTGACAGGATGGATTGCATTTAGAGGTATGAAATCAATTGACGAGCATAATACCGAAGTTTTGATCACTCTTGCTCTTGTACTTGTTACGTATTCTTTGGCTTCTATTTTGCATGTTTCTGGTCCTATAGCCGTCGTTATTGCAGGCTTGCTGATAGGAAATCATGGTTCTAAATTTGCTATGAGTGAGAATACAAACGAACACGTTCAGAAATTCTGGGATTTGATAGACGAGATATTAAATGCAATTCTTTTTCTTCTTATAGGCTTAGAAATAATTTTATTAGATTTTAAATTCAATATTCTACTTCTTTCTCTTGTATTTATTCCCATTGTTATTCTTTCACGCTTTTTGAGTGTAGGTGGAATAATTAAGACTCTCTCGCTATTTAGAAAATATGAAAAAGGCACAGTGCGAATTCTAACTTGGGGAGGTATTCGAGGGGGTATATCAGTTGCTTTGGTTCTTTCTTTATCTGAAGGAATTTATCGAGATATTCTTCCATCTATAACTTATATAATAGTTATATTTTCAATTATTGTTCAAGGTTTAACTATTGAGAGGGTGATTAAAAGATTTTTATGAAATCGTGATCCCAGGTCTACCCACCTTTATGCTGGATAGACTCGGGCGGAGGGATCACAACATTTTCTTGAAAATTGAACTGTAATTTATACTATATGATTGTTTTTTTTGCAATATTTAATTTTGGCAGGTTTTTATAATGAAATTATATAAGTAAATGATAATCAGGTAAAAGTAGCAAATTCAAACAATTGAAAGGTACAGTTAATTATGAATATTAATGTAGGGGTAGTGGGTCTAGGTAATATGGGTAGTGGAATAGCTCATAATTATATTAAAAAAGGAGTATCTCTAAAAGTTTGGGATTCAAGCAATGTGTTATGCAAGAATTATGAAAAGAAGAAAAACGTTGAGGTGATGCATCCTGCTATTATGTCGAAGTGTTGTAATGTAGTTTTCTTTGTTGTTCCTAGTTGTATTGAAATAGGTACATATTTAAATGGTAGAAATTCTATGCTGACTAATCCAAAGAAAGGTTTGGTAATCTATGATCTCACTAGCTCAGATCCTAAAGAGTCAAGTAAATTAGCTAAAAAAGCAAAAAGAAAAAATATAGATTATTTAGATGCAGGAATGAGTGGAGGCGCAACTGGAGCGAAGGCTGGGACTTTGACGCTGATGATTGGAGGGGATGAAAAAGCTTTTAATAAAACCAAAAAGATACTTTCATTTTTTGTTGAAAATTTTTTCTATCTTGGCAAGAGCGGCTCGGGCCATACCTTGAAACTAATTCACAATATGGTTTGCCATTCAATATTTTTGTCAACTTGTGAAGGTGGAAAAATGGCAGAAAGGGCAGGAATTAACCTTAAGGATATGATTGATGTTTTTAATGTTGCGAATGCAAGAAGTTATGCTAGTCAATTTAGATTTCCTTTGCACATTTTGTCAGAAAAATGGGATGCAAAATCTAGAGTTTATAATTTGCATAAAGATGTTGGGATGGCAGTTGCGCTTGGCAAAAGTTTAAAGGCACAAGTAGATTTAGGAGAATCTACCTTGAATTTCCTCAAAAAGGCTATGAGCTTTGGAATGCAGGACACAGATTACTCACTTCTTTATAAAGATTTTGAAAAAATTCGAAAAGAAAAATAAAAAGGTGCGGTATTTTCCTTATGTACGAACTAATATAAATTAAGTTAGAATTAAGTCCTTTTTTTAGGAAATATATATGAAACTTGTGGTTGGAATAACTGGTGCTTCGGGATCAATATACGGAATTCGTATGATGGAAGTTCTCCATAATTCATTTTCTGAGGTGGAGACCCATCTCGTGATTTCGAAAGCTGGGCTTAGGGTTATGAAGTATGAAACAGAATTTACGGATAAAGATATTTCTGAACATGCTTCTATTACACATCCTGATTCTGATATTGGAGCTGTGCCCGCAAGTGGAAGTTCAGGGATGGATGCTATGGTGATTATCCCTTGTTCGGTTAAAACTCTTGGTCAAATCGCGTCTGGTGCAGGAGATAACCTTGTGTGTCGTTCTGCAGATGTTTTTTTGAAAGAAAATAAAAAATTGATTTTGGTAGTTCGTGAAATGCCTTTGTCTGCAATACATCTTGAAAATATGTTGAAATTGTCAAGGCTGGGTGTAACGATAATTCCTGCTTCCCCTGGTTTTTATCATGAACCGAAAGATATAGATGATCTTGTGAATCATGTGGTTGGAAAAGCTCTAGACTCTCTAGGATTGGAACACGATATTTTTAAAAGATGGACTGGGCAAAAAAAAGAAAAATAATATTTCCTATTACAAGAAAAACAAATCCCCCCCCTATAATTTAGTAGTTGATCTTCGGGTAAAGATTGTCTATGATTTCGCTTAATCAATAATTATGTTTTTTGCCCTGTATTTCTTTTAAGGGTGTACTACTGTTCTGAAACTCATAGGAGGAAGTATTGTGAATTTAGTAAGAAAAGTTTTTTTGCTTGTTCTAGTTACAGTATTTGCTGTTAGTTTTAGCGCTTCAGGTGTTTTTGCTGCAAAGAGAGTGAAAACTGCTGTTGCAACAGCGGGACCAGGTGCTGCCGCATATGTTATTTGGGGTGGTTTGGCTGCTTTGGTTTCTAAAGAATCCAAAACAGTGGAAATGAATAACTTAACCACTAGAGGTGCTGTGGAAGATATTCGTTTAGTAGAAACTGGTAAAGCTGAATTTGGGTTGGGTGTTGCAACACTTCTTCGTTTGGCTTTTGCTGGGAAGAAAATGTTTAAGAAGAAATACACAAATAACTGTGGTCTTGGACCTGCAACTGCTTCTAAATTCCATATTGGAGTTAAGAAAAGTTCCGGTATCAAGACAGTTGCTGATTTAAAAGGAAAAAGAGTGAGTTATGCGAAAAAGGGTAGTAGTACTCACTTCATGACAAGAACTATTATTAAATTGGCAGGACTTAAAGGTAAAGTTAGAGAAGAGAATCTTAACTGGAACGTAGCAGCAGATGCTATTAAAGATAATCGTTTGGATGCATTTACAATTCCAAATCCAGTTCCTTCACCTGCATTTGTGAAATTCTCAACAGCACAACCTATTACATTACTTCCAGTAGAAGGAAATATTTTAAAGCAGATGTTGAAAATGAATCCTGCATATTTCCCAATTACTATTGAAGGTGGTGTTTACGATGGTGTAGACAAACCAGTTCCAACTATTGGTTACACAGCATGGACAATCGTAGGTTGTAATGTTCCTAATGATGTTGTTTATGAAGTAACACGTTTAAACTATTCCAAAGCAGGTATGGACTTCTTGTTGAAGGTTCATAAAGGTTGGAATACTGGATTCTCAATCATGCCTGCATTGGATCAAATGGCTGCAATCGGAATGAAGATCCATCCAGGTGCTGCTCGATATTGGAAAGAAAAAGGTCATAAAATTCCTGCATCAATCCAATAAGTATTTTTTAAATTCCTCCCAGGTTCAACCTGGGAGGAATTATTTTTTTATCCCTAATTTGAGAAATTGATTACTTCCGCCAAGTTTTTCAATCTCTTTGTGAGAAAGTCAAATGTCACAGGTCAGTGCTTTTTTTGAAAAAGTAAGGGGTGTTTTGGGCGCTGGTTTACCTGACACTAGAAATCTATCCGGTGCATATCTTTGGTTATTTAGAGTCCTTGGTTTTATTTTTGCGGTTTATTTTTTGTTTGGTGCCGTAAATGGAAGTTATACATTCTTTGGGCCTAGATCATGGACCGGACTACAGGATTTAAGAACACTGGAATTTCCATATTTAATTGAAGTGGGAATTTATGAATTTAGCAAGAACTTATACGGCGAACAGTTTATGCTTCCTCTCTTTATCTTTTTCACTTGTGTTTTGACTTATTTAATTTATCCAGCAAGAAAAAATTCTCCTAAAGATCGACCTTCTTCGATTGACCTTGTTCTGATTATTTTGTCTTTTCTTGTTTTGTGTGATTTTATATATTTTTATGAACCAAGAGGAGATAGAGCGGGAATTGTAGTGGATACGGGATTTTGGGGTAATGATGTTATGTTTGGATTTATTGCCGCTGTTCTTGTATGGGAGTGTTGTAGACGTGTACTCGGAATCGTTCTTCCTGCAGTAGCATTTGTCTTTTTATTTTATGATTGGGCTGGGAACTGGTTCCCAGGAATTATTGCTCATAAAGGAAATGATTTCGGATATGTAATGAGTTATTTGTATAGTCAGGAGGGTATCTATGGAATCATTACCAGGGTGTATGCACAAGTAGTATTTATCTTCATGATTTTTGGAGCTCTCTTAGAGGCTACTCGTGTTGGAGATGTTTTTGTAAATCTTTCTTTTGCTTTAGTGGGACGTTTTAAAGGTGGTGCTGCAAAAGCTTCTGTTGTTTCCAGCGGTCTTGTTGGTTCAATAGTAGGAAGTGGTGCGGCGAATATAGTTATTACTGGAACCTTTACCATTCCCCTAATGAAAAAAGGTGGATTTAGACCAACATTTGCAGCTGCAACCGAAGCGGTATCAAGTATTGGTGGACATTTAATGCCACCAATTATGGCATCAACAGCTTTTATCTTAGCTGCTATGACTGAGACTCCATATTGGAAGGTTGCATTAATCAGTCTTGTGCCCGCATTGTTATATTATCTTTCTGTTTTCATGTCAGTACATTTTTATGCTACCAGACACGGATTGCGCGGTCTTGAAAAAGACGAACTTCCTGATTTCTGGAAAATTATGAGAGAAGATGGAATTCTTTTGGTTCCAGTAGCGCTCCTTATTTTTCTTCTGATTTTGCAATTCTCACCTTTTTTTGCTGGGTTTTGGGCGATAGTAGCAGCGATAGTTTTTGCTACGATTAGAGAGAAATGTTGGTATCTTTTAGGTGTGGAGGCTCTCGTGTTTGTTGCCAGTCTTATAAAGGGTGGGGACATGTTGTATTTGTATACTATTATTGGATGTCTACTTGCCTGGAGACAACAGCAATCAAAAGAAATTATGATTCGAATTGCAAATGCCTTTGTGCAAGGATCAAAAAATTCTCTAATAATAGGGGCAACAGCAGGAGTTATGGGTTTAGTTTTGACAGGTGTAACTCATCCTGATCTAGCACAAAAAATGACATTGATTATTTTATCTTATTCCTACGATATGATTTGGCTTGCCGTAATTCTTGTTGCTCTTGCCAGTTATATTCTTGGGATGGGAATGACAATTACAGCAAGTTATATTCTGATTATCATTTTAGCGGGACCTGCATTACAAGACCTTGGTCTAAAGATGTTGACTTCTCATATGATTGTTTTATGGCTTAGTCAAGATGCTGCGTTGACCCCGCCGTTTGCGCTAGGTGCATTTGTGGCAGCAGGAATAGCAAAGTGTGATCCAATGAGAACAGGGTTTACTTCATTGAAATTAGCTAAACCTCTTTATGTTGTTCCTCTACTCATGGCTTATACCCCTGTTTTGATGGATAGCCCTAACCCTGGTTCGACAGCTGAATGGTCATCTGTTTTGCTAGTATGGTTTGGTGCGTCTTTAGGATTCATTTGTTCTGCTGCAGTTTTAGAAGGGCAATTTCTAAGGACTTTAACTGTGTCAGATCGAGTTTTATTGTCAATCGCTTCTCTTCTTTTGTTCTGGGAACAACTGGGTGAGTGGGATAGAATTTGGTTTAATTCAGTGGGACTTGCTTTGATGGTTCTTTCATTAATCATTCAAAAATTGGGAAATATGAAGGACAAAGACGATAATTCTCAAAAAATGTCAGCCCAGCCTGTTGCTTAAGCTTTAGAATTAATCTTCCATTTAAAACTAATCAGTCCAGAAGCCACCGTTGACGTCAAGACCTTCTCCATTAATATGTGCGGACTCTTCACTTGCAAGATAAAGTACCGACGGCCATACGTCTTCTGGTGTTGTAAGTCTTCCCATTGGATGAGATTGTTCTGCTTTTTCTAGCATGTCCGGAGGAGATTGGAAATGCAGACCAGTGTCTGCTGGGCCAGGCATAATACAATTCACAGTGACACCAGTTTTTGCTAATTCCCTAGCTAAATTAAATGTCATAGCAAGAAGTCCTGCTTTTGCAGCAGAGTAGGTAAGGTTTGGACCAATTCCACCCATTTTTCCTGCAATTGAAGCAAAACTAATAATTCTTCCGCTTCCAGACGTCTTAAGCGCATCTATTGTCTCTTGAATGCAAAAATAAGGAGCTAAAAGATTTACGCCTAATACGGGATCCCAATCCTCTTTTGTGAGTTCAAGTGGTGGTCTTATTGGCATATATCCCGCAATATTGCAAAGAACATCACATCCATCAAGCCAGGATAGTGCATTTTGCATTGTAGATCTAAGTTCTTCAATGTTAGTTAGATCGCAAGAAGTTTTTTTTAAATTTTCTGAATCAGGCAATGAAGAATCGAGGAGGGACTGGTCAATGTCAGTAGCAAAGACCTTCGCTCCTGAGTCTAAGAATGCTTCTGTAATTCTTACTCCCATCCCACCTGTTGCACCAGTGAGAATTATCTTTCTGTTGCTGAAATCAAATTTGATCGGCATGTTTTGCTCCGAAATTAAAATTGAAAATAGAATCGATTTTTGTAACAAAGTTTTATCATGAGATTTGCTTAGTTACAATTCCACAAAGAACTAAATTCATTAGACACTTTCGTTTTCTAGTTTCTCAATAGAATCTTCTACCATTTTTGTGATTTTTTTTCGGTGTTCACTTTTCGACTGAAATTCTATTTGTTTCGGGTTTATTATTTTTCCAAAGTTTAAGGAAAGTCTCGTTGAGTCTGAGAAGAACGATCTTAGATTAAAGAGTGTGTCTGACCCTTTAATAGAAACAGGTAAAATAGGAGTATTGCTTAGTGCAGAAATCATGCCAATACCTGATTTTATAATGAGTTGATCTCTTTTTTCGAGTATTCCACCCTCTGGGAAAATGACTATGCATTCTTCTGATTTTAAAATCTTATTTCCTATTTGAAAGCTTCTTCTAGTGAATCCATCACGATCTATCAATATAGCTCCAAATCTAGTAATAAGTTTAGAGAAAAAATAATTTCTGAAAAGTTCTTTCTTGGCATAGTAGAATAAATTTCTAGAGATAAAAGCGCTTAGAATTATTGGATCTAGATAACTTAAATGGGTTGAGGCTATAATTAATGGACCTTCAGTAGGTATGTTTTCTATGCCTTTAGTTTTGTAGCCGGAGTACGCGATCCATAGAGCGATTCGTACTAACTTTTTTGCCCAAAGAGGATGTTTGTTTTTAGATATACTAATTTCAGATATTTTGGATTTATTTAAATCATTCATTTCCTAGTAAAGCTCTTCTATAGTTACTATCCTTTTTTCTCTAGAGGAGAGAATGATGGCTTCCAAAACAGCGCTATTTCTTAAGCCGACAACTCCGTCTACCTCAGGAGTGTAATCTTGAATAATAGATTGTGCGAAATCTGATATTTCTGCAACCAGTGGAGCAGTTACTGGATCTCCTGAAACTTCAAATTCTTCTACTAATTCGCTATTGTCTTTTCCCCACAGAGTAATTCTTGTCCCCTCATTTTCAGCGATTGCATTTCCTTCGGTTCCGTAGACTCTAGCGTAAAAAACTTTTGGAGTTAACATATTAGAGCCGAGATATCCAAATGAGCCTGACTCGAATTCTAGCAATGTTACGGTCACATCTTCTAGATCTGTGTCTGGTTTTACAGACTTGCTATAGGAAAAAACATTTTTTACAGGTCCTAAAAAATATTGAAGATTGTCAACTTGATGAATTCCTAGTCCTGTCATAGCGCCTGCAGGACTTTCATCTGGATTTGATCTCCAACTATCAGGAGAAAGAGTAGAAGCAAATCCATAGGAAAAATTTGCTTCTGCTTGGACAATAGTCCCTAGTTTTCCAGATTGAATCCAATCTTTTAATTTCCTGTGTGCTGGCTGAAAACGTCTTTGGTGACCAACAGCTAGTTTTACATTAGCCTTTGAACACGCATCTAAAGCAGTTATTCCTTCTGCTACGTTAAGAACAAAAGGTTTTTCTACTAAGATATGTTTTTTTGCATTTGCAGCATCTACGATCATACTTGCATGTGTGGAATGTGGTGTTGCAAGAAAAATGGCATCTATCTCGGTATCATTTAGAACTCCTTCCCAACTTTCGATGGGTCTACAAGAGTGTTTTTTTGCGAATTCGCTTCTTGTTGATTCTGTTCTTGCGAAACACGTATTTATCTCTAGTCCGTCTACGTTCTTAGAAGCATTGACTAACTCATCACCCCACCAGCCTAATCCAACAATACATGTCTTGATGTTTTGTTTGCTCATTTAACTTGCTCCTTGATTCTGTTCTTTGTCTCTTTTGATTTTTACTTTTCCGAACGCTAATATTACATCTTCAGATGTGATAATGCCAAGCAATTCCGTTGGATCTTCTCTACTAACGACTGGCAAGCGGGAGATACGTCTCGATCCAAGTTTAGCCATAACAGAGTCAAGAGATTGATCTGGGTGAGCGTGCAGTACGTATTTTGTTGTTGCAAATTCAGTTATTCTGTTATCCTCTTTTTGTATTGCTTGAGCTTGTCTAAAATCATAGCGACTTATCATTCCTTCTAGTTTGTTGTTTCCGTCTAAAATCGGATATCCAGAGTATGCTAGATTTCTCGTTTCTTCGATTGCCTCTGTTATGGTTAATTTGTTCGATAATGTTTTGACATTTGTTACCATTGCGTCTTCCACATGTATCTCGTGTAAAATGTGATCGGTTTCGTAGTTAGGAAGGGCAATTCCATCTTGATGGGAAAGAGAGGCGTAAATCGAGTCTGGTTGCCAATATTTTGATAATGAAAAAGAAATAGTATTCGCTATCATCAAAGCTAAAATAATATTGTAGTCTTGAGTAAGTTCGAAAATGATAAGTACCGATGTCATCGGTGCACGTATAACTGATGCAAAAGCCGCACCCATACCTACAAGAGCATAACTTCCAGAATTGCCTATAATAGATGGAAAAAAAACTTCCATTATAGAAGCAACTGTCCCTCCAGCCATTGCACCTAAAAATAAAGTAGGTGCAAAAATTCCCCCGCATGATCCTGTGCCGTATGAGATAGAGGTTGCTATTAATTTTAAAATTAGCAATATGGATAGAATGTAAAATGTGTAACTACCAGATAACGCTTTGTTTACAAAGGGATATCCTACACCAAAAATCTGAGGAAATTGTAATCCAATGATCCCTATACATAATCCTCCTAGAGTAGTAAGTAAAATAGATTTCCAGCCAGTAATATTTATCCATTTTGATCTTGTATATAAGAGAGTCTTGCAAAAGATTGTCCCTACTAATGCACAAAAAACCCCAACTAAGGCATAAATGAAGAGTTCCATTGGATTTTCAAGCGAATATTCTGGAACCAGGAATACAGGTTGATTCCCTAGGATAGATCTTTCAACTACTGCTGCAGTTACGGATGCTAAAACGATAGATCCTAAAACACGAGCATTTAAATCTCCAACGATTTCTTCAAGGGTGAAAGTGATTGCAGCAAGGGGAGTATTGAATGCAGCCGCTATTCCTGCAGCAGCGCCAACTGGAATGAGAGACTTTATACGTTGTCTTTTCATAGAAAACATCTCTCCTATCCAGCTCGCCATTCCAGAGCATATTTGAACGGTTGGTCCCTCTCTTCCTAAACTAGAACCAGAGCCTATATTGATTAGTCCTATAAAGAATTTTCCAATCCAGACTTTTTTAGGGATATGACCGTTGTGAACTGCATAGGCAATTTTAGTTTGTGGGATTCCACTACCTCTGGCGTCTGGAACTATGTATTGGAGTGAGATAGCCGCTATTAATGCACCAAGAGCAGGAATGAGTATAATTAAGAACCAAGAGAGAGAACTTTGCGAAGTTAAATGAGAAGAGCCAAAAAGAAATTCTTGAAGCCATGCTATCGACAAATGAAAAGAAACTGCCGTTAGTCCAGCTAATAATCCAACAAAAATTGTTACTACGTAAAATATGCCATCTCTTGCAAATCCGAAGTGCAAAAGCCAACTGAGCAGATTAATTCTGAATTTTTGTTTTTTCATGATGGTTCCGTTTGTTTTGCTTTTATGTGCGTAATTATTTCAAAGAAATGTGAGAGTTCTAAATGAATTTAGAATCCTTCTCTTTTAAGACGAGCACTGTTCCAAGATGCATTGATAGTGTTTGTTTTTTTATCGAGTTCTGCCATATCACAAAATATCTCAATCCGATGCCCATCAGGGTCGCAAAAATACATCGCTCTGTTTTCACCCCATGTCCCATCACCTTCAGGGTGAGTGGGGCTGTGAACAACAGGTCCTCTGACAATTTCAATATTGTTTTCTGTAATCCATTCTTCCCATTCATGAAATTCTTGGAGGGATTCAACTTGAAAAGCAAAATGATGCACGCCTAAATCTACAGTCGAGCCTTGGTCGGTTTTTGGGATTTTGGCAAGTTCTTCTTTTTCTGTTTCTGGAAAAAAAACGAGATTGAGATCGTGGTGTAGTGGTCCGCATCTGAGAAAGCAAAGACCTGATTTGAAAATAGGGTGTTCTCCTGGGTCATGTCTTTCAGAAACAGTGAAACCTAAGACGTTTATATAAAAGTCTAAAGAAATATCTATATTTGAAACTTTTATGGCTATATGTTGAAGGCCTTTGAAACCATTTGAGGGTATTGGCATCTTGTATCCTTTATTTTTATGATGCTTCTAACTGTAAAGATGATATTATCTCAACTTCATTCTCGGTCAAGTGTTATTTTGTCTTCTGTTCAATTTAGTCTTTTGAGCTTTACCGAGAATTTGCTATAGGATAGGTTGTATGAAAATTTCACATAGAGGAGCTGAGTATGAGTTTGAAAACTGGCGTAGTTGGTTTAGGTGTTATGGGAGGTGCTTTTGCAGGTCATATGCTTGATTCAGGTTTTGAAGTTCAGGGATTTGACCCTTCAGAAGAAGTATTTGAAAAATTTGAAGGAAAATCTTTAGTTCGGTCGAATTCCCCAGCTGAGGCCGCTTCAAATGTTGATTTGGTCATGCTTTCCCTTCCTAATTATAAGGTTGTTGAGCAGGCCGTAATCGGAGATACCGGTGTTTTTGCTGGATGTAATGAAGGAACGGTCATAGCTGATATGAGTACTGTCCCTCCGAAATTTTCAAAAGAGATGGCAAAGATAGCGCAGGATAAAGGGTTGACATGGTTAGACTGTCCTGTGAGTGGTGTTGGGAAGCAGGCTGCAGTAAAGGATTTGGTAGTTATGGTAGCTGGTCCCAAAGCCGCTTTTGAAAAGTCGAAAGCAGCTTTTGATGCTATTGGGAAAAAAACTGTATATGTAAGTGAAAAAAATGGTCATGCAGCTCAACTTAAATTGGTTGTGAATTTGGTTTTGTTCGTGACAATGGCAGGGGCAGCTGAAGGATTGACATTGGGTCTCAAATCGGGACTAGACCCAGATGTTATGTTAGATGTTCTTTGTTCGGGTGCTGCTGGTTCAAATGTTTTAGAAGTAAGAGGTAAGGATATGCTTTCAAATCATTTTCCTCCATCAGGACCAATCAATATAGTTTTAAAGGATCTCGAATGCGCCATACAATCTGCTAAAGATCAGGATGTGCCCGTGCCATTGGCTGGTTTGCTAGAACAGATATATCTTTCTCAAAGAAGTAAAGGAAGAGGAAATGAAGATGGAAGTTCAATCTTTAGAATTTTTCAAGAACTAGCAAACTACCAGAAGTAGTATATTTCTAAAATTCTTTTATAGTGGTTCTGATTACTTTTTCAAGTTCCTCATCATTGAGTGTTTTCAATTGCTCGAAGGTCACGACTGCCTGTTTTTCTTGATCTCCACGTTCTCCCCACCATAAAAGAAAACTCTCGTTTAGGTATCCATATTTTATAGGGATTTCTACATCTGTTATCTGTTTCCCCAAAATATGACTAATACGTTCCGCATATTCTTTGCTTTTTTTTCTTATTTCATCTATTTCTTGCATAACAAAACCTTTTTCATTAGAGATTTGTGTTTTTAAAAATATAGCCATCTTCCGCTTTTTTCACGTCTACGTTTTCCAAAATCGTTCATTTTGAGAAGTTCGGTTCCTTTAAAAACAGGACCGTCCACACAGACTCTCCATCCTGAACAGGAACATTGTCCACATAACCCTACTGCACATTTCATGTATCTTTCAATTGCGAAAAATGATTTTTCGGGAGGGAGTTCTTCCATACATGCTTTCATCATCATTTCAGGACCGCAAATCGCGTAATTTTCTGAATGAAATGGAAGAAGTTTTGTTATAACTCCTTTTTTGCCTAAAGAGCCGTCATCTGTTGTAACATGGACATCTCCCATCTTTTTGAATTCTTCTAAGTATAGAATTTCACTTTCAGTTCTGCCGCCAAGAAGAAAGGTAGGATTTTTTGAGGATAGTGCTAGTAATCTTAATTCAGCAATCCCAACACCACCTCCAATAAGTGTGATATTTTTGAATTCTGGGTAACCATTTCCCAAAGGACCTCTTATTCCAATTTCTCTTCCTGGTTCTAACGCGGCTAGGGATTTAGTGAATTCTCCTGCTATTTTCAAGGTAATTCCATTTGAGTAAGAAAGTGTGAATGGTTTTTCTCCGATCCCAGGGATCCAAACCATGAAAAATTGTCCGGGTCTTGCTTTGGGTTCGAAGTCAAAGAAAATTGTATGGATTAATTCACTTTCACGTTTGTTTTCCAGTATTTTGACTATTTCTCTCATTTTGACTCCTGAATATTCTTGTGAGCTTTTCCGACAAATTCGTGAAAGTTTTTCCCTTGGAGATACGATTGAATGCCTGACCAAATATCTTTCGTTGTTTTTATAGATTCTTCTGTTGATTTTCCAAGAAAGACGGTCCCAAGACCTAAGACAGATGCTCCTGCTAATAAGTATTCTACTCCATCTTCCCAAGTCTCAATACCTCCGTAGGCTATTATAGGACATGAAAATCTTGAAAATGCCTCGAAGGTCATGAGCAAGTTGATTGGTTTCAGTGCCTGACCACTAATTCCACCGGAAGTTCCTGCAAGGATAATTTCTTTTGTTTTGATATCGATCGATAGTCCTGGACCTAAAGTATTAGCGCAACCGAGTCCGTCAGCACCAGATTCTAGACATTTCTCTGCTACAGCTAAATAATCACTATTGGGAGATAATTTAGCAATTATTGGTTTGTCTGTTGAATTTCGGACACTAGAAGTTATTTCTCCTGAAAGAATAGGGTTTTGGCCAATGCTCTCCATGATTGTTTTTTCTCCTGGTTCTTTATTCGGACACCCTAAATTGATTTCTATAATATCCGCAAAGGGAGAAACTTTTTCGGTAACATGAGAAAATTCTTTTGGATTGCCACCATAGATTGAGGCAATCAAAAGGGATTTTTTAAGTCTGATTTTTGAGAGTTCATCAATCCAATCATCTAGGTCTTGAGTTGGAAGAGCAAGAGAATTGAGAGTAGGTCCTCCTGGCGAATTGTTGTAAATGATAACTGGATTTTCGTTTCCTTTTTTTTCGTTAGGACCGATAGATTTTGTGACATATCCTCCAATTGAAGCACCCTGATTTTCAAAAGTTTCAAACACTTCAGGATAACTTAAAATTCCACTAGCATTTATGATAGGAGGTGATATTAAAGGGAATGATTTCAAAATTTGTATCCATATTTGATAATCAAAAAAAACTAGTCTAAGTATAAGAATGATTAGCGTTCACTGCAAAGAGGTATTTTTATTTCTTTAATTATTTTATTCTTATCTTTGATTGTAATATGTTTCAGTTGATTTATTTTTTTTGTTTTTCTTTTCATTTTTATGGAAGAGACCAAAATGCTGGCTCTGGTAGTTCTTTTATATTTAATTTCTTCAATTGGTCATCTGTACGTTATGTTGACTGGTAGAAAAAAATTATTCAATTTTGTTCTTGTTTGTCTGATTTCCGGATTTGTCGTCCATGGTATTTTATTGGCATCAGCATTTTCTTTGTCTGAAGATAAAGGTATGGGTGTTTGGTTTAGCGGTATATCTTGGGTAATTTTGTTATTTTATCTTCTTCTTTATGCAAAGTATAAAGAAATTGCATTTGGCGGATTTGCTGTCCCAGTTGCTTTTGTTATTGAAGGATATGCATCTACTTTTCCTGGTCTTTTGGGGGGTGGTTCTTCAGAAATAGAAGGGTATCTACTGAAAGGTCATGCATACTTGGCTGTTCTAGGTATGGCGGCTTTTTTCCTCCTTATGTTTACTTCTGTTATGTATATCATTCAGTCTTCGCAATTAAAATCAAGGCGTCCTGGAGCATGGCTTCATAGGTTGCCTGCCTTAAATGTTCTAGATGATTTGGGCCATAAAATTTTATATTTTGGATTTGCGTTCTTAACTTTTAGCTTATTGCTAGGATCAATGTGGGCTCGATCTAAGCATGGTACATTTTGGAGCCTTGATCCTTTTTCCCTTATTCGAACATGGCCATTAGGTCTCACGTGGCTTGCTTATGGTTTGCTATTGATTTGCAGAATAACTAGAAGTTGGAAAGGAATGAGGTCGGCTATTTTTTCTATGTTTTGTTTTGTATGTGTGATTCTTTCTTTGTTAAGTCATTTTTAGGAGATTAAGTGATAGACAAAAATTCCTTGATATTAGTAGGAATAAGTCACCATAGAACCCCTATAGAAATAAGGGAGCGATTGTTTATTCCCGAAAATGCTCTTTTGGATTCTTTGAAAAAATTGAACTCTTCTGGTTCCCTTGAGGAATGTTTGATTTTATCAACTTGTAATCGAGTAGAAGTTTATGCGTCTACTCAAAATTATGAAAAGTGTGTAAGTGCAATTCACGATTTCTTTGTTGAAGTGCAGAATATTGATCCTGGA
>MDTE01110240.1_pt1 | contig 43777 bp, 29 predicted proteins | sample 811231 | NCBI WGS metagenome assembly MDTE01 (sample SAMN05326651, study PRJNA326480) | marine metagenome | isolation source: seawater | place: Indian Ocean: Red Sea | collected 2010
AGAATTCTTCTTTACCAACGCTATCTGGTGTGCCAATTTGGTCAGGGTCCATGCTTTCGTACAATGATTTGAGATTTTCTAAACCTGCATGTGATGAATGATGCCATATTGCTTCTAACATCTGTGATACCTTTGATAGCCCGTCACGAATTTCATCGTCAATACCTTCATGTTGGAACAAGGATTCCTTAACTTTAGCACGCGAAACTGGGATGTATTGCTGCCTTGTATCTTTGGGGGAATCATCACTTTCAGGGGAATAATTTGGCTCGCTGGAAGTTTGTTCTGACATATTTCTAGGAATGGGTTTGAGATATTAATTATTATGTCTGATTTTCTTCAGCAGCATCATATTTTGAAGGGCAACCGGTAATAATTTCTTCAGCTATTACTTTCCATTCATTATTATTTTTGATTAATTCTCCTTTAATCGCCACTACCCTTCCTTCTTCAAAAGAAGGTGGCAATGGTGTGCCAGATGCATCGATAGTCAAATTTTGATATGTACCATGAAGAGAGAAAGTAAAGTTATATGAGTCATAAGAATCTACAACAACTGATCCTCTTAAATGCACATCATCTCCTTCAAATTGGCTAGGTGATACCATAATTTCATCAACACTGTATTGAACATCTGGCTCATTTCCCGCTAATACTAAAGTTAGTGCTGCAGTAATGAATAATCCGATGACAAATAACCGTGCTCGCCGACTCAATGCCATGATTATCGCAAAGAGTGTGTGGGATAAAACACTCCCTTTACAGCGTTAGTAATCAATGGTAATGCGGGGATCCAAAATCATCTTGTTCTAATAACCAAGAACCTTCCATTACAGGTCCCTGCCTACATGTCAGACGGTCACCTACCATGCACAACCCACAGGCAGCAACACTGCAGGGTAAATATCTCTCCATGGCAGCATAAGATTCAATTCCATTTTCTTCACATATTTCAAGTACTGGTTTCATCATTGGTTCAGGGCCACAAGTGAATAATTTAGTATTTGATGGCTGGCAATTAGAAATTATTTCTCTTAGGGGAATAGTTGGATAACCTTGTAATCCGAAACTACCGTCATCGGTAGTTACAGTCACACTGTCACAAATTTCCCCCATTTTATCATGATAATGAACGTCATCACTAGTTTGGAATCCCATTATGGAATGAATGGTCAGTTTATCTCCTAATTTGTTACGTGCTTCTTTTGCAGCCATATGCATAGGCGTTGAACCAATTCCGCCGGAAACTAAAATTAAAGTCTCACCAAAATTAGGGGTCTGAAAATTAGTTCCAAAGGGGCCACGTATGGCGAACCAATCACCCTTTTCCATCTTAATTAATTCACCACTTTGACGGCCTAGATTTTTAATTGTAAATCCCATCATTGTGCTGCCATCTAAACCTTGGTCGGGAGCAGTTTCTTCATCGATTCCACTACGGTCCACTCGTATATCTCCTACACTGTAAGGTTTTTCTGAATTGTAATTTTTTTTACTCATTCCGCCTTCGGAGTCATAAGGGTTCCAACACATGAAATATTGACCTGGTTTGTAATCTGTGGCTAAAATTGTTGGGACTTGAATCCAAATTGTAGAGACTCCATTGGATTCTTTTGTAATTTCGATTATGGGTGAAGGAATTGGGGTGGGTAGTCTATTGTGTTGTTGATATTCTTTTTCCATTCTTTCACAACAAGCCTCAACTAATGCATTTAGATTGAAGTGTTTATCACGTTCTTTAGTGTGGGTATGTTTTTTCAATTCAATCCCTCCAATGAATCTAGGGCGATTCCTCTCATGCTTTCAAGGTCACGAAATCCTTGGACATCCATGAAGTCATTGAGTTCTTTTTCAATGGTTTCAAAGACATCAATGTCATCATAAATTAGTGCACTACCAATTTGCACAGCAGTTGCTCCAAGCATTATGAATCTCGCGACATCAAGTCCTGTGGTAATTCCGCCCATGCCCAATATTGGCGCAACAGGGATATCTCCTCTTCTCATAGCTAATGCTACTTCAGCAATCTTTCTTTGGGCAATAGGTCTAATTGTTGGGCCTGACATCCCACACAATAGATTCCCAATAATTGGGCGCCCCGCAAAAGGGTCTATTTCCAGTGCTGAGACCGTATTTATTAGAGAAATTCCATCAGCACCCGCATTTAATGCGGCTCCAGCTTCGATAGCGATGCTAGCAGTATTTGGCGTTAATTTCGCATAAACGGGAATATTTACAACATCTTTAACAGCACTGACATATTCATGAATTAAATTAGGTTGCTGGCCAACTATTAATGCAGTACTGCCTGGTTTTGAATGAGGGCATGATAAGTTAAGTTCTAGGGCTGTTGCACCAGATTTTTCCATTTTAATTGCAATATTTGAGAATGATTCTGAATCTGGTCCAAAAATTGAAACAAGCATTGGTTTTGCAAATTCATTGTTTGCTAGCATTTTAGAAAATGCATCAACACCGGGGTTTGGTAGCCCCATGGCATTCAATATGACTCCATTCATAGCCTCGACACAAACAGGTCCAGGATATATTTCTCTAGGGGATGGTCCGATGCTTTTTGACACTAAGCCACCACATCGGCTTTTAGCAACTCTTTCGAGTGCTGAAACGGATCCACCTTGTAGTCCACTAGCGAGCATAAGTGGATTAGGTAGGTCTAATCCCGGCGCATGAACAGTTAGTTGAGCCATTCCCCTCAATACCCCGGTTAGCCGACACCCTTCAAGCGTTGCGACTCTTCCGCTTGGTCTATGGGGGGGGTTACACCATCTTTGGCAGAGGCTGCTAGGCGTTTATTGAGGTCAGAAGGCGGCATCCTAGAAGTTCCCGAGAATTATTACATTAAAGCAACAAACATAGCTTTACAGATTAACGATCAATTGCCTCAATTAATTAATGAGCCTCAAGTGGTTAAGGGGGTTGAAAATCAACTTAGATTATTTCATGAAGGAAAATTACTCTTTTTGATAGGAGGTGATGAGCCAGATTTGTCTACTTGTTGGATTCCAGTATTTGATAATGACTTTGATACTAGTTGGGAGGTACTTTCTAAACAAATTTCGGATTTACTTGTTGCAGGTTATCCTGGTTGCATAGGTTGCGCCGGGCCTGCTGCTACTGAGCCATGGGACGAGAAATCCCGCCGCGAAATTTTTCTTGCTGGCTTGTCATAGTAGTAATTATTCATTCTCCACGGGGGAACGTAGTTCCCCATTATGACATCATCAATAATTCTCATCAACATAATTTATGAAGGGTGGTTGAGCCGAGAAAAACTGGATGCGGAAGGTGTTGTTGTTTCGGAGTTCCAAACTTCAATCAACTCAACTCCTCGCGTGTGCGCGCACGCGAAGCGGAGTATTTTCCTTACAAATTCTGGGTTGAAAATTTGAGGGGATAGTATGAAAATGTTAATTGTCGAATCTAAAGCCAAATCAAAAACCATTCAAAAATATCTTGGAAAAAATTATCTCGTTAGGGCCTGCATGGGGCATGTACAGGACTTACCTTCTGGAAATCATAAGGAATCAAATAAAGCAATGTGGGCATCTAATGAAGGATCTCTACCAAACCCTCCATGGGATTGGACCGAAAGATCTGAAAAGGTTGTAATGAGTTTGAAAAAGGAAGCTAAAGATGTTGATGAGATATTTCTTGCTACTGATCCAGATAGAGAAGGGGAATTCATCGCATGGAGATTGAGTGAAATTCTGGGTGAGATAGCACCTTGTAAGAGGATTGTTTTTCATGAAATTACCAAAACAGCAATCGAAGATGCAATATCTAATTATTCAGAAGTTGATATACAATTGGTTGATGCTGCTAAAGTAAGGAGGTTCATGGATCGTTTAGTTGGTTTCAGGTCTTCCAAATTCGCTCGTTCTTGGCGACTAAATTCGATGGGCAGAGTTCAGACACCAACACTTGGTTTTGTAGTTGAACGTGAATTAGAGAGGGAATCATTTGTGCCTACTCCATTTTTCTCTGTTAATACAATTGCTCAGGGAATTAATTTCAATGCTAAGTTCCATGCAAAGGATGATGTAGATGCTTGGAGGGACCAAGATGACAAATTTGATTCTAATAGAACGAATGACGAAAAATTAGCCAAGGAAGCTTTTGATTCATTAACCAATGAATCTTCAATTACAATCACCGCAAATAAGAATTCAAATTATTCTAGAAATCCAAGTCCGCCATTTACTACTGATGCTCTATTGCAAGCAGCAGGCGGGAGATGGAGTAATTGGACACCTAAAAAGACGATGAGGGTCGCAAGTGAATTATACAATTCTGGTCATATAACCTATATTCGTACAGATTCAACTAGAACAAATTCCTCTTCAAGAGATATAATTAAGAATTTCATTAATGAAAAATGGGGTCCTGAATTTGTCGGTACCGGTGTGCTTGGAAAAAAGGTGAGCAATGCACAGGATGCTCACGAAGCAATTAGGCCCACACGTCCTGAAGTTCAGTCCCCGGAAGGACTAGGTAAGGATGAATCGCAACTTTATGGTTTGATTTGGTCACGTTTTGCAGGAAGTCAGATGACAAAATCAGAATACCAAAGGTATTCTTTAACAGCAGAAGTTGATGGGTTTAGTAAGACATTATCGGGGACATATTCCTGGAGGACTCATGCAGGTTGGGAATTAGCATTTGAAAAGCTAGAACGTAATAAACCAAATACGAGTGAACCAAGTTTTGATGTTAATGTTGGTTCAAAAATTGATATAGAAAAATCAGATGATAGTCCTAGATTCATACAAGATGAAACTAAACCGCCAAGGCGTTTTCGTCAACACACTCTCGTTTCAGAAATGAAAGATAGAGGGATTGGTCGCCCGTCAACTTATGCGACAACAATTGATAAATTGATTATTAGGAAATATGTAAATGATGAATCAGGATCTTTAATTCCCACGGAAAAAGGACGTATTTGTTGGCTAGAAGTCGCTCCAATGTATACTCAAGAGGAAGAAGGTTCTAATGTCGCATATCTATTTTCGGCTGATTTCACTGCTGAAATGGAGGAAAGGTTGGATGCTATAGAAGTAGGTGAAAGAGATGCTCCATCTGTTTGGAATGGATTTACCGATCACTTTAGGAGTTTACATACTGCTGCACTAGAATTGAAAAGACAAACTCCAACTACAAATCAAATCATGAAATTTAATCAATTAACCAAAAAAATGTCTGAAGATGAAATATCAGATTATTTAGGTGGCCGTGAAATCAATCAAATTACAGGGCCTGAAATTAGTGATATAATTAAGCAACTACTGGAACTCGGTCCACCTCCAGCAACTGAAAAACAGTGTAATTATGTTATGTCATTGATTGATGGGATTGAAGGTATAGATATTGATTCTGCCTTATTATTGGTGGAAATTCAAGACTTGGATTCACTGACAATGGATAAAGCTAGCACTTTAATTGGAATATTAAAAGAAAAGATGAGTGAACAACCCCGACCAATTAGTGAGCCGCAATTGAAATTATTGATTAAAAAGATAGAACAATTAGAAATTTCAGAAGAAGAGGCTTGTAAATTAGTGGGGTCTAATTCTTTTGATGAATTGAGTGGCGGTAAGAATGGCAATGCTAGTGAACTAATTGGTATTTTAATTGAAAAGACTGGTGGCAAGCGCCGCGGTCGTCGTAAAGGAAATAGAAAATAAAACACTAATGTCTTAATTATTGATTAAACTTGGGTTACGAATGTCTTTTTGCTCTTTCAACAATAGCAAAATAAGATATCAGACCTCATCATGGCACTCATCATGGAAGAACGCGCCGATGTAGTAATCGTAGGGGCTGGTCCAGTAGGAGGGTATCTCGCTCAGAAACTAAGTTCTGCTGGATTAGATGTTTTGTTACTAGAAGAACACCTAGAAATAGGCCGCCCATTCCAATGCGCAGGACTTGTCACACCTTCTGCAATGACAAAGGTTGGATTAGAGTCATCAATTCTATCTTCTGTTTGGGGTGCTAGAATCCATAGTCCAAAAGGAAATCAAGTCATTGTGGGTAATGAAGGAGAGATAAAAACTCATGTGGTGTGTAGAAAAATGTTTGATCAAGGAATTGTGGCTAAGGCAATTGAAAAAGGTTCAAGGTTATGGCTAGATTCTCAACCAATTTCTGCAGAGTATATTGATGATGGAATTAAGATTGAAGTAAATCGCGGTGGTCGTGAAGTTAGTGTAGTAGCTTCTCTTTTATGTGGTGCTGATGGTGCGCATTCTTGGGTAAGAAGATATTTTAAAATGGGTAATTCAAAAGAAATAATGATTGGCTTTCAGGCAGAGGTTTTTAACTATGATGGTGCCGATGGTCTACTAGATATGTATACAGGGGAAAATGTGGCGCCTGGCTTTTTTGCTTGGGTAATCCCTAGTGGTAAAAGTTGGAGGGTGGGTGTTTGGTCCACAGTGAAAGATTTGAATGGCCGTAGTTGTGAGGAATTGTATTATTCACTAATTAATCATCCACTTTGGAAAGAAAGATTTGCTAATTCAAAAGAGGTTTCTCGATATTGTGGCCCTTTGACTTCTGGAGTTGTATCCCGGCCAGTGAAAGATCGCGTAGCCCTTTTTGGGGATGCTGTGGGTCTTTGCAAGCCTACTACTGGGGGTGGGATAGGCCCAGGTTTTGAACAGGTCGATTTAATGCATGAAGGATTAATTTCTGCAATTAAAGAGAACAAGTTATCTAAATCTAAATTACAAGTCATAGCTAAACCATTGAAACATATGAAAAAGGACCAGAATAGGGCTAGAATTCTAAGGAATTTATATTTGTCAGATTGTAATGATGATGAATTAGAGGAGACTTTCGCAACATTTGCAAAACCAAATGTTGTTGAAATGATTAATGAAGTAGGGGACATAGAAAAGCCGGTCACATTAGGAATTAAGATGCTCAAGGAGGTTCCTGAATTCCGTAAGATGGCCGTTAGTGCAACATGGGCGTTATTAAGGGGTGATTAATTGCCAAAATGGACGCACTTGAGGATGCGATTCCCACCATTTGATGCACCATCTCATATCCCAAAAGAGATGGATTATGTAGATGTCTGTTGGCCAACTATTGAATCAGATACGAAATTATCTTTAGGTGATGAAAATGGTTGGTTTATCCATAGGGATATCTGCGATTCTAAACCAAATTCTGAACATATTGATCCATTTAGTTCACCATTAGATTATGATATCAATAGATTATTAGCATCTAGAAACGGATGGGCATTATCTCCGAATAGTCTTCATTCGTTAGCCCGTAAATCCATTCCTTATGGGGTTGTAATCCTAATTTTTGCTATAATTCTTCACGTATTAGAACCAGTATTGGTTAATTGGGGGGTTATGCCAAATGAATGGGCTGGTAGCATCAGTTTGGGCTTATTGGATTATCCAATATTGTTTGTAATGGCAACTCCATTTGTCATGTTGTCATTATTATTTAGATTGGTTGCGAATGTGTTAGATATAAGGAGACAGCACAAATTTATCAAAAATATGCCTCCTAAACCAAAAATTGATATTGCCTCCTCAAATACAAATGACAAAATAAAATTTAGTTGTAATCTTCCCCAAATATTCTCACGAGATAAGATTAGAGGATACGTGAGGGTTGGATTATTGCCACCTCATAGAGATGCTTTGATGCTTGCATTAGAACATAAAAATAAATCACGTCCTCCTGTTGGTTTATCAACTTCAATCCCTAAGGGATGGATGCCCATAGCAGATGATGGTTCTGGGATAGGTGAAGCAACACCAATGGTTGTAGGTTCAGGATCTTCGAGATTATTTCAAGAACCAATGAGAATTCAAGATTCTAGTCAACCTACTACTATAATTAATGGCTCTATTAATGAATTGAAGCCTCCTGAACAATCTTGGCCAAGTAGTGAGTATGGGCCTTTTGTAAATATTAATTGGGAACTTGTCATAGAAATTCATTCATCAGTTCATGGTAAATTATTTTGGATAGAAAAATTAAATGTCCAATCTGAGACGTCTACAATTAATACTCTATCTGCTCAAACTGGTAGGCTTGAAACTGAATAATGTTAGAAATAACTTTGTTCGGTTGTAGTTTGCGAGATATGTGAATAAGAGCATCACACACGCCTTGGGCTTAACATTGCTATTACTTTTTTCAGGTTGTATAGGTCCTTTTTCGTCTGAATCATCTGAAACTGAAGTAATAGAAGATAAATCACCTGTACTGGAATTTTATTCTGTCAATGACGTTATTTGGGGTAATTCAGTTTTATTATCTGGCAAAGTAAATGATGAGTTGTTGCAAGATGTGACAATAATTATCACAGTATCTATTGTATCGCTTGAGGTATACGAAAAGCCAGATGGTCAAGGATATTGGGAATTCATAATTGAAGACCTTGAGCCAGGTAATTATTCTGTGACTGTGACTGCATTAGATAAAGCTGAAAAACAATCAGAGTCTTTAACTAAAGAATTTACAATATTACTGCCTGATGAAGATGATGCTACATTAACAATTTGGCGTAAACAGATTTGGTTTGAAAGTGGCGATGAAGTCCAGATTACGGGCCAATTAGAACATAATTTCATCGAATCATGCTCATTAAATGGTGGCATAATTTGGGGAGACAATGTTATTGGAAATAATACGGCAAGAATTAATTTTTCATCAGATGTGATATTTTTTGATTCAAATTCTGGTTCTTTCCACATTATTCTAACACCTGAACAAAATTTCACAGCACTTGTAATTGCAAATTGTGGCCTCTATACTCTTTCTGTTGTTAGTACAAATGTCTCAGGGAATATACTAGATGAGTTAGTCGCTGATGCTGATGATGACGGAATACCTGATGATTTTGATTCATGTCCTAATGGTGATTCTATTCGTCTGCCTACCATGGATTATGATTCTGATGGATGCAAAGATGCTACTGAGGACAATGACGATGATAATGATGGTGTTCAAGATATAGATGATAATTGTGAAAAGGGAGAATTAGGTTGGTTTTCTAATCCTATTAATGATAAAGATGGCGATGGATGTAGAGATGATTCTGAGGATGATGATGATGATGGTGATGGTGTAATTGATCTAGATGATGACTGCCTTGATTCACCTTATGGGTGGACATCATCATTTGTTTCAGATTATGATCGGGATGGTTGTAGGGACAGTGATTTTGATTTAGATGATGATAATGATGGCATTCAAGATGTTAATGATTTGTGTCCTAAGGGGGTAATTGGCTGGTTTCCAAGTTCAATTAATGACAGGGATTCAGACGGTTGTAGGGATTCAGATGAAGATTTAGATGATGATAATGATTCAGTATTAGATTCTAATGACACCTGCCCGGAAACAATCATAGGTTTTTCTGTTAATGAATTTGGATGTGCTGAGTATGAATGGGATTCAGATAATGATGGGGTGATGGATGATGTTGACCAATGTGAAGGCACCCCCAATGGGCTGTTAGTCAATGAGCAAGGTTGTGCTGACTTAGATGGTGATGGGGTTTATGCTAATGTCGATGTATGTCCTAATTCACCTAATAGGTGGTCTGTAGATGTTGATGGATGTGCCGTTATCCAGCACCCAGTAAGTTGGAGCACAGGATCATATTCTAATTCCCGTTTTGGCAAGGCTTCAGATTTTTCATTCAATACTAAATTTGATGGGAATTGGCGTTTTTCAATCCAATGGGATGGAAATAGTACCTATCTATTCATATTCTTGCAGAGTTCTAGTTCATACATGAGCAGTATATGGAATCAGAATGTTGGAACATTGTTGTCTGAAGTACCTGAAAATTGCCATATATTCTTTGGTTCATATGATAGTGATTGGCAGTCAGATGTTGATGCAATGGCCAATAGAGTAAATTCATACCGTAATACCCAAAACGAAGAAGGCAAATTATGGGTTGACGATAATGTTCATTTTGTTTATCAGCAAGCAGGTTCTATTGGTGGTGGATTAGGTTCTGTAATTTCCTCATGGAGTCAATTTTACTATGGTATAGACCGATTCCAGCAATGGAGGGAAATAGGTTCGTTGTATAATTGGGCTAGGTCGTGGTCTTCTGAACCGGAATACCGTTTTGATTACTTAGCTAAGGAGCCACAAATGTGGAATGCCGAGTATCCTGTTGAAATGCGTAAGCATGATTCTGCTATTACTGTAGTAGATTTATGGCAATCACAGAGGCATTCAGGTGGCTGGGGGTCTGGACATAAATCATTTGCAAACGGAACTTTTCCAAATTCAACAACCATGTTGTCATTCAATACTATGGAGGTTTACATGCACCATGGATGTAGTGAGAGGAGAGATAGGTATCAGAAAAGTGACGGTACTTGGGGTGGTTGTCATGAATGGGATTATGATCAGCGATTGAATATCTGTCAAGAGGTAGGTAACCACTCAACTTGTGGCGATGAGTTTGTTCGTTATATTACTACATATGGCAGGGAGGGTCGTTGGCTTACTGACATAAGCACCTATCTGTTCATGGTACAGGGTGGTGGGTTACAGGAGTTCCGTTATGGTGGTGCAAATGGTGGTTGGCTGAATATCTCTGTTTATCTTTCCACATGGGATGATGATGGGTTACGACCAACTTCTGCCGAATATGCATTTAGCGGAGGGACTTTCCGCGGAGAATACAATAATCAGTCACAGTATAAGAGAATCCATAACTTGTCAATTCCATCAGGTACCGACAAGGTTGTTATTTCATCTGTTGTGACAGGTCATGGTTTTGGTAAGGATGATGCTAATTGTGCTGAGTTCTGCAATCATGAGCATCGTTTTTCTATGAATGGTTTTGTTACACAGGAAGATCACCCTATGGCTGGTAATAGTACTGTAAGTAGTGATCGTGAGGGTTGCGCAAAGGAAACTCATGCGGGGACTGTAGCTAACCAAAAGGGTTCTTGGCCATATGGTCGCGCAGGATGGTGCGCTGGCCAAGATACTAAACCATGGGTTTGGGATATAACAAATTGGGTTGACTGGTCAGGCGGCTCTAATTTGATGCAATATCAGGGACTTTACGATGGTGTAAACTACATCCCTCAAAACGAGCAAAGTAGCGGTACTAATCAAGACATTAGAGTCACTTCTTACATTGTATATTATACAAATATTAGTAACATTAACATAAGTATCCAGATGTTTACAGATGAGCCTTATTCACCATTACAAAATGATTCTAATGGTGAGATTATTTTATCCCCTCAAATTGAGGCTTGGTTGAGGGATGATTACTTCTTATCTTCAATAGATGATTGATAATAAGTTGCTATAGAACATTATATTGAATCATTGGTGGTGAAATATATTGATGCGCTTCTATGACTAATTTAGGAGTTTCAAGTAGGTTGTATTCAGAGTCTCTTCTTTTGGGTTTAAATCCAGCTTTAGTAATGGCGTATTGCAATTCTTCTTCAGTACAAAGTACCTTAGTAGTTCCTGCTGCAGAAACTACATTTTCCTCCATCATGGTTGAACCTATATCATCAGCACCTCCGAATAGTGCTAATTGTGCAATATCTATTCCCATAGTTAACCAAGATGCTTGAATATGATCAATATTATCTAAAAAAAGTCTTGAAATAGCCACGTGCCTCAAGTATTCTGGGGGTTGAATAGGCAAAATTTTACCCTTGTGTTTTTTCCCAAATGAATTATTTTCTAATTGTGCTGTCCAAGAAATAAAAGAAGTGAATCCTTGTAAACCTTGTTTAATTGAACTATCTTGAAGCTCTCTTATTTGATTCATATGTAAAATTCTTTGTTTATTTGTTTCACCAAATCCAATTACGTTTGTAGCACTAGTGATTAATCCAATTGAATGTGCTTCACTCATGATTTTAAGCCAATTTCCAGCTCCACCTTTTTTAGGTGAAATATCTAGGCGTACGTCATCAACGAGCATTTCAGCCCCGCCACCAGGTAAGCCGTGTAAACCCGAATTTTTCAAACGGGATAGCACATCTAATGTATTCATGCCACACACTTCAGCTATACCCTCAATTTCAATTGGTGAAAAACAATCTAAATGAATACTAGGGTGATTAATTTGCAAATATGATAATAAGTTTTCATACCATTCAATCTCTAGGTTTGGATCTACACCTCCTTGCATTAAAATCCGTGAGCCACCAATATCTTCCAATTCACGAATTCTAGCGCTAATTTGTTCTTTTGTCTGTAAATATGCATTTTCAGAATTAGGGGGCACATAAAAAGAACAAAACTGACAGTTAATTGTACATGCATTGCCATAGTTAATATTACGATCAATCAGATAAGTTACTTGTTCAGGTGAGTGAATTTGTTTTTTTCTATTAAATGCCGCTTGGCGTAAGTGATTGAGATCGGATTCATTGTATAGGATAATTGCTTCATCAATTGTTAGTCTAGGAGGATCATCTTGCATCTGCCGAGTAAGTATATCTCTCCAATTAGACATGATTTCCAGCTCCTGACCCAACTAATGCTTCGATCATTTCGATAGATTTAGGACAATTTTCGGATAAATTAACAGGCCCATCATCAGTAATTAATATGTCATCTTCTATTCTAATTCCAATGCCAGCGTATCTGTCTGGGACATCAATATCACTTCGCCATGATGCAAAGTATAGCCCCGGTTCTACCGTAACAACCATACCTGGTTGTAGTAAGGGTCCTGGTGAATCATCTCCTTGTCTTCCTCCTCCTACATCATGAACGTCCAGTCCAAGTAAGTGTCCAGTACCATGCATGAAGAATTTTCGGTATTGCCCATCAAAATTATCTCCCAATGCATCTTTCAATGAGCATTGTAAAATGCCCAGATCTATCAATCCCTGTGCAATAACTATTGATGCTGCTTCATGCATTGATTTCCAATGATTATTTACTTTACATGCTTCAATTGCTGCTAATTGTGCTTTAAGTACAAGTTCGTAAATTTCCCTTTGTGGTTGAGAAAAAGTGCCATTTACTGGCCATGTTCTTGTAATGTCTGAAGCATAACCTAAAACTTCACAACCTGCATCAATTAGGACCAATTCTCCATCATTTATGACTTCGTTATTGGACTTGTAATGCAATATTGTAGCATTCTCACCTCCTCCTACAATTGATGGATAGGCCCAGGTGCTCTTGCAATTAACAAAATGTGATTCTATTACTGATTGTAATTCCCATTCTCCAACATTTGGGTGGCCTGCTTTCATAGAATTAATATGTGCTTGAGATGCTATTTCTGCGGATTTTTTCATTACTTCAATTTCTTGTGGAGACTTAAGTATTCTTAAAGAATCTAATACAGGTCTTGGATCGGAATATTTAGATCCAGATTGTTTTACTAATTCATCTAAATTAGAATTAAGTCCTTGAATATAATTTATACCTTTACTATCTGATAGTAAGGACTTAATTACTTCATCTAAATCATCAATCGAATATGCTTCATCTACTGGGAATTGTGTGGATGCTTGTTCTACACCAATTCGTCGCCCTTCCCAGATTTCTTTCTTTTCATCTCTAGGTTGGACAAATAATGATTTAATCCACTTGGTTCCATTATGGTGAGCCATCCATAATCCCTCTGGTTCATTCCATCCACACAAATATAGAATGTATGAGTTAGCTCTGAAAGGAAAATTAGTATCTCTTGACCTAACCATTACGGGATTCGTTGGGATTAAAACAACGTTATCTAAGGGGATATCAGCCAAAAAAGCTGATTGACGATGGCAGTACTCTTCATTCGTAATCATTGAAGAAGAATCCCTATGCTTGTCGCCACCCCCTTCAAACATAGACCTGCGTCAAACAGGCTACTTATTTATCATTCAGTCCATTTCTTCATCAATAAAATGAGATTTATCTTCATCTTTATCATTTGAGTTGTTTTTTCTTGATACCCATTTTGGTATGTCGCTAGACTTATCAGATTTGGTGATAGTTAATGTGATGAATGATATTGAAACTAATATAAACATAAATATCAACATCATGTTCAATTCTCCGCCTACTGAATGTATAATTTTTTCAGTAAATGATTTTGTTTCAACCATTAAGGGGTCTGATTTAGTATTTTCAATACCAATGAATACTTCAGTATGATCGGAATGCCCATCATCATCTGTGACGCTTAACGTCAATAGATGTTGTTTATCAGTGTCTTTAAGTAATTCTAATCTCAATATTTGTTTCTCGCCTAGGGATACTGGATTACCATCTATGAACCAAATAAAAGATAGCCCATTTCGGTCATTTTCAGTATCTATTGATTGACTAGCATCTATTTCCCAAAAATCTGAGTATGGTAGCCTAATTACATTTTCATCAGTAAATATTATTCCTTCTATACTTGCAATCGCGATAGGCGCTATGTTGTTGACAACAAGGGTCATGTTTGTACTATTAGAAAGTCCAGAAGAATCAGTAACAAGTACCATTATGTCGTAAATTCCAGAATAATTAGCATACCAATTCCAACTTCTATTTGTTCCCAAATCATTTATTTGAGGAGGTGAGCTATCACCTTCTTTTTTAATTATGAATGTAAACCTTAGCCCGTCTTTCCCCCAAAACGGGTCATCTGAATTAGAGGCATCAAAACGGGCGATTTCCGATTCATTTAATTCAGACGTCCCACTTAAATGTGCAATTGGTTTTTTATTATGTAGTGCTACTGTAGTACAACTAATTGGTGAATAATTCATACCATCGCTATTACTTCTAGCAGCAATTAACCACCACCCATCATCTAAACTAATTGTATCAATTTGAGCAGTGAAATGGTTGGAATTTCTTGAAATTGAATAGTCATTCCAATCATCAACGATAAAATGATTTGATAAATATCCTCTAGAACAGAAATGGTTTGCTTGATTAGTTTTTATTATTGCCCATTCTACCATTGTATGAGTACCATCTTGACTAATTGTGAATCCACTGACATTTAGATTCCCACGCCAATTAATATTTGATTCAGGGCTATTTATTATGATATTTGTTTGCTTAGATAAATCTTGAATATGCTGATTAGTATTATTATTTTGGAGGAAAATTAGAGTATCTACTTTAGTTAATTGCTGGTAATCATCAATAGCTATCATGCTTAACAAGCAAGAGCAAGTAATCCCAATATTGCTAATATTTGCATAAAAATCCCACGATTTAATTCCAGTTATTTGGTCATGATTATTCATGATAGTATTTTCAATTAATGATTCTTGATACATTAATTCTCCTTCTAAAAGGATTTCAAAATATAGTTGATTAGGGAATTTATCATCAGATAAAGTTCCATTAAAAGTAAAATTTTGGTATAAAGTAATTCCATGTGAAATGTCAATATTTAGTTGCATTTCAGTATTAGTTGTATCAGAGTATGATTTTTTATCTAATGGGGATATGGTGGTGAGTGAATTAAATGGTGATATAAGTGTGGCAATTACTAATGTTAACACTAGGAATTTGCCTCGCATATATTGTATCAAGCACTTCTTATCTTTCAAGCCTAGCATTAATTGACTACTTATACCATCAAATTCAGCCTTAATTGGTAAAGCCAAATGCATTCATTATGCAAATTGATCACAGAGTTGACCCTGTCCAGGGTAACTGTTACCTTGCTTAGGGTTGGTATGCCATTTATGCTCACATTTATTAGAAAAGGTGTCATTATCAGAATCTAAATTAGCATCACCGCCATCAAATGGATCAAATCTGAAATAATATTCCCAACCATCGAACATACTATCTCCGTCTGAATCCATATAGTATACCTCGGGCCCATCGTCTAAACTATCTCCATCAGTGTCATTCAAAACGGGGTTAGTTCTGTTTAACATTTCTTCATAATTGGTATAATTTTCTAAATCATTGTAAAATTTGGCGCCTTGTGGGTCATTAGGATCAATATGACAGTTAAATGCCGTAGGATCATTCCAATCGGGACAAAACCGGTTCAATTCAGCTGTACGGTTCAAGCCATCCCTGTCGAAATCTTCTTCCCCATCTGGAATGCCATCTAAATCACTGTCTTCTAGGGCAGGATCCATTGGACCCCTAGCACCTAAATTTTCTAGGGTTAGATTATCTACAAGTCCTTCTGAAATTGCTTGTGCGCTATATTTCACTTCCCAGCCATCGGGCAAACGGTCGCCGTCAGTATCGTTATTTACGGGATTAGTATTCCACCGGTCAGGCCCTTCCAAGTCATTTAGAAGCGTGTCATTATCAATGTCATAATCTGAATCTTCTAGCGAACCTAATGCTGGATTAAGAGCCCAGCGCCCACCAGATGACGGTATGGAAAAACCGGTAAGGTTCATTTCCCAAAGGAAATACTTGGGGTCTCCTTCACCATCGTTATTCATGTCTAATCCTGATGAAAATCCTTGAATCCAATTGTTCCACAACCAACCGCCCTGTCCTCTTGCACAGGATTGTTCTGAACAGCCTGGAGGTTGCCAGTTTGAAGTAGTAATCCATAAACTATGAGAATTGGTATTATCCATGGTTGATTCAACTTGCATCTCCCAACCGTCTAACATTCCATCTTGGTCTGTATCATTAACTAATGGGTTAGTAGCTTCTTGCCATGGCCTTGGGATATACAAAACCTCATTCCCATCTTTCAAACCATCGTCATCTGAATCCGAATCATTAGCATTAGTGACATAATTATCTAATCCTAAAATTACTTCTTCCCCATCTTCTAAACCATCAATATCTGTATCAAACATACTTGCATTTGTGAAATATGGTTCGCCTTGCCATTGGAAGCCATCGACCGATTCTACATAATCTTCTAACCCATCACTATCAGTATCTTTGTTAGATGCGTTTGTATAAGTCTCAGCAAATTCTCTCCAGTCAGTTAATCCATCATCATCAGTATCAACATCTCCGGGGTCGGATGTAACATGAATATCGTGAACACCCTTGCTGACAACCAATATATTCCAGCCCATCACTTCGATTCCATCTTTGAGTCCATCACTATCAGTATCAGGATTCAATGGGTCAGTAGATCTGCCATCAATAATCCCATCAAGGTCACGATCTCTTGCTTGATACTCCATTAAATTGGTGAACATTTCGTCCTCTTCAACAATTTCCATCCAAACATAATTTCTGCTAGTGACCTCATTATCTGCATCTGGTCCATCTTTTAGAGTCAAAGCTGGTATTGAATAAACATAACCAGCACAAGGCGATTTAAGTGGTACATTGTTGTATCCGTTACCTCCTGATTGTGAAATTCTTGCATATGCGACGGTCTGATTTTGTTCAACGAAATCCATCAATTCAACTTCAATTGAGAATACCTTGGCAATTCCAACTAGGTCTCCATAAACAACTTTGCCATTTCCATCAACATCCCAGCCATCTAAGTCTGGATCTTCATAGGCGTTTCCTCCATCAACTGGATTAATTCCATTGTCTGATTCCCATCCATCGGGCATTCCATCTTCATCAGTGTCGGCAAGCAATGGGCTAGTGAAATTTGATGCGCCCCAAACACGAGCAACATCATATTCTGCACGATTATTCAATCCATCTTCATCATAATCGCCAAAAGCATCTGAGGCGTTAGCTGGGTTTAGTAATGTATCAAAACAGTACTCAAACCCATCAGGCATTTGGTCTCCATCTGTATCCCAGTCACCGGGTCCATTATTGCGGCCATCCCCATCCATGTCCTCCAAGAACCAATTGAGTGGGTCGTAAGTGCTTGGGAATGAATTTAGTAAAGTAGTAAATGGACCATCTTTGGTCGGCCCATTCAATTTGGGCTTACCACAAACAATTTCCAATGTTATTGGTGCCATTGCTACTTCTACATCATCGGAAATCAAATCACCATCACTGTCTTCTGACAGAGGATTTGTCCCATAACTTTCTTCTGCAAAGTTAGAAAGCGTATCAGAATCAAAATCTAAAACTTGGTCACATGAGTGCTGGCCTGCGAAATTAGCAAGTTGTTCCCATAGTTCAGAGCCCATTGTAATTTCTAAATTAGCAACTGATTCAGGGTCTAGAAGCACACAGTCCCAATTACCATCTAATGGGTCAAAAAGAGTCAATTCTCCAGATTGTGTTGCCATGTTGAATGTGTAAAGAGATTCCCATTTGTCATTTAATCCATCACCATCAGTATCGTTACGTCGCGGGTCGGTTCCTAACTCCATTTCTTCAATATTAACTAGGCCATCTTTGTCAGGGTCGCCCAAAGGCCCGTTGTCAGGGTCGGGCCAAGTTTCATCTGTACCTGAATTGTCATCTCCGCTGTCAGTTTCAGTTTCAGTGATAATATCTTCAATTCCAGCGTCCCCGCTATCTAATGGATTCAATCCGGCTTCAACTTCATATCCATCAGTCATTCCATCCCCATCAGTATCTTCGTCATAAGGGTCAGTACCATAGGTGTTTCTTTCTAGACGATCACGCAAACCATCTTCATCAGAATCTACAGTTTCATCATTAAGGTTATTTTCATCATCCTCTAATATATCATCTGCAGCATCTTCGTAGTCTACTGCTGTACTCATTATGCTCCCAGCAATGCTGTAAGTTCCTGCCAAACATAGTGTGACGGTAATCGCCACGACTGCCCATTGATTATGTGTTAAAGCCATCTATATCACCACTGGCCGTAGCCTATTCCTTAACACGACTTAGCGTACATCGTTTAAGGTTTAACCGAGGACGTGTAAAAGATGATTCAAAATAATTAGTATTGAAAGCAATTAAGCGATAGTGCGAAGTCCTATAATTTTGATTATATGGCCCTTTTTTGAGCAACTCCATTCACATTTAGCCTCCCTTGCCTCTGACTTTTCCCAAGCAGCAGTTAAAATGCCAACAGTAATGGCTGGATGGTACATCTTAGGGAGGGTAATTTCGACCCCTCCTTGTTCATCAACGCTTCTAACATCACTGATGGCTCCTAGGCCGAATTTAGTAAGGAACCGGTAACCTGCATTAATCCAATGTTCAGTTTCAGCAATCAAAGCCATCTCGTCTCGAGCAATAAATCTTAACCGGCTGGTTTCAGCAACTAGTGACCAAAATTTTGCTCTCTCTTCATCATCTATATCGTTCCATTTATATCTATTTGATTGAGGGATTTGTTTGTCAATTAGGTTTGCTAATACACTTTGCTCAAATCTCAATAACAGGTCTTGATTAATGCACATCATCCGTATTCCATCTAATGACCAAACCCCAGAAGATTCATGGTAAGCGATAGTTAATGGGTGCATTTCATCAAATTCTTCTAGGTCTAATTTAGCATCATCCCAAGGTATCGGTGTGACCTCAGCACAGGGTATGGGCCTAGAATCATTTTCTAGTGTAATTAGTGATTCTGAATTACCATCATCGGACCAATGAAACCTGTATCTAGATGATGTCAAAAATTCATATGCTGCAGATGCCATTCCAGCAGCGAAAGATGAATGGGCTCTATTATGGACAATTAACGTTATTTCATCATCTTTCTTATTCATTTGTTCAAATTGACCAAGCCCACTCAATTCCCAAGATTCATTTACCCAAGCGACTCTCTTTTTCATTTTATTGAATATAGTGCTGGGCATTGATGGTTTATTATTAATCATTCTCAATTCTTCAGATTCCGAGGCTGCATGGGCAAGTTTTCTTCCTAGTGGTAAGCCAACTTGTTTTTCTAATTCATTCAGCCATAATTCATATTCATTGACGCCTATGATATGCATTAGTCTAGGTGTAATGGTATTTTCAATGATCAGTCCTTGTACATTGTTTACAAAATTCTTCGTTAAGCGTTTTGCAAATAAAGGAGTGGAATCAACGTTGTCTTCATCAACGATTGGCATTATTATTCGCAAGTGGTACCAGCAATTGAACTTATGTTAATAATTCTAATCTTTAGGTGGCTGTTTTGATGGTCGTGAACTAGGTCTTTTAGGGCCTGTGTTTTGTGATTTAATTGAGTGTGTTGGGATGTGTTTTTCTTCTAAATTTGTTTCCATGATGGGTACTCGTTCACCATCTGTAGCATCTGCGGCGCCTGTTAAATTTCTGATTTGCTTTCCACGGTAAGCCGCAGGGCCGATTAACTTTTCAAGTACTCTTTTTTCTTTTTTAACAGGTTTTGGCCTCTTATTCCACCATTCAGTTGGAAGAGGGGAACATCTAGCAGGTGAGCTTTTCAATAATTTTTTCCGCCTCGTTGCCAGATTTCTTTTTACTATTTTATTCGTAGATTTGGGTAATCTAACTACTAGCCAGCCAGGCAGTCCTAAATCATATACTACTCCATTAATTGTTACGAGCAAGCCCGAAAGAAGCAAATGAGTTCCTACTGGTATTCTATCCTTGTCAAAAGATACTTTGTATCGTTTTAATCTCTTAGCGTATGTTACCATAGCCTTTTGATCTCTGTGGCGAATAACTCGACGTTGTTGTCGTCTGAATTTTAAGCCAAAGTAATGAAGTGCAATTAGTGAGATTGAAAATATTATTCCTATTGTTTGACTATCACTCCTAGAATAAGCTACTATCCCTGAAAATATCCACATTGGTAAAAGAACAAGTAAATTGAATACCCTCCAGGCTGTTGAAGGAGTATATCTAGGCGGTACTTCTCTTTCTATTCCTTCATGGGCAGCAATTAAGATGTTAGCTGTAATTGCTTCGTCTTCTCCATTATTTGTTGTTAGTGCTGCAATTGCGTTAGCAGGTGCTTCGTCAACCCATCTTCGGAATTCTTTTTTAGGCGCATCAACTATAGCCGATTCGAGTTCATTCTTTGGAGCAGCGAATCCTAAAATTAATCCTAGTGCTTTTACACGAGGATCTTCAGGAGCACTAATTTGTAATTCTTCAAAAATATCAAGAGCGTCAAACCAATCTCCTGAATCTATTAGGCACAATGATGCTGCTATACGTGCTTTAGCAGAATTTGGATTTTTTCTTATGCAATCCAAGGCCAGTTCTAATGCTTCATCATGTCTTCTTTGTGCTCTTAGTGTTGCTACAGAACTAATCATTGCGTGTAAAGTCAATGGGTCATTATGTGTCGAGTCTATAGATGTGTCCGGTTCCCAAAACTGCAACCTTTTTTGTAATTCTTGTAAGTAATCAATAGATGAACTATGTTCCCAATCATAGAAGTCGTCAAATTTAGCTTTTCCATCCCAAGGGTCAAACCATTCTGCTACAAAAGAAAGAATTTCTGGCTCATCATATCCTTCTGGTTGTTCTAAACCTCTTAGGGCCTCTTTTGCAGCATCTAATCTTCTAGATGCAATATGTCCTGCCGCGATGATCATTCTAGCTTCATCATCATCACCACCCTGTTGAGCTAGTAGTTTTCTAGCAACATCAATAGCCTCAGGCCAAAGTCCGCGCATAGCACATTCTAACATTCGTGCCCTGCTTTTTTCAAGTTGAACTACTAATTGGTTCCCTTTGATGTTATCATTTTGGAATTTCCTCAATGCATCTAAATTATCATTGTAAGCGGCACTTTCTACATGATTTCTCATCCAATCGCCGCCTCCGGACAGTATGGCGCCTTCTCTACGGACATCTGGATTCAGATCAAATCTTAATTGTTGCATTGTTTTGAAACGGGTTAAACTAAGGATCCATGTTAGGAGGAAAATGGCTTGCCCTGCAGCAATAAATTGCCAAGTCTGGGAGAGTAGGATTTCTTCCTGAAGAAAAGGTGATGACTCACCATATGGCATTAAGTGACTAAATTCTTTGTAAGTCTGTAAAATCAATAATATTACTGAATATCCACTAAATCCTGCTAAACCAAAAAATAGAATTTTACCCTGTACATCAATCTCACTACGTATTTCACGTGGCCTAGCTAGAATCACTCCACCTATGCCTGCGAATGTTTGTCCACCAAGGAAAAGGTTTCTAGTTAATTCAAATATAAATGCTAAACCTACAACAGCAACATTTAGCATTAGGTAGGATGCAAGAGTGATTTCCAAAGCTTTCAATGAAATAAGTTTGAGTAGAATTGGGTTATTTTCAACAAATTGATATATTTCCCAACCGATAATTCCGCCTAAATCTAACATTGAATTAGCATCTGCTGGATTTTCAATTTGGACAAATACTAGTGTGACAATCCCGTTCAATGCTGCTAATGGCATTGTAGCCAAAAATAAGACAATTATTAATGAGAAGAACCTCTTGAAATAACCTGGCTTGTCAGGATCAATAGCAGTCGGTAATCCTTTCATTGTTCTCCATTTATTGATTATCAACGTGTTCCATGAGGCTCCCATAATTCTACCATATGCTAGTATTGTAGGAGCCATGAACATAAGTAGTGCAAAACCTATCCACTGGCCTAAAACATCTTGGTCTGCTCCATTTCCAGATTTTTGATACCCTATCATGAAAACCGCTATTGTACTAACAAGCACCAACATAATAGTAGAGACCATACCATACAATGTCTTGGAGAGGGATAATTTGCCAATGTCGCTAGTATGCTTAGATAGTTGGGCGTATAGTGTGACGAAAGGCGAAAGAATAATCGGAAATGCGATTAAAATTAACATCATGTAAATTACAGGCTGGTAAAAAACTGAGGGGCCAATTAGTAATTCAGCAACAATTAGCAAAATGCCAGTCATTGCAAGTAAATATGCCATTGAACCGATTGCAACTTTTGGTGCAGCAAGCAACCTCAATGCTTCTCTTTTGTTTTTTGTTAAGCGGTGGACTTCATACAACCCATCATCAATTTCGAATGCAACTTGCAAATTCGATAATGACATTGGCAATAGCCATCTCCAGAGAAATAAACCAAAAATAATTGAAATTACTAATGGAATCATCAAATGTAGTTCAACATGACTTGAAGATACTATAGTAGGGCTAGCAGTAACAGTAGGGGCAAGTAAAACAAATGATAGGGTGGTAATTAGGTTTGTTACCGCCCGTGAACACCGAGTCAAAGCACGTCCCATGCCCTGTCGCCCACCTTCGTGTTATAATCGGTTTTGCTTCTCAGGGTCATAGACCCTGTTCGTATGGCGATTATTTACTATTAATCAAGAATCTTTCAATACGATCAAATGCTTCCTTTAAAACATGAATTTCAGGAAGATAAACTATGCGGAAGAATCCCTTTCCGAATTCTGGGCTAAACCCTGAACCATGCACAGTAAGTACCTTTTCTTGGTGTAATAATTCAAGTACAAATTGTTTATCATCATTCATCCATTTAGGGTGTGTTAATTTAACAAAAAGATAGAATGCTCCGCCGGGTTTTTGAGCATCTAATCCTTCTATAGATGATATCCTAGACATACAATAGTCTCTACGTTCAAGTAATTTTGAACTGTATTCGTCCATCCATGAACGATCAGATGTCAATCCTGAAAGGTATCCCTTTTGAGCAGGTGTTGATGCGCATAATCTAGATCGTAGTAATCTTTCGATTCCATCTCTTACAAGATTTAATCTATCTATGGGGTCATAAAATGCCATGTATCCTATTCTCCAACCGGGGGCGTAGTATACCTTGCTAACTCCATTTAGTGATATTACTGGAACATTAGATTCTATATTAGAAGCAATTGCCGGAGTAGATAAATGGTTATTTTCAAAATTTAGACCATCATATATCTCATCTGCTATAATGATGCAGTTGGGCCATTTTGATGCAATATCTAACATGCCTTCTATTGTATTTTTGTCAGCAATTCCTCCTGTGGGGTTATTAGGGTTAATTAGAACCAATAACTTAACAGAATCATTCATTTTTTCTCTTATGTCATCTAAATCGGGTGCCCACCCATTTTCTGAATCTAATCTATATTCGATTGTTTTTCCTCCAAATAGTGGAGGATATGTCATGTATGGAGGGTAATGTGGTCCTGGTGATAGGACTGCATCTCCATCCTGCAATACGGCTGCAAAAATAATTTGTAATGCTTCAGTGACTCCATGGCAGACATAGACATTATCTGGTAAACAATTCCAACCTTTGGCAGATTCATCATCAGAAATTGCTTGGCGAAGTTCTGAAATGCCATAAGAGTGTGAATATCCATTTTCCTGATTATTCAATGAATCTTGGAATGATGAAACCATATGCGTAGGAGTCGGTAGGCCGGGATAAGCCAAAGGGTCGCCAATATTTAATTTGATAATTTTATGACCTTTTTTCTCTAGTTCAGTTGCGGGTACCACTACATCACGAATGGCATATTCTATTTGTGCAGCTCTATTAGATACTGGTATTGGTTCCATTTTACTCCCTCATTACTTCTGATCATGCTCTATGATGTCACATTATCCCTTCGTCAATTTCTGCTATTTGACAAATTATTTTGAAGCATTCTTTAGGTACTGGTTGCACACTTAGCCTCTGCCCTTTCTGAATCAGAGGCATATCAACTAGTTTGGGGTTCAGTTTTAGGTCTGTTAAGGATATCGGGTCAATGCCAATTACTGGTTTGATATTTACCATAAACCACCGAGGGTTATCTTCAGAAGATTTAGGGTCGAAATATTTTGATTGTGCGTCTAATGCTGTGAAGTCAGGATATCCTTGTTTACTAATTACGGCTATTCCAGCGATATGTGGTGGTTTACAATTGGAATGATAAAAGAAAACTAAATCACCTACTTTCATATCATCTCTCATGAAATTTCGTGCTTGATAATTTCTAACACCATCCCAGTGAGTTTCACCATCTTCAACCAGTTGTTCCCAGGGATAAACATCGGGTTCACTCTTCATTAACCAATAAGATACCATGAACCCCGATATGGTGTCTAGTCTATTGACTTCACCATGAATCATGGTCTATTCTATGAGTTGATGATGCCAATACAACTTCCTCATCTTCACCTTTAGCAATCAGTTTTGCAGTTCTAATCATGGTGGCAGAACCTCCCACTAATCCTACTCCACTTTGAATGAGGAATGTGAAAATAGCTGGTAATAACAAGAGTGCAGAAGATGCTGCAACTATTAGGAGGATGATAATTACCTTAACGAACGGTTTTAGGGCGGGTATCGGAATGAAAAATGCGGTGGCCAGTCCAGCACAAGTGACTACTACGGCCTCAATCAAGGACATTCCTGTAGTTGTACATGCTTCTCTAACAGCCTCGATAGTCCCCCCTTGTTCTCTAACTCGATTAGCAATATGTATGCTGAAATCAATACCCACACCTACCAATATAGAACCGATCATTACTGTAACTAATGATAGGGTCACTTCCATTTGTTGCATTACAAGCCATTGCATTGCAACTGTAAAAACAACAGGCAAAGTAGTCAAAAATGCATATTTCGGGTCCCTAAAGACAATGGCTAAAGTAAAAAGTGTAGCAATCAGTGCAAATCCAAGAGATGTCCATTGAGAACCAACGATTAGTTCATTGACAGCAATAGTAACCGCGGCGACCCCTATAAGGGGTGATGATGTGATTCCTCCTGGATAGTTTCTTTCTGCTGCCTTGTTAACTTCGTCAACAGCTTCTTGAGTATCTTGTACATTCATAAATGGCATATCGATGTATATCAAACTCCTTTGAAAGGTATCGTTGATGAATAATTGACGAGTTTCTTGGGTTAGTGATGCATAGAAAACGTCGAGGAGGAATATTTGGACACGTTTATTTCCATCGTCATCGGTATTAAAAGTGTTTAAGACCTTCCAAAAGGTGGCATCTTGCTCTTGTTCACGATCAAAAATAACATAACAAACTTCGCCTGCAGTACCTCCTGCAATATCACAAAATGGCAAAAATAATTCACCAGAAACACTTACTGAAACTCCAACAGATTTCATCAAGAAAACAATACTTACTGCATTAGTTTTGTCTACACTATCACTTTTATTTTCGAGTGTCTCAATATCCTGTAATTTCGAAAAAGGGTCGTCATTTTCAGTTGTATCATCATCTCTATCTCCAGAAATTGCGCCATCAACTAGCAGCATCCCAATCTGTCCAGCATTGAATTCATCGCTATACTGTTTCATCTTTAATATAGGGGGTTGGCCTTCAGGAGCCATATCAAGTAAATCGATATTCTCCTCTACTAGTGGCCTAGCCCAAACCGATGATATTAACATCAAGATGATAAAGAAACTTAATGTGATTTTTGGCCAACTAATGGGTTTTTCAACAATGAATTCAATAATTTTTGGTGGCGGATGACTTGGTTTCTTCAAGTCTAATAGCATCGTCAAATTTGGTACCATGACCATTGTAAGCATGTATACGATGACAATACCTCCTGCTAGGGCAATTCCAACTGTTTTAATTGGTGCCATTGGAGTAGAAACTAAGGAAATGAACCCTATTACAGTAGTAATTGCAGAAAGTAGTACTGCTTTACCTGTAGATTGCAAAGCGATTGCCATTTTATCTTCTGGTGTCCCGGATTCCTCTGCATACCTATTAGTGATATGTAGGCCATATGATACCCCTAATGCCAATAAAATTGGACCAACAATAATAACAGTCATTGTGACTTCATAGTCTAAATATCCAATAATACCTAAAGTCCACCAAACTGAACAAAGTGTTGGTAAACCTGAAATTATAATGACTTTAATTCCTTGAATAACCCTTACTCTACCAGTTTGGATTAAATCAGAATGAAAGAGGAATAGTCCGAAAGCCACGGCCACAATAGCAAGGGGGAAAATCTGCCAAAATAGGACAAATGAGTATTTTGTAACTGAGTTGGTAATTGGTACAGGTCCAGTTAATGTCATTGTCAAACCAAGACACTCGGGGCCAGTTGTGTTTTGCCCATCATTTGTGTCTTGGCAATCTGATGTATCTTTGTTCCAGTTATTTTCTAAAGATGTTTGTTCTATCCAGCACTCAGTGTATGTGATAATATCGGTATATGCTTCACTCTGCCTTTGCCCCCCAGTTTTACAAACTTCTGGTATTTCTGTTGCCACAAAACCGGAATCAACAACACCCACAACAATAACTCCTCTATTGGGGTATCCAAGTGTTTCAAGGGCTCCTGATCCTACATCTCGGTAGAGCTTGTCTTTTGCGTTAGGTGGCAACTCTCCAATTATTTGATTAACTCTATTTTGGTCGTCGGGAATGCTGTATCCGCCAAGTGTGTCGCCCAAATCATCAATTTGATTATTTATTTGTTGAGAGAGATTCTCATCAAATGCATTTGAGAAGAATGCTTTAGCCACTCTGGGGGCAGATGAGTTGACTTCTTTTACAACAGTTGATATGGATAAAATATAAATTATTCCATCTTCATCACCGCCATCTGAAACAACCTTATTCAATTGTCGTTCAATCAAATCAAATTGTTTTAGAATTTCTACATTAGTTACAGCTTGGTTTTCCGATTCTACGTAGATAATCATGGCGTTTGTGGTCCAATCTTCTTCAATTGTGGAGATGTCGTCCTTGACTCTTGAATCGTCAGGCAAATAAACTTCTAAATCACCATTCACATTTATTGAGGCTGTACCTGTCCATTTATCTAGAATTCCAGAATGAAATAAGAAAAACATTGTGAATAGGATACATATTGCAACGGTAGGCGCAGGGAATCGCGTTAAAGAGCTGAAGAAAGTCATTTTTCGTAATTCTTTTTTCAGTCTTCTAGGTGCTGCTAGGATAGCATCCATGGCGCCATCAGTATCAAAATCACTGATTTTTTCTTTTACTTTGTCTGTTGTTGCTAGTAACCTATCTGACAGTGGTGAAGAGTTGGACTTTAAGGGTCCTGATTTATCTTCACCCTCCTCCGAGATGTTCTTCACCGATACTTCGTGTAATCAATTGCCTTTAACATCTAAGTCATCTATTCACTCTTTAGAGTGATTATTTGACATTACTATATCATTGCAGATATATTTTGTTTGGAATTATTAATCGGCACCCTCTTGAATAGAAACACGAGGCGGAGTAACGAGGACCCTTGCTGTTGACTTGTGATGGGGCTTTAGTTGGAATCTAAATGGCAGAACCACGAATCAGTGAAAAACGTTGGACGATTGATTTAGAAAAGCGTATTCAAGAGGAGCATTACGCTGATAAAAATGAATATGATCAGCGCTATGGATTCAAACCAAATTCAGGTAAAGAATTGTTTGTAATTGATACTCCACCCCCATACCCTAGTGGTACTTGGCATATTGGTGCAGTAGCTCAATATTCTATGATTGATGTAATAGCACGTAGTCAACGATTAATGGGCAAAGAAGTTTATTTTCCGTGGGGGGTGGATCGTAATGGAATCAATATTGAATTCACAGTAGAGAAAAATACTGGGAAGAAAATGAAATCATATGATCGTTCAGAATTTCTAAAGTTATGTGAGGTTACTATTGAGGAATTTACTCAAGCAATGAGGGAAACTGCAAGCCGTGTTGGTTTGTCTTGTGACTTCTCAAAAGAATATTTGACAGATTCTCCAGAATACAGAGCAGTAACTCAGTCTATATTTGTTGATTTGTTTAAGAGTGGCCAAATAATTGAAGATTTAAGACCTAATATTTATGATCCAATTGAGGGCACTACTATTGCTGATGCAGAAGTAGAAAGATTACAAAGAATTACTACTTTGGTGGATGTTAGATGGACTACTGAAGATGGCGAAGATGTCATTATCTCAACTACTAGGCCAGAATTGATATGTGCATGTGGGGTTGTTGTTGTACATCCTGATGATAAAAGGTACTCTCATCTAGTAGGCAAAAAAATTGAACTTCCTGTTGAAGTAAATGGTAGAAGTACAACTGTTGAAATTAAAACACACCCCTCTGTAAAATCAGAGTTTGGATCGGGTGTACTTATGGTCTGTTCATTTGGTGATCAAAACGACGTCGCCGTATTCAGAGATTTAGGCCTAAATCCATTCCAAGCAATTGGTTTGGATGGTTGCATGACTGAGATTTCGGGGCCACTCAGTGGCATGAATGTCAAAGATGCTAGGGAGCATATTATTGCTTTACTAGATAGTGATAGTAGAGTAGTGAATATGGAATCTAGGGAACAAGAAGTTCCCGTTTCAGAAAGAGGGAAAAATCCTGTTGAGATTATTCTGCTTAAGGAGTGGTATGTTCGTCAAACACATATACAAGATAGGTTATCAGACATAGCAAATCAAATAAATTTCATCCCACCTAGAAATAAGCAATTTTTACTAGATTGGATGGATAATATTACTATTGATTGGCCTATTAGTCGAAGAAGATGGTATCATACTGAAATTCCTATTTGGTATTCAGCAGATGGCACTAAAGTAGTAGTTCCTAATTCTGGTGTCTATGTTCAGCCATGGAGGGAAAAACCCCCTAGTGGTTCAAGAGTTTTAAATCGTGAAACAAGAGAAGATATCGGTGATTATGATTCATTAATAGATGAATTGGGTGATTTAAAAGGCGAGGAAAAGGTGTTCGACACATGGATGGATTCATCTAATTCTAATTTATTTGTTTCAGGTTACCTGAATGATGATGATGTATTCGAGCGTTCTTTCCCTACAGGACTTCGCCCTCAAGGGAAGGAAATAGTAAGGACTTGGTTGTATTATACTCTACTCAAATCTGCATTAATGTTTGATAAACCAGGTTTTCAAAATGTTTGGATTGATGGCTTAGGCATGGATCCTTGGGGACGTAAAATGTCCAAATCATTGGGTAATGGTATAGATGCAGATTCTGTTTTGGAGTGCGGTGCGGGCGGCAGAACAGGTTCATGGAAAGTGAAGGGTCCTGATAAGACAGTTCAACTTAAAGCAAATAAAATTGGTTCAGAATGCTTCAGATTATGGAAGGCTTGTGATGCCCAGGTGGGCGATGATTTCCAAATCAATCCAGAAGAAATAGAAGCAAAATATTATGGTGTTTTAACTAAAATATTCAACGTTGCTCGTTTTGCTAGTACATTTGAGACGCCCAAAAACTTGGAAATTCCTCCTAGTGATTTAACGGTGGCAGATAAATGGATTTTGTCAGAATATTGCGAACTCAATAAATCAGTTAAAGGGGCGTGGTCTAATATTGATATTTATACAGCAGCCCAATTGATGAAAAATTTCAGTACAGGTTTATTTCCTAACCATTGGTTAGAGATGTCAAAAACTAGGTTATATGATGGTGATATTTCAGCAGCATGGACTTTACACAGGATTGTAAGGGACTTACTTACCATGTTTTCACCAATATGCCCTTTCCTTTGTCATCACCTTTCATCAACTCTTTATGGTGTTTCAGCAGTAGATATTCGCCAGTTCCCAGAAATCCCTGATTGCCAATTAGGGGATACTGTTGAAGGTGGTAGATTTCGTGGATTGACAAAACAAATTACGGAATTTAATTCCGATGTATGGGGTGCAAAGAATGAAGCTGGATTAGGTCGTGGAAAACCTATCACAGGAATTGTAGTACCAGAAGTATTAATGGAGTTCAAAACACATTTGACTGAAATGCATAAATTAGAGTAGTTATATCACTTCAGAGTTAAGAATTGATTTTGGTTTTTTACCATTAAAATAATCAATTATCAAGGCAGCCATTTCAGTCCCAATTCGGGATTGTGCTTCATTTGTAGCAGCACCAATGTGAGGGGTGCCATGAAAATTTCTATGATGAATTAAGGGATTATCGTAAACAGGTTCTACTTCAAATACGTCCAAGGCTACAGATGAGAGCGTGCCATCTTCCAGAGCTAGTAATACATCCTTCTCGTTAACAATCCCTCCTCTAGCGCAATTAACTAAGTGATTTCCACATTTTACTCCATCAGTACCTATTTGTGGCATCATCTTCAAACGATCATAATTTACTAGATGGTGCGTTTCATTGGTAAGGTTGCAGTGGATAGAAATGTGAGTGCACAAACGGAAAATATCTTCTACATCATCGTGAAGGGTACAATGTTGATCAGCAGCAATTTCAGGTGGCAAATAAGGGTCATAAGTATGGAGGGTCATACCTAGTGTGCGGGCAACTTTTGCTACACCTTGGGCAATTCTACCAAAACCAATTAATCCCAACCTTTTTCCAGATAATTCAGTCCCTCTCAAATCTTTTTTTTGCCATTCACCGTTTCTAAGTGAACGATCTCCAGTAGCAATGTGCCTAGCACAAGTTAGAAGATGGCCGATGGTTAATTCTACAACAGCATTTGTTGAAGAAGAAGGTGTATTACATACTGCTATTTTGGATTTAGTAGCAGATTTAATGTCGATATTATCTATTCCTACTCCTGCTCTTCCGATTAGTTTTAATGATCCCTTTCTACCACTAGATGAATTAATTACTTTTTTTGAGATTTTAGTTGCGCTTCTTATTACCACTGCATCAAAATCTGCAAGGATTCCAGACTCTAATTCATCTTTAGAATAATGTTTCAATATCACTTCAAAACCTGCATCTTGGAGTATGCTAACAGCTTTTTCATCCATGCCATCAGTTACTGCAATCCTCTTCATTGACAGTGGCAGCACAAGGATAACAATCAAGATTGTGTATGAAATATGTAAGAGTGTATCGCGCGAAGTTTGATATTCTATGTCTTATTAGAATGCGTGTGATTAGAATGGATATTGATGATTTGAAAATTGTGGCCGAGGCACATTGTGACGGACCTTGTGGTGTTTATGACCCTGCTAGTGCTAGGATTGCAGGTGAAGCTGTACAATCTATGACAAACAAAATGTTGGCTCTTGAATGCCCCGATACTGGAAATTCTGAAGCAATGTCTGCTTATCTTAATACGATGAGCCGTTATGCTGCAATCAAGGAACAAGAAGCTCAAAAATGCAAGGATGAATTGTTAGTCCTATGGACTGATTTTTTCAAACCACAACATCTTGAAAATAATCCAAATTTGCATACAATTTTTTGGGAGGCAGCAAAACTTTGTTCGGCATGTAAGGTTGAGGTATCATCGGTTCATGCTCAAGAATTAATGGATGCGATAGAAGCAATACACCACCTCTTTTGGGCAGCAAAGGGACGTGATGTTCCATGGGTACGTGCTAGTTGAGTGATTACATGGCTCAAAGGCCAAATTGTACCACTGTTCTTGTTAAAGGGGGTAGCATGTGGCCTACAATAGTTGATGGTCAAGTTGTTATTTGTGACCATGAATATTATTCAAACAATATCCCTGTTGTTGGTGATATAATTATGTGTCAACATCCACTAAAACCTAAAGTCAAGTTAATTAAGAGAATTTCTGCGATTAATTCAGATAATACTGTATTCATTACAGGTGATAATCCTGACCCAATTGCATCAACTGATAGCCATGCGTTTGGCCACCTCGCAATTTCTCAAATCATAGGTAGAATTGATATTTCTTAGGATTTTAGACCGTTCTATTCATCAATGGCTTTGTTAACGGGATGTTAATGGATTGGTCTGTAGATGACCCTACTTCTCTAGCTTTAGTAGTAGGTTTACTAGTTGGTCCAATGATATTTTCAATCCCCACTCAAAGGCTATGGAAGAAGCGCGTATTAAAATCAGATATACACAAAAAATATCGTAATATGGTTGATGGGATTTTGACTCATGGTTATCCGTTACAGATATTCCGTAATTCATTAGATAAGGCAGCGCGAGGTTGGGGTTTAGATGAAAAAGAGCAGGGCAGGATAGAAAGTGACATTTTGTACCCTCTAAATACAATGCATTTTTTGATATTACCTTCTATGATTTTATGGCCAATACTTTCTATTTTTGCTGTATTTTTGATTATTCCGTTGCTTCCTCTTCTTAGGTTTACTGAATGGATTATGGTTGACAAGGGTGTATTGTCGTGGATAGTCAAACTGATTAAAAAATACACAAACTGGCAATTAATTGGTGTCCCCAAACTTGCTCGTGATGCGCGTCGTGGAGATGTTTGGATTCATGCTTTGCATCGTATGCCAACAACTGTTTTCCTAGGATTATTTGCATATCTAATAGTTCATTATTTGTCTCTACCTGATATTTATGCTCTAACTGTTGCAGGGCTGGTGTACCTTATTTTAGCTTCATTAGCTATTATTACCGCTGTTGCGATTGATGGCGAGTTAGCATTTGCAGATAATGCTCAAAGAAGAATAATACCCTTGGAAGCAATTTTACAAGATTTATTAACTCCTGTTGTGGGGATAGGTTTGTTACTATTATTAGGTCGCCAAGTATTTCTTACTATTACATTCCCTGGTACTGGATTACATGATCCAATAATATTTGCCATTTCAATTTTAGTAGTTCTTTACACCACAACCATAGTTGGTGCGTTGATTGAATGGGCATCATCCCGACGTGCTAAACAAATTAGAGATACTTTCCATATTCAGTTAATTCAAGATGAGGACCCTGAACTATATTCTTTCACAAGAAATAGGGATGGTAGTTTGAGTTTAAGATTAATTTGTATGCTGAAGGAATTTTTTGAAAATGACCATCGTTTCCCTGATCGTTCATTGGAGGCCTCAATTAGATTTGAGGATTTGATGTCTCTACCATCTCTTGTTGAGGAGGGTGTAGTGACTTTGCCGCCTAAGAAACCCACAAGAAAATCACCTAAAGAGGAATTAGTTGAGGGTAAATCGCCTATAATGGAAGATTCAGTCACAGATGATTAATCATCCAAAACTTTTCCCGCAACTACAAGCTTTGTCAGCATTTGGGTTATTAATTTTGAATCCACCGCCCATTAAACTATCTTGGAAATCAATGACTATTCCAGATAATAAACTGCTATCGTAATCAGATACGCATATATCAATACCATTTACATCATCGAATTGATGTCCCTCGGGATCAGGTCTATCGATAATTTGCATATCATATAAGTTACCTGAGCATCCACCACGGTGAACTGCGATTTTTAATACAACATCTCCTGGCTCATAATTGAATAATTCACGTAATGATTTAGAAGCAATTTCAGTAAGTGTGACATTAATTGGTACAATGTCATAATCATCGTCATTGCCGATTAAATCTGAAATGGCGCCGGCATCAGAAGGACAGTCCATGTTAATCGCTATCGGTGATAGTTGATTAATTCATGTATTGATTTCATCGAATAATATCTGGAAATAGCAATTCTTCACACCTTCTCCTGTACACTTTCTTTCAACAGCAATAGTTGAAATTCCCAGCCTAGTCTCTATAATTCCCTCTAAAATACCTTCATCTAAATGACAGAATGGGCTGCCAAATTGTGGTGCTTTCCCACATGCTCCAGCATCGTGTACTTTGATAGAAATTAGAGGTTCTCCAATTACTTCCATGCGCCCCATCCCCATTTCACTCCATTCCTGAGTTAAAGCCTGCCAAAATTCTGAATCATTATCAGTTATTTGTTCTAGTTCATTTGTTATTTCTTCTCCAATTCTTTTACCTATTATTCTCATGATATCTGAAATATCTAATCCTAACATCTCGAATTGAGGTAAATGTGGTTGGTCTCCAACCGTGCCTTGATTATTTCTCAGTATGGCATTCGTCCATTGTTGATTTTCTGGATGTTGATCAGAAATATTATTTGCAATTATTTCCTTAAAACGACGATAAAATGAACCGGTACCTAAATTTATACTAAGTGGTTTAGTATTTTCACCTTTTGCGATTAAAGATTTTGCAGTTGTTAGGGGAGTGGCATTTTTCCAAGTCTCATCAATTAACTCAGTTTGTGTAGTTAGGAAGGTAGGTGCCTCAATTACTAATGCGGCATCATCTTTACCTCGGCCTACAGGGTTATTTTCCATAGATACATTTTGTACCGCAACCTCGCCATCTATTATACATCCATTCATTGATACAGAATCTGAATGTCTTATTTCAATTCGTTGATCTAATTTGTCATAAAATTTCAATGTATTATTTTCAAGTGTGGCGAGTACGCGGATTTTAACTCCTCTATTGGCAGCCTCATTTAACGCGTTTAGAGCGCCTGATTTTACTAAATGAAGGATGCCAAATTTTCCTAGCAATATCCATGCATCAACTTCTGAGTCTGAAATTACCCTCTCCATTGCAGCTTGAATATAACTACGTTCTTTGACTACAGTAAAAAGGGGTTCTTTAGATGCTACATTCGTGGAATTGAAACGTCCTATTTTTCCTTTCTTCAATTCATCTAAGTGAAATTTAATTCGTCGTAACTCTTGTTCTTCATGATTAATTAATTGCTGGAATATTTCTTGAATAGATAAACCAGTAAACCTCATCGGCTTATCTAAGGTAGATAATACCAAACCTCTTTCTTGAAGTCTCTTCAATGTGTTATAGGAATCCATTCTGCTTATTCCAACGGTGCGCCCTACTTCACTAGCCTTCAGAGGTTCAGATGTAGAAAGTAGTATTAGAACACGTGCTTCTTTCTCATCTAATCCTATATCAGTGAGCCTTTCACTTAGGGTCGCCTCACCTTCTTCCATAGACCTCGGGATATGAACACATTATTCAATTAATTGATGTATTGTATTCTTGTTAAGAAGGATTAAGTTAAGTGTAGTGTGACATGATTTTATGGGGGGAGAGCCAACCATTAGCAAACCTATTCATATTTGGGAAAATGGTGAATTGCATTCAAGGAAGGATTCAGTTGCCAATGAATCTCCTATCGAAATATCGGTGTCCATTTCTGGTGTTGAACAAAGTTTGGGAATAATAATGCGAACACCTGGTGATGATGGTGATTTAGCCATAGGTTTCTTATTGGGTGAATCTGTAATTAAATCTATGGATGATATCCATTCAATAAAGTACTTTGAAGGCAAGGTTTTGGTTGAATTAAATAGTTCAAACAAAAAAATATCTGATTTACCTTCTCGTAAATTTACAATAAATTCTAGTTGTGGAATTTGTGGTACTGAGGAGTTAGAAAATTATGCCATTCCTGATAGATTGAATATTTCTGATGAAAAATGGTTGGATCCTAAATTATTGATTAACTTACCAAGAATTATGAAACCTGCACAACGAAATTTTGAGGATACAGGAGGTTTACATGCTGCAGCACTTTATGATCAAAACTCGAATTTAATGGCGATAAAGGAGGACGTTGGTAGGCATAATGCATTGGATAAATTAATTGGTTCTCGGCTAAAATCTGGTGATTTACCTGCAGAATATCAAGTATTAATGTTAACCGGTAGAATAGGTTACGAACTTATTCAAAAGGCAGCATATGGTGGATTACCTGTTGTGGTGGGTTTGGGTGCACCTACTACTATGGCAGTAGATGCTGCACGAAGTACAGGGATTACATTGATTGGTTTTCTTAAAGAGGAAAAATTCAATGTTTACTGTGGTGCATGGAGAATACTGTGAATCTAAGCACAAATATTGGATAGCGTTTTTTATACCAATTGCTAGAGGCATAGTCAAAGCAGTATATTTGAGGTGTTGAATATTCGTAGAGATGTAAAAGCCCAATCCCCCAAAAAAGAAGGGAAGATAAAAATTGGTAAGCCAAAGCAGGTCGCTGCGGGTATTACAGGGGTTAGAAAATCATTTTCAATTGGTATTTCGGAAGCTGGATTAATTAGAACTATGAAGACAATGAGGTCTGTCAACAAATTTGATGGTTATGATTGCCCTGGTTGTGCTTGGCCAGATCCAGATGGCCATCGTTCAAGTTTTGAATTCTGTGAAAACGGTGCGAAGGCATTTGCAACTGAAGCAACTAAAAAACGATTGACTCCATCGCTGTTGTCATCAAAAAGCGTTCAGGAATGGTCAAATTTTTCAGACATGGAGTTGGATAAATTAGGTAGATTAACCAGCCCAATGGTTCTTCGTTCAGATTCTAATTTTTATGAGGAGATTTCATGGAATGATGCATTTGATATGATTGCTGAATCAGTAATGAATTTGAATGATCCTAATGAAGCAGTATTCTATACTTCAGGAAGGGCGTCTAATGAATCTGCATTTCTTTGGGGGACATTAGCAAGACAAATTGGTACGAATAATTTACCTGATTGCAGTAATATGTGTCACGAATCAAGTGGAGTTGGACTAACTTCTTCAATTGGAATAGGTAAAGGTACAGTAACTCTTGATTGTTTTGATAAGGCTGATTTAGTAATTGTAATTGGTCAAAACCCAGGTACAAATCATCCTAGGATGCTGTCAGCATTAGCTAACACAAAACGTAATGGTGGTTCTGTAATTAGCATTAATCCGTTGCTAGAATCTGGTTTAAACCGTTTTAAACATCCTCAGGAAATCATCAGGTTATTGGGCAGAGGTACGCCTATTGCCGACGCTCATTTTCCAGTTAGAATAGGTGGTGATCAGGCTCTATTACAAGGGATTGCAAAAGTTGTTTTAGATAATGATGGTGTAAATCATTCATTTGTTGAAGAACATACGGAAGGATTTGATGATTGGGTTGAACACATTTCATCAGTTAAATGGGAAGATATTACCAAACAATCTGGTATAGAAAAGGAGCACATAATTGAGATTGGTAATTCAGTAATAAATGCAAATAATATGATAATTTGTTGGGCTATGGGGGTTACTCAGCATGAAAATGCAGTTGCAACTATTCAGGAGATAACAAATTTACTATTAATGGGTGGACATTTTGGCAGACCTGGTGCTGGTGCGTGCCCTGTTAGAGGGCACTCTAATGTTCAAGGTGATAGGACAGTTGGAATAAATCATAATCCTCCCTCTTCATTTTTGGATGCATGTGAAAGAGAAACTGGAATTACTATGCCTAGGGATTCTGGATTTGATTCTGTTGAATTTATACAAGCATCTAGAAATGACAAAGTTCGGCTTTTTATGGCTCTTGGGGGTAATATTTTGTCAGCGATGTCTGACACAGAAGAGGTTGCCAACTCAATACGAAAAATTGACTTAACTGTTCAAATTTCGACTAAATTAAACAGAAGTCACTTAGTTACAGGGAAACAGGCTCTAATACTTCCCTGCTTAGGTAGGACAGAATTTGACCAATCAGGATTTGTGACGGTAGAAAATTCAATGGGGGTAGTTCATTCATCTAATGGAAATCTAGAACCTGCTTCAAAATCGCTATTGAGCGAAGTTGGAATCGTATCCGGGATTGGCTATTGTATTGCTGGTTCAGATCCATTTAAATGGGACGAAATGGCAAAAGATTATGACAAAATTCGTGATTTAATCGAATCAGTGTTACCAATTTTTTCCAATTATAATGATCGTGTACGTCAAAATGGGGGATTCTATTTACCGAATGGTCCAAGGGACGGTCCAACATGGGATACGCCTTCAAGTAAAGCGATTTTTCACTCTAATTCAATACCAATCCGTTCCATAAAGGAAAATAGGTTTATCTTAATGACAATTAGGAGTCATGATCAGTATAATACCACAATTTATGGAATGGATGATAGATATAGGGGTATTTATAATTCTAGAAGGATAGTAATGATGAATAGATTAGATATGGACGATTTAGCAATTAATGAAAAAGATGAAGTACAAATTACAAGCCATTTCATGGGAAGAAAGATCGTATCTGATAATTGGAAGGTCGTCCCTTATGAAATTCCAAGAGGTAATTTAGCAGCATATTTCCCTGAAGCTAATGTTTTGGTTCCATTGGAATCAGTAGCCAAGGGTAGTAACACGCCGACTTCGAAGTGGATAGAAGTCAGTGTTAAGCCCCAATAAGTACGAGAATTTATTTTCTAAGATTGTAACTTGGCAAATCGCTTTAGTTTCTTTTGTTGCTCTTTTAACAAAATTTTGCATCTTCTAATCTGTTCTTTTGCCATCTTAGAATGTTCTCCAGTTAAAGGATTTACTCGCTTAGATGACATTCCTTGTTCAAAACATTTTATTGCATCTTCAAAACGTTCAACTTCTGCATAAGCGGTGCCCATATTGTATAATGTAGAACCAGTAACTCCACTTGGGTTAACTTGCATTGCCTTATGATAAGCCTCAATACAATCACTGAATTTCTTTAGGTAATAGAATGCATTACCCCTAGCATTGAGGATTCTAACAATCATTTCATCATCATTAACAAATGTTGGCAATGCCCTATCAAAACAAGACATTGCTTCTTCATATTTTTCATCTGCCAATAAAGCCAATCCTTTATTGTACCACTGCACATCTTGATTAGCAATTGAATTACTATCAGTCTTGCCAGTTCCTGTTAAATCTTCAGAATTAGATTGCTGGGTTTGAGCGATTAATGCTGCACTAGCCAAGTCGACTTCAGGCGATGGTTCTGGTTCTGGAGCTTTTTCCACAATAGGTGCTTGGTCTAGAATATTTTCAGCAGCTGCAATTTCAACTGGATTGGGAGTTTCAATTTCCTCAATGTCTCCAGGAACTTCTTGTTCAGCCCATGGGTCGCCCCATGGGTCATCTGATTGATTACTTTCAGTTTGCTCCTGCGTTTCATTTATTGGCTCATCAATAGTATTCTCTACTTCTGATATCTCCTCTGAAATATCTTCAGCCTGAGGTTCTTCGTTAGTTTCAAAGACCGCTAGTGCATCTTTAGTATCATTAACGGGTTCAGAAACGACACCAGTTAAACTTGAAATTTTCTGCCTACATTTTTCTGCTGTATTTTGGTCACCTGCAGCAATAAATGTCTTCATCATACCTTCCCACAAAAGATGATTATCTCTATCATTTTCAACTAATGATCGCCATGCTTTGACAGCTTCAGGATATGAGCCGGATAAAGTATATGCTCTAGCACGTAAAGTAACAACTTCTTGTGAATCATTTTCCGGGATATATTGTAGTGCCTCTTTTGCCAAAGTAGGACCTTCAGGAAGTGTGGTTGGAATATCTGTTGCCATTTCAAGGACTTCACCTTCGCCTTCTCCTATTGAAACTAGAATTTCAGCAAAACGAATTCCTCCTTCGTGCTTTGGTTCATGTGTTAATAGAGATCTCCATGCATCTATTGCTGATGTCAAATCTCCATTATTTGTATGAATATCTGCTAATGCTGAAGATGCCTTTGTGTATTCTGGTTTAAGGCCTAATGCCGCATTAAAACACGCAACTGCGCTTTCTTCTTCTCCACTTCGGCGATAAAGGGCACCTAAGTTATACCATGAAGCAGCATCACTATTATCTAAATCTAAAGCATAAGTAAAAGCCTCTATGGCACTATCATAGAGAGATAATTGTGCCATTGATGCTGCTGCAATACGCCAAGCTCGGGGATGTTCTGATGCCTCGGCGTGCAATAGATCACGGAGCAGTTCCAGTGCATCTTCTGGTTTTTGTTGTTTAATTAAATCTGAGGCATTTTCAACGACACTATCAATATCAACTGTGTCGGCAATTTCTTCTTCAACAACGGCTTGGTGAATTGGTTCATTAACAATTTGAGGGGTTTGTAATGGTTGAGTTTCTGGTTGAGTTACTGGTTCGCTCTTTTGTGTTTGAATTGGATTGGTATCAGTTGTAGTTTGGATTACTGTTTGAGGATCTAATTGATTGGTTGAGGGTACTTGGCCACCTGCAATTTCTGTTAGTTTGCTATGTGAAGGGAAGGAGCGCAATGCCATATTAGCAAATTTGCTAGCATCTGATGAATTACCCATTCTATCAAGTAATACTGCAAGATTTGCTGCGGCAGGGCCATGGTCTGGGTCCATATCTATGCAAACTCTAAATGACTTGACAGCCTCATCTTCTGACCCAGACATTTCATGAATTACTCCTCGATTAAACCATGCCATGGCATTACTTGGGTCTTCAGCAATGATTGTATTGAATACTTTCAATGCCTGCTGCTCTTGTCCTTCGGAAACAAGTAATTCCCCTTGGACCATCAGGGATTCAATATCCATCGGTCTGTCGGGTTCGTTGCTAGTATTTGGAGTATTACTAGCCATGTCCGGACGAGCATCATGGTCTTCTGGATGACTATTAGGTGATAGAGAAGTTTTTTCAATTACCTTTTCAACAATTTCTCCGCTAGTTTTTGCAACAGCAGACCAAGCGGGAATAACATGATCACCAATTGATTGAGAAACCTTCTGTACAGTTTGTCCACTCATTTCAGTTACATTAGATGCAGTACTTTTGGCACTGTTTTCTATTTTTGTTGCTACATCTTTCACTTTATCCTTCAAGTTAGCTTTCTTTGGAGGCACTCCATACAAACCACCTTCGCATTTAGGGCAAACAGCTTCCCTACCCTCAAGTGGGTGGTCACAATGAGGGCAAATGCCATGTCCGTGCTCAGCCAATTCTACACCCAATGCTGCACCATCAAGTTCTACGCATAAGTGTTCTCTGTGTTAGTTCCCTATTTGCTCACGGTATTAGTTTTGGATATATTACACAAAATAAATATGAAACGATGAATTCGTCAGACTATGAGAAGTTTCAAAGTGATGGGGATTTGTGGGTCATATTCGATAAAATCAGCAAATGGTAATTTACTAGAAATGGCAAAAAAATTGTTTAATGAAGATGGTATACAAATGGATATTTGGGATTATTCTTCTAGTCCTTTACCAATTGCCGGTGCAGATGGTTGTTGGAATGATGATAATGTGTTAAAATTCCAAGAAATGGCTAAATCAGCAGATGCATATATTCTATCTAGTCCAGAATACCATGGTACAATGTCAGGGGTGATGAAAAATCAACTTGATTATCTTAATTTTAATTTAGTCGGAGGTAAAGTCTGGGGGTTAATGAGTACTTTAGGAGGGCAATCAAATACTACAACTTTGAATCATATGCGCATTTCTGCTCGTTGGTTACATGGTCACGTAATTCCTGAGCAGTTGGCTATAGGGCGGATTAAGGAAGCATTCAATGATAATGGGGATTTTATAGATGGAATGATGGCTGAAAGGATGGAGAAGTTGGTCGAATCAATGAAAATTACTACGAGTAAATTGATTAATTAATCGCACCACCTTTTACTAATGATTCTAAATGATCAATTGTTCTTTTTGCAGCCGCAGCAACTTCTGAGTCGGGATCTTGCATTGCCTTTGCTAATGGAGGTACCACTTCCGGGTAAGGATAACGTGCCAAAATTTCGACAGCGAGCCTCCTAATTTTCTGAGTATCATCTTCTACAGCGGATAATACGACTTTCATTGCATCTTCACTAGAAAAGTTGCTAAATTGTTTTAGGGCGGTATGTCTAACATCAGCATTAGGATCTTTCAAACCTCTTTGAAGCAAAGGTATGTCTGTTGGGTGAGCATTGCGGCCAATTGCTTGATGGGCAAATTGGCGAACACCAGGGTCACTATCTTGTATGGCTTCAGAAAGAATTTTGTTTGCGATAGAATCATCTAATCTACCCAATGCTGCAACACATCCTCTGCGAATCAAAGGATTTTCATGTTTAATTCCTTTAATCAGTGAATCAAAATGGCCAATCATTACTAGTGAGGCTGTGGCTGATGTATGCAATTTTTCATTGGCTAATATTTCAACAAGAGTTGGTGATGCGCGAGGGTCGCCGATCATTCCTAATGCTTCTATGGTTTTCATTCTCAATTCGTTGTCATTACTTTCATTTTTTGCGATTGATGACAATTTGTAGGTGGCTCTGCGTCCTAATCTAAAAGCCATTTCAGGGTCTTTTCTAGCAACTGCAACTCCTTCTACAATTGTACGGTTGATCCCAATGATTCGTATGATTGTTTGAATAATCATGTAGTCGATTGAAAGTAAAATAAACATCACCAAATGCCGTCCACCTCTTGTTGATAATTTGACATTAGAAATATGGATATTGTATACCTCGGACCAATCTAGAAATGAACGAAATAAAAGATCAAGCCCAAAAAGCCCCCATGTTTTCCAAGTAGTATTTTCTGGTGCATTGTACAAATCAAATATCGAATGTGAATGTTCTAAAATCATTGGTACAATAAAAACCATTTGAGAAGCAGCAAGTGCTGCAGTTAGTCTCAAGTCTGGCAAACCATCTGGGTCATAGTCTTCAATTTTCTTAGATATTTTAGTCCTTAGTCCTTCGTTTTGTGCCCAAGCTCTGCCGATAGCTAGAACTCCGATATAACCAAACCATAATGCAATGAAACCTAATGTGTGGTTGGCAAAAATAGCACACAGATAAATCAATCCATATACAGATAGGAATAATATATTTCTTGGTGCAGACTTTACAATACCTACGCCGAATAATTTTGCATAATTAGCTAGGAATTCATCTAATGTACGAAAGAATTGTTTTATCCTCTCCATTAGTACACCCTGGGTGCACGTATCCGTTCTGCTCTTTGATGGTTTCATTAATATTAACTCAGAAAGTTGAGTATCAATGGTATTACAAATTTTCCAACAACTCATTAATGAGTTTGCCACCCCATGATTGATGCCTCCGGGTTGGTACCTACTTTTGCTGATATGCGCATTGTGTGGGTCGGGTGCATGGTATGTGCGAAATTTCACGGAAAAGGTAGAATATCTTAGGCTCTTAGCAGCGATTGGAATTTGTTCAATGTTAGCTCTTGTATTATGGACATGGCAAATAACATAGGTGCTCATATGTCTTCAATAGAATTAGGTGACGAGTCATATTTGTCTCCTCTTGCAGGTTCATACCCAGTAAGGGCACCGGTTTGGTGGGGGCGTAGAGGTGAATCAACGAATAATCTAAATTTACCAGGGGTTTCAGGTAGATTTGTAGTTCTTGTACACAAAAAAACATTCAAAAGATTAGAAAAAATATTGGCTAAGATATTGCGGGCTCCTAGTCAACT
>MDTE01079575.1_pt1 | contig 43759 bp, 49 predicted proteins | sample 811231 | NCBI WGS metagenome assembly MDTE01 (sample SAMN05326651, study PRJNA326480) | marine metagenome | isolation source: seawater | place: Indian Ocean: Red Sea | collected 2010
GAATTTATAGAATCTAGATATTCATTCCATTTCTTATCAGCTGCCAGCACATCTTCCCTGGTAACTCCTTCATTTAACGTACACGCACTAAAAGTTAAATTTCCATTAGGAGTAGGATTGGGCGACTGCCTTGTCATTTCCCACCCCCAAAGAGTGTGATCTTTACAAGTGCTAACTTTATCAAATTTGGCTTGTAACCTTTGTCCTTTAGAAGCCATTTCATCTTGAACAGTGCCTAAATCTTCAAATGATGTTGATATTCCAATCCAAGCCACGTCGTTAGTTGTTGAATCGCTATTTACGTAAGTTGGAACTAAAACCCAAGCAGCATAAGGTTTTGAAAAGTTGTTTTCCGTCCATCTATTCCATTCTTCAGCTACTCTTAATAAGTCATCAAGACCTTGTCCTTCATTGTACTTACATCCAAAAACCTCTACAGGGTAGAAAGTAGGTGCATGATTATCCGAGTAAGAAAATGAACTAAACCAGAATAAAGAAGAGAGGAATAGTAATTTTAAAAATTGTGTCATAAAAAGTCTCCGTAGTTTTTAAACTACCTTATCACAAGAAAACTGTTAAATGTGACTGTATTTTTAAAAGACATGGTCTAGATACTTTAGAGAGGTTTTAGCTAAAATATATACTAATTTATTACTGTTTATTTGAAGGTATTACTAAACTTCTAAGCCAGCCTAAAAGGCTATTTTTCTTTAAATCTATTTTATCTAAATAATCATAAAGTTCTTCTAAAGCTACCGGGTCTTTAAATAGATCCATTCTTGTTACCATTTTCTTTTCAGCATCTAACTCTTTAATGATTTTTGCAGGATTTCCTCCAACAATAACATTGTCAGGTACATCTTTAACTACGATAGCTCCTGCAGCTACGATAGAGTTCTCTCCTATGGTTACTCCCTTTCCTACTACCGCCCTATCTCCAATCCAAACATTATCCTTAAGCTCAACCCTTTTAGTTGATCCTACTGGCTCTGCTCTTTTATATATTCCATGCCAATCTGCGTCGGATACATAGGATCCATTTGCAAACATACAGCCTTTGCCAATCTTTATCTCACTAGCAGCAGCTATCCTAACGCCTGGAGTAAAAAGGCAATCATCATCTGCATTAATTTTTCCATCAAATTCCCCTAAATTCCAAGTGGTTAACCTAATATTACTATCTGAAGTTGCTACAAAAGTTGCATTATTTCCAACATTGATACCTGTTCCAAAAATATCTACATATCTTGCTCCCATGACAGTTGGCCTTGTACCCAAAGATTCAAATTGCGGAGCTAAATGGTAATTAACATAGAGATCTACATACTTTGATACCAATCTCTTTAACCAATATGGTCTGTTATCTTGTCTGATAATTTTTCCTTAATTCTTATTTTAATCATCATGATAAAATGCCGTCCCTAATGACACAACTCCTTATAAATTTCACGAGATTTTTTCTATCTGAAAAGTCCACTTCAGAGCTAATCCAATTTATAAAATTAGGCTTACCTATGTTTTTCTCTCAGGCTGCTTTGTCCCTCATTGGAATAAATGCAGTAATCCAATCAGGAAACTACTCCAAAGATGTTCTTGCTGGAATACTTACAGCTAATGCGGTTTGGTTTCCTATCTTTCTGAGCCTAGGTGGTTTAATTTTCTTTGTGACTCCAATGGTGGCCCAACTGTATGGCGCCAAAAAATTAAACGAAATAGGTCCTCTCGTGAGACAGGCGTATTGGCTATTGATTCCAATAATTTTTATTGGAATGACAATTCTATTCGTAGTCCCTAATTTTCTTAGCCTTATGGGTATAGAGGATGTAATAATTTTTCATGCAAAGGAGTATCTTGCTACCTTTACTTTTGCTATTCCTGCTATTTTACTTATGCAGCCCTTAAGATCCTTAAGTGAAGGTATAAAGAGGCCAATCCCAATAACCTTAACCAATATATTAACTTTGATTTTAGCTGTCCTTGGTAATTATGCTTTTATATATGGAAATTGGGGTTTCCCAGAATTGGGGGCGAGAGGATCCGGGCTTTCTGCAATTATAGGAACATGGACCTCTTTAACAGTTCTAGTTTTTTATGTGAAACTTAGAAAAAAGATTTATGGTCCAACTAATTTTTTTCGAACTATAGAATTACCTTCTTTAAAAGTCATCAAAGAGATCCTCAGGGGCGGCTTACCAATGGGTATATCTAACTTTATTGAATTAAGTATGTTTAGTGGGGCAACTTTAATTTTAGGTAGACTTGGAGCTGACGTAGTTGCTGCACATGGAATTGCTATTAATATTGGAGGTCTTTTATTCATGGTACCTCTTAGTGTCGGTATGGCAGCTTCAGTTATAGTTGGAAATAAAATAGGAGAGAATAATCTTATTGGAGCCAGGTATAGTTCTTTCTACTCTCTTAAATTTGGGTGTTTTCTAGGTTTTATGAATATGATAATTCTTCTTGGTTTTTCTGATGTACTTCTTTCATTTTTTACTCAAGACCCTAAGGTCATAGAGCTAGGAGTTCTTCTACTGATGTTTGCAGCTTTTTTTCAAATTGCTGATGCCCTTGTTATTGGAGCCCAAGGCAGTTTAAGAGGGTATAAGGTTACCCTTGTTCCAATGTTCATAATGCTTATAGCTTTTTGGGTATTTGCCCTGCCTTTTGGTTACAGTTTAGCGGTAACAGATTTCTGGAATGTGCAATTAGGGGCTCCCGGCATGTGGACTGGAATGTTTATTGGCTTAGTCTTGTGTGCTTTTCTAATGGTGTGGAGAATGAACTATGTCACTTCTAAATCCTTGAAATTCGAAAAAAAGGGCTTGGCATTTAATGAAATGGAATTGGATGGTTTTAAACTAAAATTATGACCTTATTTTGATTTAATGAAAATTGATGCAGTAGGACTTCTTTGTCCTGAACCTATTATGATGCTTCACAAAGCAATCCAAGAAATCTCTTATGGAGATAAAGTTGAGCTCTATGCAACTGACCCTTCTACTGAAAGAGATATAGATAGATTTTGTGAATTCTTAGGTCATAATTTAATAGATAAAGAAGTATCAAAAGAAACTTTATATTTTTTAATAGAAAAAAGAGGAAAAAAATGACTGAATTAATAAACCAGAAATGGGTGCTGAACAAGAGGCCACAGGGTATGCCAGAAGATGAGTGTTGGAAACTAGAAGAAGTGCCTGTTCCAGAAATTGCTGAAGGAAATATTTTAATCAAAGCTCTTTATTTATCTATTGATCCTTACATGAGAGGAAGAATGAATGATGCCAAATCGTATGCTGATCCAATAAAAATAGGAGAAGTTATGACTGGTGAAAGTGTGGGGGTTGTTGTTAAAAGTAAATCTGATAATTTTAATGTAGGAGACTACGTGTGCGTCCACCGCGGTTGGCAAAGTTATATTGAGGCCCCGGGAAATGACCGAGCACTATTTAAGGCTGACCCTAAAGAAGTGCCATTATCAACTTATTTAGGAACTGTGGGTATGCCCGGTAGAACAGCGTATTTCGGACTATTAAGAGTAGGAAGACCTAACCCAGGTGAAACTATAGTTGTCTCAGCAGCTTCAGGGGCCGTGGGTACTGTTGTAGGACAAATGGCAAAAATTTTAGGTTGTAGAGCGGTGGGAGTAGCTGGGGGAGATACTAAATGCTCTTATGTAACAGAAGAACTTGGTTTTGATGCTTGTGTGGATTACAAGGCAGGAAACTTAGATGAAGATCTTAAAACTGCTTGCCCTAATGGAATAGATGTTTATTTTGAAAATGTAGGGGGTGAGGTTTCAAAGGCTGTAGCTAAAAACCTTAATCCTGGAGCTAGGATACCTATTTGTGGATTTATAGCTCATTACAATGCCATTGATATTGAAAGCGAAGAGACCCCATTCCATGTATTTGGAGCGTTAAATCCTGTTCCTGAACATAGATTTTTTGTTGTTACTGAATGGTTTGAAGAGTGGCCTGAAGCCACCAAAGAACTTTCCAGTTGGATTAAAGAAGGAAAAATCAAGTATAGAGAAACTGTAACTGAGGGATTGGAAAATGCTCCTCAAGCTTTAAGAGACGTATTGTCAGGAAAGAATTTTGGGAAGCAAGTCGTTAAGGTAGCTGAAGAATAAAAATTACCATCCTGTTATTTTTGCTATTCCTTTTCCAATTTCAGCAGGACTTCTCACCGTATATACTCCAGCAGCTTCCAAGGCCTTGAACTTCTCTTCTGCAGTCCCTTTGCCTCCTGCAATTATTGCTCCTGCATGACCCATTCTTTTCCCTGAGGGGGCCGTTACGCCAGCTATATATGAGACTACAGGTTTTGAAACATTACTTTGTATAAATTCCGCTGCAGCTTCCTCTGCAGTTCCACCTATTTCTCCTACCATAACAATAGCCTCTGTTTCAGGATCAGATTCGAATAATGAAAGTATGTCAATGAAGCTTGAACCAGGTATAGGGTCTCCTCCTATTCCAATGCAACTACTTTGACCAAATCCTAAGTCTGTAGTCTGTTTCACTGCCTCATAAGTTAAAGTTCCTGATCTAGAAATAATGCCAACTTTCCCAGGTAAATGTATATTGTTAGGCATAATTCCCATTTTGCTCTGTCCGGGGGTAATAACACCTGGGCAATTGGGACCTATTAGTCTAGAGCCTAATTCATCACACCTAGTTTTCACTTCTATCATATCTAAAGTAGGTATACCTTCGGTAATGCATACTATGAGTTCAATTCCTGACTCAGCGGCTTCAATAATGGATTGTTTACAAAACTTTGGAGGAACAAATATTAAGCTAGCTACAGCTTTTGTAGCTTCTACAGCTTGTTTAACAGTGTCAAATACAGGTAAATTGAGATGGTCTTGTCCTCCCTTACCTGGGGTAACTCCGCCCAACAGATTAGTTCCATAGTCTATACATTGTTCACAGTGTTGCGTTGCTTGGGAACCAGTAAACCCCTGACAAATAACCCTAGTTTCTTGGTCTATTAGAATACTCATTAAAGTTTTCCTTGAGAGGCTTTGACTACTAATTTTGCAGCTTCTTCTAGGCCAGAGGCACTAATTATATTGAGCCCACTCTTTGAGAGCTTTTCAGAGCCTAATTCTGCATTATTACCTTCTAATCTTACTACTACTGGAACATTTACTCCTATATGTTTGACTGCTCCTATTATTCCATCGGCAATAACATCGCAACGAACAATACCTCCAAATATATTAATGAGTACTGCTTTAACGGTATTATCAGAAAGAATTATTTTAAAAGCTTCTGAGACGCTTTCAGTATCTGCTGCACCACCTACATCAAGAAAATTTGCAGGTTCTCCTCCTTGGAGTTTAATAATGTCCATAGTCCCCATAGCTAGTCCAGCACCATTTACCATGCAACCTATGTCCCCTTCTAAAGAGACATAGCTTAGATTCCATTTAGATGCCTGCGATTCTCTTTCATCTTCTTGAGAGGCATCATTCATTTCTAAAAGAGACTCCTGTCTAAACAAGGCATTAGAGTCAACATTAATCTTGGCATCTAAACAAATCAGGTCACCTTGTTTTGTTATAACTAATGGATTTATCTCTAATAGAGATAAATCCTTCTCTAAAAATAATTTAGATAGAGAAAGATACATATTGCTGAATTGATTTGCTTGAGTGTTATTCAAACTGAGTTTAGCAGATAGCTCTTCTGCTTCTTCTTTAGAGGGTCCCTTGAAAGGATCAACGCTAACTTGATATATACTTTCCGGAGAACTAGCAGCAACCTCCTCAATATTTACTCCACCTTCTTCTGAAGCCATAAAGGTTAGTCTTTGACTGGTTCTGTCTATAACAGCACCCAAGTATAATTCTTCTTCTATATCACTACATTCCTCAATTAAAATTATATTTATAGGCTGCCCTCTTTCATCTGTTTGGAAGGTAACTAGATTCTTTCCTAACCATTTTTCTACAAACGCTTCAGCTTCTTCTAATGATCTAACAAGCTCAACACCGCCAGCTTTTCCTCTACCTCCTGCGTGAACTTGTACCTTCATGACCCATTTATCACCATTTAGAGATTTAATAGCATTCCTAACTTCAGATAATTCCCTAATAGGTACACCTTTTGAAACGGGTATACCATAATCTCTGAAGAGATCTTTTGCTTGAAACTCATGAAGGTTCATGTGAAATACTTATTTCTTTCTATTTAAAAGTTCGGATCTTATATTAGATATAGCTTCCGTTGGATTTAAGCCCTTAGGGCAAACGGACACACAGTTCATAATGCCATGACATCTATAAAGGCTGAATGCATCATCTAATTCATCTAATCTCTCTTCTTTTGCTTCGTCTCTGCTATCAGAGATAAATCTCCATGACTGCAACAAGGCCGCTGGACCTAAAAACTTATCTGGGTTCCACCAAAAAGAAGGGCATGCAGTAGAGCAGCATCCGCAGAGAATACATTCATATAAGCCGTCTAATTTCTCTCTTTCTTCAGGTGATTGTTTCCTTTCTAGTTCTGGTTTCTCATCTTTAGTAATAAGATAAGGTTTTACTTTTTCTAATTGATCAAAAAACTGTTTCATATCAACAATAAGATCTCTTATAACAGGTAGGCCAGGCATCGGTCTCAATACTAATTTATTCCTTTTAACTGCCTCAGATAAAGGAGTAATACAAGCTAGTCCATTTTTACCATTTATATTCATTCCATCAGAACCGCAAACTCCTTCTCTACAAGATCTTCTAAAAGATAAAGAGGCATCTTTTTCCTTAGCTAAATGAAGGGCATCTAAAACCATAAGATCTTTATTTACTGGAACTTCAATCTCGATATCTTCCATATAAGCTTTCTTATCTTTATTAGGGTCGTAACGGTATACAGACATAGTCAAATTTCTGACCTCTTCTAAAGGAATAGTTGAACTCATTAGTAGGTCCTCTCGGCAGGTTGAAAAGCTTGAACAATGTTAGGTCTAAAATTTACATCTCTTTGATCTACCGTTTTATCTTTTGAAAAGTATATTGAGTGTTTAAGCCAGTTATCATCATCTCTTTTTGGGAAATCATCCCGAGAATGGGCTCCTCGACTTTCTTTTCTCTCATTAGCTGTAATTGCTGTTGCTTCTGCAACTTCAAAGAGGTTTTGCATTTCTAGTGCCTCTATCCTTGCTGTATTAAAAGAAGCAGATTTATCTGAAAGATAGATGTTGTCAACGGACTCTCTAGAATTACTTAAATCCTTTATTCCTTTTTCCATAAGATCTTGAGTTCTAAATACCCCAAAGTTATTTTGCATATTATCTTGCATTTCTTTTTTTAAATAAGCAGTTTCTAAACCTTCTTTAGAGGCGTTAAGTTTATTTAATCTTTTTAGAGCTTGATCTACATCTTCATTAGATGATTTCTGCACATCTATTCCATCCTTAAGAGACTCTTCTATATGAATTCCTGCTGCTCTTCCAAAAACTACTAAATCAAGAAGAGAGTTGCCCCCTAATCTATTTCCTCCATGCACAGATACACAAGCAACCTCTCCTGCAGCATAAAGACCTTTTACAATTTTATCTTCTCCTTTATCAACTGTAATAACTTGACCATGGATATTAGTTGGAATTCCTCCCATCATATAATGACAAGTCGGTACAACAGGGATAGGTTCAACAGCAGGATCTACATGAGCAAAAGTTTTTGATAGCTCTGTTATTCCTGGTAGCCTTTTATGAACTACCTCTGGGCCTAAATGGTCTAATCTAAGTTTTATATGATCAGCATTAGGTCCGCATCCTCTACCTTCAAGGATCTCTAGTGCCATTGACCGTGATACAACATCCCTACTAGCTAAATCTTTTGCGTTAGGAGCATACCTCTCCATAAATCTCTCACCGTCTTTATTTATTAAGTAACCACCTTCTCCTCTACAACCTTCTGTGACTAAAGTACCTGCCCCATAGATACCGGTGGGGTGAAATTGCCACATTTCTATATCTTGAACTGGGAATCCTGCTCTAAGAGCCATACCAATACCATCTCCTGAATTAATAAGAGCGTTTGTTGTAGAGGCATAAATCCTTCCAGCTCCTCCAGTTGCTAGAACAGTGGCTTTAGATTTTATATAAAATATATCTCCTGATTCTATTTCAAAAGCTATAACTCCAGTTACTTGCTTTTTTGCATTTAAAACTAAATCTATTGCAAACCATTCATTTAAGAAACTTGTTCCTGCTTCAAGGTTAGCTTGATATAAAGTATGTAAGAGACTATGTCCAGTTCTATCAGCTGCTGCACAGGTTCTAGATGCCTGCCCGCCCTTACCGTAATTTTTTGACTGCCCTCCAAAAGGCCTTTGATAAATTCTACCTTCCTCAGTCCTAGAAAAAGGCATTCCCATGTGCTCGAGCTCAAATACAGCTTTAGGCCCCTCATTGCACATATACTCAATAGCATCTTGATCTCCAATGTAATCTGAACCTTTTACAGTATCAAACATATGCCATCTCCAATCATCTTCAGGATCGTCACTTTGAATAGCGCAAGTAATTCCACCTTGCGCAGAGACAGTATGGGAGCGAGTTGGAAAAACTTTAGAAATAACTGCTGTTTTAAAACCTGATTGAGCTAATTGAAGAGAAGATCTCATTCCAGCTCCTCCTCCGCCAATGATAATCCCATCAAATTCCATGATAGGCAAATCTTTACTATTTATGACTTCGTTAACTTTCATAAACTATAACCATACTATTAATAATGACCATATTGTCACAGTTACTATAATAACTAGACAGAACAATCTATAAGATTTATATAAAAAACTTGAAAACTGACCTACTACTTTCTGAGTTATGTAATCACTTCCAATTGCCCAGGTACCTATCCAAGTGTGCACAGCAAAGGTAAGTAAAAAAATTGTTGTAAAAAGTTTCATACCAATATTATCGAAAAGAGCACTCCATATAGAAAATGTTAGGGGGTTATTAAGGTAAAAAAAAGAACAAAGTAACAGAAAATAAGATAATAAAACCAAGGAACTAATTCTACTTATTAAGAAATCTTTAGTACCTGAACCAAATAAACCTTTCATCTTAAAATAAAATCCTTACTAGTAGAAATAATGATAAAAATATAAATAAAATGTTACATGCCCAAGAGATTCTGGTCCCAGATTTAAGCTCCTCTCCTACACCAAAGAATTCAGAAGTTAATTTCTTAATTCCAATCAAGGCATGATAGGTTAAGCCTAGAGAGATAAAGAAAAGTAAAAGCTTTAAAAGAAAAAAGGTATTGATATCTTGTACTAACCTTAAAAATTCTTCCTCTGAAGCTAATGACCGGTCAAACATCCAAACTACAGACAAAAATATTACAAAAACTGCAAATCCTGAAATTCTATGTAATATTGATGAGACTCCTATGATGGGTAAATTGGTTACCAAAGGATTTAAAAAAACAGGACGATTGTCTTTTTCTTTCATTAAATAATAATCTCTAAATAAATACTCTGTGGGAATTTAAGCTAATTATAATTTGGCTAAATATGTATTGCTATAAAGATTTTTTCATTATTTGATTATTACTGATGAAAGACGCAATGAAGAAAACTAAAACGAAAACTGGAATTATGGTTAAGAAAGGCAAGAACGAAGCTTCTTCATAAAGAATTCCACCTAAAAAGGGGCCTATTGCAAATCCTAAACCTGGAGCTACCATTGCAAAGCCAACAGCAGCGCCTTGATTCTTAGAATCAGCATTTAAAGAAGCGGTTGCAGTATATCCCGGCGTTCCTAAACCCATTCCTAAACCTATGAAGGACATGCCTAAAACGTATATATTGAAATTAGGAGAATAAACAACCACTAATGTACCAATAATAAAAAACGGAGTAGACCACTGTACAAGCTTTATGGGGGCTACCTTTATCTTTTGAACTATTGATAGTTGGGCAGCAATAGAAGTTAATGCCATAAGACCTAATGCAATCCCAAGTTTTTGTTGAGTGATTAAAATAGAAAATGAAAACTTATCTTGAATATAGAAGGCTGTAATAGATTGAACGATTGCGAAAGAAGAAAAAATTAACACTCCTGTAGATATTAAAAGTAAATTATTTTTATCTAATTTGAACCCCTCGCGGTTATCATTTAAGTCATTCTTCTCAAAGGATTCAGGTAAATAAAAATATACCAGTATTACCGCAAATAACATTAAGACAGACATAATAAGTAGGGGAATTAATCGCCCAAAAGGCTGTATAGCATCAGGAAAAATAGACGTGTTTGCCAGAAGATAAGCAACAAAGGACACTAAAACTGGACCAAGTATAGTCCCAATATTATTTGCTGCTCCAAATTGACCCATTCCTGCTGAACGATCTTCTTCAGAAGTTATATCTGCAACAGATGCTCCAGTGGCAGGTCTCATGCCTGAACCAAGAGCTGAATTAATCACTCTAGATAACAGCATAAAAAAGATTAAGGCTGAAAAGCTAAAAAAACCAATTAAACCAAGATACGCTATCCCACAGAAGAGTATAGTTGAAGCTATATATCCTATAAGTCCGACCATAAGAACGAACTTTCTTCCTACTTTATCACTGCGTTTTCCCCAGTAGGGGGTGAAAATTAAGAACATAAGAGCTGAAAAAGAGACCAAAGAATTAATTAAAGTAACACTAAACCCTAATTCTCTACCTATTAGAGGCATTGTTTGCCAGTAAACAGATTGGCCCATGCTTACAAAGATTATTGTAGGTATCAGAAGAGAGATTATCTCTCTATTTTTATCTCTTGGATTAATTATTTTTCCTTATCTACTCTCAATAAAAAAGCATATTCCATAGCGATTTCTTTTAAGCTTTCAAACCTTCCGCTAACCCCTCCATGTCCTGCAGAAAGATTAACTTTCATTAAGATGGGATTGAAGGATCTATTGTACTCCCTTAGTTTAGCAACGTACTTAGAAGGTTCGTAATATTGAACTTGTGAATCCCATAAGCCTGAAGTTACCAAGATGCTTGGATAAGAAAGGTAATCTATATTATCGTAAGGAGAGTACTTCAATATGTAATTAAATTCTTCCTTAATTTCTGGGTTACCCCACTCAGTATACTCACCTGTAGTAAGAGGAATTGAAGGGTCAGACATAGTTGTAAGAACATCAACAAAAGGAACATTAGAAATAATTCCTTTATATAAATTTGGTTCCATATTTATGACAGCGCCCATTAGTAAACCCCCCGCACTTCCTCCTGCAGCATATATTCTTTTGGGATCAGCAAACTTATTATTCCCTATCCATTTCGTTACATCTATAAAATCATAGAAAGTATTAAGCTTATTAAACATTTTCCCATCTTCATACCACTGCCTTCCTAGCTCTTGTCCCCCCCTAACATGAGCAATGGCAAATATAAAACCGCGATCTAGCAATGAAAGCCTGGAAGAACTAAATCCTGCATCTATAGAGTGACCATAAGAGCCATAGCCATAAATTAAAATGGGATTCTTGCCTTTAATAAATTTATCTTTTTTATAAATCAAAGAAACAGGGACTAACACTCCATCTCTTGCTTTGATATTTTTTCTCTCTACCTTATAAGTACTTGGAGAAAAGCTACCTAATACTTTAGCCTGTTTTAAGAGTTTCTTTCTACCTACCTTTAGACTATAAGAATAGACACTATCTGGAGTTCTCATACTCGAATAGCCAAAATATAGGTTTGGACTATCGTATTCAGAGTTTGCTGCTAAATAGGCTGTGTATACTGGATCGTTAAACTTAACACTACCTTTCTCTTCTCCTTTCCTCGATAAAATCTTTATATAGCTTAACCCTCTCTCCCTTTCCAAAAGAACTATATTCTTAGGAAAAGCTAAAAAATCTTGCAATAAAACATCTTCTCTATGGGGAACTAATTCATTCCAATTCTTTTTACTTATGACTGATTTACTTAGCTTTACTTCCATTAGTCTGAAATTTTTTGCCTTCCAATTTGTAAGAATAAGAAGCCTATCTGTATCATCTTCAACTGAATAAAGATGATCTTTTTCTCTCGGGTAAACTACTGAGGGTTTTTTTTCAGGCCTTTGAGTATCAATAAGCAGAGTTTCACTACTATCAGTGCTAGATATATTGATCTCAATGAATTTCAATGAACGCGTGTTACCTACTGAAACATAAAAGGTTGTATCTTTTTCTTCGTAAACAAGTACATCTTTTGATTGATCTTCTCCAAGTTTATGTCTAAAAACCTTACTAGGAAGCAAAGTTTCAGAATCTCTAAGTACATAAAATATGTATTCTCCAGATAAAGACCAGGCCATTGCTCCTGAGGTATTTTTTAGAGAGTCTTTATAAAACTTATTAGTCTTTAAGTCCTTAACCCTTATCTTATATTGCCTCCTACCAGTAGTATCTTCAGCAAATGCTAATAGGTCTTCTGAGGGCGATATACTCCAATTTGATAATTGATAAAATTCTGACCCTTCAGCTAATTTATTAACATTTAGGATTTCTTCCTCTTTTTCAGAATCTATTTTTTTTCTTATAAATATTGAGTGCTCTTTTTCAGGCTCATATCTTCTGAAGTACTTATATGAACCCATTGGAATAGGAACTGAATCTTCTTTCTTTGGTATTCTGGATATGATTTCTTCAAAAAGTTCATCTCTCTTATCTGTGCCTGTAGAAAACCAATCTTCAAGATAATTATTTTCTTCTTTTAGATGCTTTATGATTTCAAGATCTTTTCTAGAGTCATCTCTCATCCAGTAGTAATTATCTATTCTTTCCACTCCATGAGCTTTGAAGGTTATGGGAATCTTTTTGGGGTTAGGAGGATTTAGATCTTTCAAGTTAGAAGCACTATTTATATTCAGACAAAAAAAAGAAAAACAGACTAACAGAAAAAAGCTTTTTTTTATCTCTTTAATCTTCATTTTTTCTTGTTTTTCTTAATAACCCTTTTTCTTTTTCTTTTTTGCTTTTCACTGAGTTTATTTGTTTTGCCTTCATAGGGATTACTAGAGTCAACAAAATCTACAAATAAAGGAGTAGATATCAGCTTTAAGCTTTCCCTAAAATAGTTTTCTATATACTTTTTATAAGACTTTTTAAGACCCTTCATGTTATTACCATGAACTATTAACTTTGGAGGGCTCTTCCCTCCTTGGTGGACATATCTTAGTTTTGGTCTAAATCTTCCCACTAATGGTGGTTGAGATTTCTCTATTGCTTCTGAGAGGATCTTATTTAGGAGACTGGTTTCTAGATCTTTCTTGCTTGATCTAAAAGCCTCAAGAGCTAAGGGTAAAAGAGCTTTAACGTTTTTATCATGCTTAGCCGACATTAGATGGATGTTAATAAAGCTAGCAAATTCTAGCTTCCGTTTTATAATTTCCTCTAATTCTTCAACTTGCTTATCATTTAATAGATCGATCTTATTAAAGCCCAATATTACAGGCCTTCCAATAGAAAGAATTAAGCCCAAGAGATGCATATCTTGATCTACCAGTGGTTCCTCAGAATCAACTAGATGTAGAACTACATCACTCTTTTTTATAGCAGTTACAGATTGACTTACAGAAACCCTTTCTGTTTCTTCTACTATGGAACTTTTCTTTCTAACTCCAGCTGTATCAATTAAATCTATATCTATTCCATCTACCTCTATTTGTACCTTTATAGAATCTCTTGTAGTCCCGGATTCTTCAGAAACTAAGACTCTCTCTTGTCCGCTCAGTAGATTTGTTAAAGTTGACTTGCCTACGTTAGGTCTGCCTAATAAAGCTATCGTTAGAGATTTTTTTACTTCAGAAGAAAGGTCTTCTTCAGGAGAAACCTGAATCAGTAGATCTTTCAACAAACTTATTCCTTGATTATGAGCAGAGGAAGTTAAAAAAGTGTTCTTAAAGCCTAACTCTATAAATTCATTTGATAGGACTTCTTGTTTATTGTTATCTACTTTGTTGATTATTAAGTAAATGGGTTTGTTAGTTTTTCTTAATTTCTTGGATATATCTTTATCAAGACTAGTAAGTCCTAATTTAACATCTACAACAAAGAAAATTATATCTGATTCATTAATTGCTAAATCTGTTTGATGCAGCACATCTTTAGAAAGATCAGATGAGCTTTCGCTAATTCCACCTGTATCTATCAAGATGGCAGAAGATCTTAAGGCCTTGCCGTACTGCCTATCTCTAGTTAGTCCTGAAAAATTGGCTACTAAAGCTGCATTTGAACCAGTCAAATCATTAAATATACTTGATTTACCAACGTTTGGTTGGCCAACTATAGCTACTATAGAAGACATTTCTTGGTTTACTTAAGAATAAAAGAACTAATTATAAAGACTATTCTATTGATAAGAAAAATAGCTTACCTGAATTATCTGTTATTACAGCATTGTTGCCTTTAGCAATAATCTCTTGAATTGGATTTTTAGATATCTTCTTTCTTGCAATAAATGACCCATCTATACTATTTAGAATATGCACAAAGCCTTCAAAATCACCTATCATAACATTGCCTCTAATGCTTACAGGAGAGCTAACATTTCTAAGTTTTAGGCCTTCTTGTTGCCATAGAGTAGCACCTGAAGAAAGACCATAAGCTTTAACTATATCTTTTTCATCAACTGCTATTATTCTTGATCTTGCCTCAGATAAGTCTCGTATTGAAGAAATTTTTTCTTGCCAAATTGGTCTACCTTGCTGTAAATCAATGGCTGTTATATTTCCTTGAAAAGTTGCAGCTACAAGTACGTTGTTTGCAACTACTACTTTTCCATCTACATCTACCATCCTTTCCAATTCTGTAGAGCCCTCATTTATTGTAACTGGAAATTCTAACCTCACTGCACCTGAATCCGGATATATCATTGAAACAGAGCCATTTGCAAATCCTGTAAAAATAAACCCTTGAGTTAATAATGGTATTGAAGTTCCTCTTAAACTCAAATTTGGAACAGAAACTTGATGTACCCAGGACTTCTTTCCATCATCCAAGTTTAAGCCTGTGATACTTCCATCTGTAGCTTGAACTGCAACAATAGTCCCGTTAGATACAGCAGGAGATAAAATTTCACTAGAACACTGCTCTCTCCATATTTCTTCACCATTCTCTATATCCAATGCCACCACTTGCCCTGATAATGTTGCATAAATAATTTTTTTGAAACCTACCTGCAATCCTCCTGATACTTCATCATTGGTTTGTTTTTTCCAAATTGATTTGCCTGTTTCCAGATCAAAAACATATAACTCACCTTCCGAGTTTATATAATAAATATTATCTCCAACAATGGATGGTAAAATCCTTCCTATCATCTTCTCTTTTCCAACTTTTGAAGACCACAAGCTTTTTATGAGTAATTCTTGATTGATTTCTTCCAAGACAGCTGGCAATTCAATTTCTTCGTCTTCATCTCCCCAAAATTTTAACCAACCAAGAGAAGAACAACCTACAAAACTTAAACTTAATAGCAGAACTAGAAAGAGTTTTAATAACTTAAACATCAGCTATTCACCCAGGTCAGCTAACTTCATTTTAATTAAAGATTTAATAGACGTATTCTGGGTTGATTCTAAAGCCTTGAGATAATTTAATTTAGCTTCACTAAATTGATTCATCTCTACTTGAGCATCTCCTTTAACTTCTAATAATGAACCATTAATATATGGATAACCATCAATTAACTCTACGGCTTGTAAAGGACTTCCTTTGGCAATTAAAACTCTTGCTAATCTAAGTATTGCAGTAGCTTCTACAGGATTATAGTCATCACTCCATCTAGAGCTATGCTTCTCCAGAATTTTCTTTAATATCCTTTCAGATTCATCCAATTTGTTTTCTTCTACATTAACTTGAACTAAATGAAAATTAACTAAATCGGCATAGAGAGTATTAGGATAGTTATCTAAAATCTTTTGAGCTATCTCAGCCTGATTTAAGTCTTTATCATCAACTGAATCTAAAAAAGATTGATAAAGGTCAGAAGAAGATTGTAATTTATAAGCTCTATTATCATTCCACGCCTCCCAGCCCACGAGACCTCCAACAACCATAACAACAATTAAAAGCAGAAGATATTTATACCCCTGCCATAAGGAGGCTAAAAACTCAGTGTTTTCCTCTTCCGTTGAAGAAAGCTTTACCATTTTTCTATAAAATTCTTTTTATATTTTTAATTAATTGGTCAAAATTAAAAGTTTCTTGTTTTGAACCATCTCTTAAATGCTTAAAAGATATTGTATTATCCTTTAACTCTTCATCTCCTACAATCAAAGTAAATTCAGCTCCAGATTTGTCAGCTTTTTTAAACTGAGAATTTGCGCTTGTAGCCTCTAAACTTAGCTTTAACTTAATATCAGGAAAAGTATTTCTAATTTTCTCTGCTGATAAAATTGAATAGGCAAAAGCTTCTTCAGTTAAGCAAATAAAATACGCATCACATAATGGTTTTTGAATGATTTCTTGTTTATATGAATCCCCCAATGTAAGTATCAACCTTTCAAGCCCAATAGAAAAGCCCACAGCTGGGCAGCTATTTCCACCTAATTGCTCCACCAAATTATCATACCTTCCTCCTCCACAAACAGTATCCTGAGCACCTAGCCCCTCAGCCTTCCATTCAAATACTGTTTTGTTGTAATAATCAAGTCCTCTTACAAGTCTACTGTTAACAGAATAGGGAACATCTGAATTATCTAGAATATTCTTTAAATTATTTAAATGATCTTTAGACTCTTTATCTAAGTAATCATTAATCTCGGGAGCTTCTTCAAGCAACTGCTGGATATCTTTGGACTTTGAATCTAAGATTCTTAAAGGATTGTCTCTTAATTTTCTCTGTGAATCTTTGTCTAATTCTTTTTTATAGCTATTAAAGAAATCTTGAATTTCCTTTCTATAAATTTCCCTAGTTTGATAGTTGCCTAAACTATTTATCTCTAGACTTAATTTATTCTGTATTCCAAGTTTGTTCCAAAGATTATTAAGTAAAAGAATTAGTTCAGCGTCAGCTAAGTAACTGCCTATCCCAAATATCTCTGCACTTGCTTGATGAAATTGCCTAGACCTACCTTTTTGAGGCCTTTCATATCTATACATCTGCCCCATATACCAGAGCTTAGGCTTATCAACTCTTATTAAGTCATTTTCCAGACAAGCCCTTACACAACCTGCTGTTCCTTCAGGTCTTAATGCAATTGCTTCTCCTGACCTGTCTTCAAAAACATACATCTCTTTTGAAACTATATCGCTCACATCTCCAACAGACCTATCAAATAATTCACTTTTTTCAATAAGGGGAAGCCTTATCTCCTCAAATCCGTATAAACTAAACAGAGATCTGATACTTGCCTCTATAGATTGCCAAACACCAATTTCTTCAGGGATCAAATCCCTCATACCTCTAATTGATTTTATCTTTGACATTTTTATTTTGACCTTGCTATTACAGAGCTAACATTTTGATTTAATTTCTTAATTTTCTCTCTAATTAATGTTTCTAAGTGGTCCACTAAATCTCTACTTTCTATTTTATGATCGGGTTTACCATCAATGTAAATTAAATTCTTTGGTGAAGCACCTGTCACTCCCAATGCAACATGCTTAGACTCACCAGGACCATTTACATAGCATCCAATCACTGCAACATCTAAATCTTCAGATACATCTTCTAGTCTAGCCTCTAATTCATTCATTGTACCTATTACATCAAAATTCATTCTTGAACAACTAGGACAAGCAATAAAGTTTATTCCTCTTGATCTAAGGTTTAAGCTTTTAAGGATATCAAATCCTACTTTAATCTCATTCTCAGGTTCTGAAGCTAGAGATACTCTTAAAGTATCTCCTATTCCTTCCATCAAGAGCATTCCTAAACCTACAGAAGATTTCACTGTGCCTGATCTAAACCCTCCAGCTTCTGTAATTCCTAAGTGTAGAGGTTGATCTATCATTGTAGATATCTTTCTATAGCTATCTATAGTTAAAAATACATCTGATGCTTTTATGCTTAACTTAAACTCATTGAAGTTTAATGACTGAAGAATATCTACATGATTTAAAGCAGATTCAACTAAGGCATCTGCGGTAGGTTCGCCATATTTTTTCTGTAGCTTCTTTTCTAATGAACCTGCATTAACGCCTATCCTAATTGGCACTCCATTATCTTTCGCTGCAGAAACAACTTCCAAAACTTTCTCTTTTTTTCCTATATTCCCTGGATTAATTCTTAAACAATCAGCTCCTGCTTTAACAGCCCCTAAAGCAAGTTTATGATCGAAATGAATATCAGTAATTAAAGGCAAGTTAGTTTCTTTTTTTATCTTTTTAAAGGCCTTTAATGAATCCTCATCAGGTATGGAAATTCTTACCAGATCGGCACCTGCTTCTTGCAAACTATTAACCTGACCTACAGTAGAAATAACATCTCTAGTATCGGTGTTTGTCATACTTTGAACAGATATAGGAGATTCTCCTCCTACTGGTACATCACCTACCATTATTTGCTTAGATTTTCTCCTTTTAATATCAGATGAATTCATAATTTCTTATTTGTATGCATACCAAACAACTTACATCAGTTTTAAGAATTGTCATAGACTTTAGGTTAATTTTTAGAAAAAAATGTAATTAAAAAAGCTGCCAGTAACACTATTCCGATAGCTATAATATTTTCAGACTTGTTGTTGATTTTAGTCTTCAGATTTTCTTTCCTATATTTCTTTGCTTCCTTTTTTCTTTTCTTCTTTTGATCTCTCATGTAATCATCGAAAGCATTAATAACAAGGTCAGAATCTAGTCCTAATTTCTTTGCATAAGCCCTTAAGTACCCTTTGACATAAGCAGGTCCTGCCATCTCATCAAAGTTGTTATTCTCTAATGCTTCCAAGTACTTTTCTGGAATACCTAACTCATCAGATAGTTTCTTATACCTTCGTCTCTTCTTTTTTCTTGCAGTACTTAAAAGCTCTCCTGGGTATATTCTTTCTTCCTTATTAGACATCTAAATTCTCTATTTTTAATATTCTGGAAAAAAGTAGGCAACCTCCCTTGCTGCTGATTCCTTTGAGTCAGAGCCATGCACTGCATTTGCATCTATAGATTCTGCAAAATCATGCCTCAATGTTCCTTCTTTTGCTTCCTTAGGATTAGTAGCGCCCATAAGTTCACGATAACCTTTTATTGCCTCCTTCCCTTGAAGTATTTGAATTTGGACAGGTCCTGAAGTCATAAATTCAATCAATGCGTTAAAAAAAGGCTTGCCTTTGTGCTCTGAGTAAAAGCCCTCAGCTAAATCTTTTGAAAGTAGCATTTTCCTTTTCTTTACAATTTTTAAACCAGATCGCTCTATTCTTTCACATATCTCTTCGATATGCCCATTCTCTACAGCATCAGGCTTGATAATACATAAAGTGTCTTGCATTAATTTACTTTTAGATAGTTTTCGCGCGGCATTATACTTATTAAACTTAAAAAGAGTTAATCTAGTTCATCTATCCAGGCAGCCTGTATAGCTTCCAAAATCTTTTCATTTGACCTATCCGCCTCACCTTCAAAACCATTTATATTCATGACTTTTTGGTGGAGATCTGTAAATAGTATCAATTTGGGATCTATATCTGGATGATCATCAGCAAGTTGTATTGCAATTTCATTAATATCTGTCCAGTTCATAGCTACTATTTTTTCTCAGATACCATATTAATGGTGTACTGAGGTAACTCAATCTCTAAATCTTCGTCTCCAATAATAATTTGACAACTTAACCTTGATTCAGGTTCTAACCCCCAAGCCTTGTCCAGCATGTCTTCTTCTGATTCTGAGGCATCATTTAAACCAGAAAAACCCTTTCTAACTATTACATGACAAGTAGTACAAGCGCAAGATAGTTCACATGCATGCTCTATTTGAATTCCTTCTTTTAGTAAGTTCTCACATAAATACTCTCCTGAGGGTATTTCTATCTCAGCTCCCTCAGGACAAACTTCTTTGTGAGGATATATTTTGACTTTTGCCATTTAATTAAATATGGAAATGAAAGGGGTTTAGCTTATTTCAAAACTTTCACCACAACCGCAAACTGCCTTTACATTAGGATTAAGAAATTTTACTTCTTCGTTTAATCCTTCTTGAATAAAGTCAACTTTAGTCCCCTTAAGGTAAGTAAAAGATTTTGGGTCAATAAAAACCTTTAATTCATTAAATTTGAAGATTAAATCGTCTTTCTTATTTTCATCTACAAAATCCATTTCATACATGTACCCTGAACAACCTGCGGCTTCTTCAACAGAAAATCTAACGCCTAAAGAACCCTGCTCTTTAGACATACTTTTTTTAAAGTGACTTAAAGCAGCTTCAGTCAATGAAAAAGCTTTGGGGTCAAATGTTTTAGGTTCTTTCATGCTTTAAATCTTTTTTTCATAATCCTCTACAGCTTGTTTAATGCTATCTTCAGCTAAAACGGAGCAATGTATCTTAATGGGAGGAAGATCCAAAGCTTTTGCAATCTCAGAATTTTTTATTTCCTTAGCTTCTTCTAAAGTCCTTCCTTTTAGCATATCTACTAATTCACTAGAAGATGCAATCGCCGAACCACAACCATAAGTTTTGAATTTAACATCTTTTATTACATGGGTATTTTTAACCTGTTCGCACTTAATCTGTAAACGCATTACATCTCCGCAAGCAGGAGCCCCAACCATTCCTGTTCCTATATCAGATTCAGAAGGGTCCCACCTTCCCACGCTATTCTTTTCTGGTTCTTTTAAAGTTTTTTCAAACTTATCAATTACTTTTTTACTATAAGCCATATCTATCCCCTATAATTTAATGTTCTACCCATTCAACTTTATCTAAATCTACTCCATCTTTGTACATATCCCAAAGTGGAGAAAGTTCCCTTAATTTTTCAACTGAATCTCTTACTAGATTAATTGTGTAATCTACTTCCTCTTCAGTTGTGAATCTACCAATCGAAAATCTAATTGAGCTATGGGCCAATTCATCTTTTAACCCAAGAGCTCTAAGGACATAAGAAGGTTCTAAGCTTGCAGATGTGCAGGCAGAACCTGAAGAAACTGCTATATCTTTTAGAGCCATAATTAGTGACTCTCCTTCTATGAAGTTAAAACTAACATTAAGAAATCCTGCAACCCTCTTCTCGAGATGTCCATTTAAATGAACTTCTTCCATGTCCATCAATCCTTTCCAGAATTTATCTCTTAATTTCTTTATTCTTTCATTATCTGAATTCATCTCCTCTTTTGCTAATTTAAATGCTTCTCCCATTCCTACAATTTGGTGGGTAGGCAAAGTTCCAGATCTCATTCCTCTTTCGTGACCTCCTCCATGAACTTGAGCTTCCAACCTAACCCTTGGTTTCCTTCTCACAAACAGAGCTCCTATGCCTTTGGGTCCATAAGTTTTATGAGCTGAAAAAGCCATAAGATCGACTTTCAATTTAGATAGATCAATAGGAACCTTACCTGTACTTTGGGCTGCATCAACATGGAAGATAATGCCATTTTCCCTTGTTATCTCCCCTAATGAAGCAATATCGTTTACAACTCCGATCTCATTATTAACGTGCATCAAAGAAACCAATACAGTCTCATTCCTAATGTTTTCTGCTAAATTCTCTGGGGTAACGAGGCCTGAAGGGTCAGGATCCAAATAAGTTACTTCAAAACCTTCTCGTTCGAGTTGACGACAGCTATCTAAGACAGCCTTATGTTCAATTTTCGAAGTAATAATATGATTTCCCTTCTGTTTGTAAAACCTAGCTACACCTTTAATTGCAAGATTATCTGATTCTGTTGCTCCCGAGGTCCACACTATTTCTCTATGATCACAATTTACTAAAGACGATATATTTAATCTTGCTTCTTCTACTGCCTCTTCTGCTTTCCATCCGAATTCATGAGACCTTGAAGCTGGATTCCCATAGTTACCTTCTAAAGATAAATATTCCTGCATCTTTTTAACTACTCTTGGATCAACTGGAGTAGTAGATGCATAATCAAGATAAATTGGTAGTCTCATTTTTAACTTTTTGCTATTAAATCTCTTTTTTTTATTGGCCTTGGTATAGGAGCTCTTTGTGAAGCAGTCGGAGGTAACTTTAAAATTACATCATCTAAAGATATTTTTAATAAAAAGTTATCTACATGTTGAGTTAAGTCTGCCCAAAGATCATGCGCTAAACACCTAGAACCAGAGTGGCAGTCTGCTGTACCTCCACATTGAGTAGCATCCAATTTCCCTTCTACAGAACTAATTACTGTAAAAAGATTAATTTCAGAACTTGCTCTAGCCAGTCTATAACCACCTGATGGACCTCTTGAGGCCTCAACTATTCCTGAAGATCTTAAATTTAAAAATAACTGCTCTAAATAAGTAATAGGCAAATCTTGCCTTTCAGCTATTTTAGATAAAGATATGAATTTATTTTTTTCTTGATTTATTGTGAGGTCTAATAAAGCATTAACAGCGTATTTACCCCTAGTTGTGAGTTTCATATTTGGCGTATTTTATAATTCCGACTAAATTTGTCAAGATTACATTCAATGTACCTTATTTCTTTCTAGCAACTATATATTATTCATTTTTACAATAAAAATATATTAATTTTTTTTTAAAAAAACCTTTTATTACAATATTTTTTATGTACCATACAGGAAAAATAAGGTACATACCCAAGAGGAAGATTAAAATTTAAACAGTATGGATACTCGTTACCTATTTAAAAGACATAATACTTGGTGGGTTAAGGTTGCAGTCCCTAGAACTTTAAGACAGCAACTTGGTTATGATCTAAGACAATCTCTTAAAACTCATGATCTAGAAGAAGCTCAAGGAATGAGATGGGCTGTAATTGAATCTCTAAAAAGAAAAATAGAAAAATCTAAAGAAAGGCCTCTAGAAGATTTATCGGATAAAGAACCTAGAGATCCAGTCCAAGATTACATGCCAGTTACTCAGACTAGCAATCCTCAGTATTATCATAAAGTTGTAGATTGTCAGTATGCATGCCCTGCACACACACCAGTACCAGAATACATAAGACAAATATCACAAGGCAATTACACTGAAGCTTATATGATTAACTGGGAGTCAAATGTCTTTCCAGGCATATTAGGGAGAACTTGTGATAGACCCTGCGAACCTGCCTGCAGAAGAACTAGAACCCATGAAAAACCTGTAGCTATTTGTAGACTTAAGAGAGTTACTTATGATTACAAACAAGATGTTACTGATCTATTACCGAAGATACCTGATAAAAAAAGTGGGAAAAAAGTTGCTTTAATTGGAGGAGGACCAGCTTCATTAACTGTAGCTAGAGATTTACTAGTCATGGGTCATGATTGTGTTCTTTTTGAGAAAGACCCTAAGGCTGGGGGCTTGATGAGAACAAACATACCTTCTTTTAGATTACCAATTGAAGTTCTCGATGAAGAAGTTAATCAAATAATAAATATGGGTATAGAAACAAGGTTTAATAGTGAAATAACTAGTATGAAATCTCTATTAGAGGAAGAGTTTGATGCCATCTTTGTAGGTACAGGAGCCCCCAAAGGGAAAGACTTGAATATTGAAGGAAGAGAAGAAGGAGAAAAAAATATACATATTGGAATAGATTGGCTGACTAGTATTGCTTTCGAACATACAGATTCCATCGGTAAAAAAGTAATAGTACTTGGAGGTGGAAATACAGCAATGGACTGTTGTAGATCCTCATTAAGACTTGGAGCTGATGATGTAAAAGTTATAGTTAGAAGCCCTTTCGATCAAATGAAAGCTTCTGAATGGGAAATAGAAGAGGCAATGGAGGAAGACATTCCAATTCTTGATAATCATGTACCTAAGAAGTTTATTCTTAATGAAGGAAGGTTAGTAGGAATGGAATTTGAGAAAGTAGAAGCTGTTTTTGACGATAATGGCAAGCGATCTCTAGTTCCAACAGGAGAAGATCCAATAATATTTGAGTGCGATGATGTTTGCGTAGCAATAGGCCAAGATAACGCATTTGATTGGATAGAAAGAGATATAGGAATAGAGTTTGGAGAATGGGATATGCCTGTTGTAGATAAAGTTACTTTTCAATCTACCTTACCCAATGTTTTTTTTGGAGGAGATGCAGCTTGGGGACCTGAAAATATCATATGGGCAGCTGCTCATGGACATCAAGCAGCTATATCTATTAATAAATTTCTAAATGAAGAAGATCTTTACGACAGACCTGAGCCTATGACAAATTTAGTAAGTCAAAAGATGGGGATCCACGAATGGTCTTATGATAATGATATTTCTCAAGCAAAAAGATATCTAGTTCCACATGCAGATCAATCTATATCCTTAAAAGATCTGAAAGTAGAAGTCGAATTGGGATTTGATGATAAGTTAGCTTTTGAAGAAGCTCAAAGATGCCTAAATTGTGATGTCCAAACGGTCTTTTCAGAAGACTTATGTATTGAATGTGATGCCTGTGTTGATATATGTCCCACAGACTGTATAAATTTCATCAATAATTCTAATGAAACAGAGCTAAGAGAAAGTCTCAGGATACCTGCAAAAAACTTAGATCAGGATTTATTGATTTCTGAAAAGCTAGAACAAACGCAAAGAGTAATGGTTAAAGATGAAGATGTCTGTCTTCACTGTGGCTTATGTGCAGAAAGATGTCCAACAGGTGCTTGGGATATGCAAACTTACTTATACGAAGAGTCTAAAGTTTATTCATGAATAAGATTGAAGCAACCAACGAATTTGTAATTAAATTTGCAAATGTAAATGGTTCGGGCTCTGCAAGCGCCAACCAAACCTTTGCTAAAGGAATATTTAGATCTGGAATCCCTGTTAGCCCTAAGAATATTTTTCCTTCAAATATTCAAGGTCTTCCTACTTGGTTTGAAGTAAGAGTGAGTGAAAAAGGGTATCTTGGCAGAAGAGAAGGGGTTGATATTGCCGTAGCCATGAACCCACAAACCTACTCTCAAGATATTCAAGAAATCAATCCGGGGGGATACCTTATATATGATTCTTCTTGGAAGAGAGATTTTGGTAATTTTGATGTAAATATAATAGAGATTCCCTTAACTAAGATTTGTGTAGAAAAATTCTCTAACCCTAAGCAAAGACTTTTATTTAAAAATATTGTTTATGTTGGAGCTCTTTCATACCTTTTAGATATAGATAAAGATATATATGAAGAACTTATAACAGAACAATTTAAGGGAAAAGAAAAGCTTATTTTACCTAATGTAGAAGCTTTAAATACAGGCTATGATTTTGCTAAAGAAGATTTACATGATACCTGTTCAATAAAGGTTAAAAGAGGTAATAAAACAAAAGGAATGATTCTTACTAGCGGAAATGATGCTGCTGGTTTGGGTTGTGTTTACGGTGGGGCAACTGTTTGTGCATGGTATCCAATAACTCCATCTACTTCATTAGCAGAGTCTTTTACTAGCTATAGTGAAAAATTAAGAGTAGACAAAAATACTAACAAAAATAAATTTGCTATTGTTCAAGCAGAAGATGAACTTGCTGCTGTAGGAATGGCAATAGGAGCTAATTGGAATGGAGCTAGAGCCTTTACAGCTACCAGTGGACCTGGTGTTTCTCTCATGAGTGAATTTCTTGGGCTTGCTTACTTTGCTGAAATTCCCCTTGTTCTCTTTGATATACAAAGAGGAGGGCCTTCTACTGGAATGCCTACAAGAACTCAGCAATCTGATGTTTTATCCTGCGCCTATGCTTCTCATGGTGATACTAAACACATACTTCTTATACCTTCTGACCCTAAAGAATGCTTCGATTTTTCTTCTGAAGCCTTCAATTTAGCTGAAAGAATACAAACGCCTGTGATTGTATTATCTGATCTAGACCTTGGTATGAATGATTGGACATGTCCTGAATTTAAATGGGATGACAATACTAAGTTTGATAGAGGAAAGGTATTGCATGCAAAAGATCTAGAAGAAATTGAAGATTTTGGTAGATATTTAGATGTTGATGGAGATGGGATTCCTTATAGGACATACCCAGGAGCTCATCCTGAAAAAGGTGCTTACTTTACAAGAGGTACTTCCCATGATGAGTATGCAAGATATACTGAAGATGGTGTAATTAATGCTGAAAACCTTTCTCGTCTTACCAAGAAGTACCAGACTGCATCAGAACTAGTACCGGCACCGGTCTTTAAGCAACAAACAAACTCTAGTTCATTAGGTGTTATTTATTACGGGAGTACAGAAGCTTCAATGCAAGAGGCATTAGATCAATTACATGAAGAAGGAATTGTTTTAGATGCAATGAGACTAAGAGCTTTTCCGTTCAACTTAGAAGTATGGGAATTTATTGAAGATCATGATCTTCTTTTTATAGTAGAACAAAATAGAGATGGCCAAATGAGAACATTAATTATGGCTGAAGGAGGAATAATTCCTGATAAACTTGTTTCTGTTCTCTGTTTTGATGGTTCACCAATAACCGCATCCTTCATATCAAATAAAATTAACTCTCATATAAAAGGAAATCCAATTAAGAGTATTTCAGGAGGAGAATAAATTGACTTATATAGTTAAACCTAAAAATCATCACCCAGACCTAGAAAGAAATGATTTAGGTCTTACAAGAAGAGATTATGAAGGTACAGTCTCAAGTTTATGTGCTGGCTGTGGTCACGATTCAATTAGTGCAGCTATTTTGGAAGCATGTTTTCAACTTAATATTTTATCTCATAAAGTAGCAAAGCTTTCTGGTATAGGATGTTCTTCTAAGGCCCCTGCTTATTTTTTAAACCAATCTCATGGTTTTAACTCTGTACATGGTCGCATGCCTTCAGTTGCTACTGGAGCTAACCTTGCAAATCATGAATTACTTTATCTTGGGATTTCAGGTGATGGAGATACTGCTTCAATAGGAATAGGTCAGTTTATTCATGCGGCAAGAAGACAATTAAATGTAATATATATTGTAGAAAATAATGGGACTTATGGTCTTACTAAGGGTCAATTCTCTGCTACAAACGATTTAGAGTCTAAAAGTAAATATGGAGAGGATAACCTTTTTCCTGCTATAGATTTAGCTTCTATGGCTATTCAATTAGGTGCTAGTTTTGTTGCAAGAAGCTTCTCTGGAGACAAGGATCAACTGGTACCTCTTTTAAAAGCTGCAATGAAGAATAAAGGATTTTCTTTTCTAGATATTATTTCACCTTGTGTAACTTTTAATAACCATGGAACTTCTACAAAAAGTTATGATCATATAAGAGAGCATAACCAGTCTCTTGGTAGACCTGATTTTGTACCTCTTGGAAAAGAGATAAATGCAGACTACAAAGAAGGAGAAAGTTTAGAAGTACCACTTCACGATGGTTCTCTAATTTCTCTAGAGAAATTACCAAAAGATTTCGATCCTACTAATAAATCCTCTTCTTTAGCCAGAATAAATGAATCCGAAGAAGCAGGTAAGGTGCTAACTGGTTTACTTTACATAGATCCCAAAGCTTCAGATTTAAAGGAAACCTTAAACATCATAGATCAACCATTAAATCAGCTTGAAGATAAAGAGTTATGTCCAGGTAAAAAAGAGCTAAAGAATATTAATAATAGCCTCAGATAATCTAATCTATTCCTAACTTGTTAGCTATTATGTGATATGACTCTACTACATCGCCTAAATCTTGACGAAATCTATCCTTATCTAATTTCTCTCTTGTAGCAATATCCCAAACTCTACACCCATCTGGAGTAAACTCGTCTCCTAGTAATAATTTATTATTAAAGGAACCGAATTCTAATTTGTAATCAACTAAAATCATTCCTGCATCTAAGAAAAGTTTCTTTAAAACCTTATTAACTTTAAAAGTTAACTCTTTCATCTGACTAACTTCATCTTCGGAAGCCCAACCAAAAGAATTTATATGGAATTCATTTATCATAGGGTCATGTAGATCATCATCCTTATAGAAGAATTCAAAGGTAGGCGGATCAAGATCTAGTCCTTCTTCTATCCCTAGCCTTTTACATATACTCCCCGCAGCTATATTCCTTATTACACACTCTATTGGAAGCATATTTAACTTCTTAACTAAAGAGTCGGTATCAGAAAGAAGCCTAACAAAATGAGTAGATATCCCGTTTTTTTCTAAAACTTCCATTATAAAGGCATTGAACTTATTATTTATTTCTCCCTTACCAGAAAGACTTTCTGTTTTTACACCATCAAATGCAGAAGTATCATCTCTATAATGCATAACATAATGATCATCTTTTGAGCTTTCAAATAAAGACTTAGCTTTACCTGAGCTAACTAAATTACCTTTTTTTATTTCTTCCATATTTCTATGATAATGATTGATTGATTTCTGACAACAAGTCCCTTTCTAAAATTGTATTTTCTTTTGAATCACTAGTTACAGTTACTCTGCATAAATTATCTTCTACTCTTTCTATATTAATCCTAAAATTATAATTACTAACCTTTGTATCTCTTGTAAAAACCCTTTTTATAAAACCTGCTTCACTTTCTTGGGAGAAGCTTATGAAAAATACTCCTTTGCTTCTATCTAAATCTTTGACGGTAATAAGTGCTTCCTTTAAAGCTCTGTCAATAGCCGCCCAAGCACGAGGGAACTCGAGGTTCATTTCTATGAAATTCATTCCTTCTTCAGACTGTTTGAGTACAGCTTTCTGACCTACATTAAGATTTAAGGCTACAAGGGAAGTTCCTCCAGTCGAAGGGGTTTCCGATAAGAAGTCTAAGGCACTTCTTAAAACCTGGTCTTCTATATTCTCTTCTTGAGAAACTTTTATCCAAGTACCTTCTTCATCTAAAGCTAAATGAGAAAGAAAGATCTCAGAACTTGCCTGTCTTATACCATGTTCAATTTTCATTTGTAATTTAGTTTTATATTGCCCTTTGTTAATAATTTTACTCTCTAATATACCTTTATTGGGATCATCAAAAGCAAGTCCTTCATCAGCAGATGACATAAAATCTTTCATTAAAGGCCATACACTGCTAGGAAGTGCTTCAACATATAACCATCTTAATTCACCTAATTTATGCATTCGTATTTCATTAGTAGAGCCAGAAGAAAATACTTGAGCTGGTAGAGGAATTATGTAGGAATCCGCATCTAAATCTTCCTGGCTTTTAGGTATGGGGTAATAATCTACGATGGGTCTTGTAGGAGTATCTCCAGGATCTATAGATTTCTCCTGTTCCTCTTTTAAATAATCGTAGCTATGGTCTTTTAAAATCCATCCACAAGAATTCAATACTAGTGGTACAAAGATTAAAATTAAATAAGCTCTTTTCATTACTAATCTTCCTTTAATTTATAAGACCTAATTTCTTTAAAATAAGTTCCATTTGAGAATTATATTGATTGTCCAGCCAAGTTAAAGGCAATCTTATCCCTTGAGGAATCCGACCTACCTTATTTAGTGCCCATTTTACAGGTATGGGGCTTGTTTCTAAAAAAAGAGCCTCATGTATATCAGTTAACTTTGAATCTATTATCATAGCCTGTTTAAAATCTCCATTTAAAGAATGATCACATACCTGTTTTATCAATTTTGGTACTATATTGGCTGTGACTGAAATAACGCCATGCCCTCCTCCATTTAAAAAATTGCAAGCACTTATATCATCTCCGGAATAAAGAAGGAATGATTCTTCAGTCTTGCTCTTCTGTAAGCTCTCTTTCAATTGAATTAATCTATCTGGATCCGGAGAAGCTTCTTTTATTCCAACTATGTTTTCTAATTCTGATAAAGTCGCGGTTGTCTGTGGCAATAAATCACAAGCTGTTCTATTAGGAACATTATAAAGAATTTGAGGTATATCAACTTCTGAAGCTATTTCTGAGTAATGCTCTATAAGTCCTTTTTGAGTGGGTTTATTATAATAAGGGGTTACTAGAAGAGCGGCTGAAGCACCAGCTTCTTTTGCTGCTGAAGTTAAGTAAACTGCTTCTTTTGTAGAATTTGCTCCTGTTCCAGCAATAATAGGGATTCTACCTTTTGAGTGCTGAACACCTTGCTCTATTATCTGTACATGTTCAGAAACGTCTACTGTTGAGGACTCTCCTGTTGTTCCCACGCAAACAATTGCAGAAGTACCAGATTCAATGTGCCAGTCAATTAAATCAAATAGAGATTGCCAGCTAATATCTCCATTTTTTTCCATTGGAGTAACTAATGCTACTATAGATCCTCTTACGTCAAACACATTAATGAGTAAAATATTTAGATTGTTTCAATTAATTTTTTATAATTTTATTATATCAATTATAAGGAGGTTTTATGCCAACACCAAAATTAGGAAATAAGGCACCTTTATTTAAAGGGCAATGTACAGGAGAAAGATCAGTAGAACTCTCTAATCTAAAAGGGAAAAAAGTAATTCTATATTTTTATCCCAAGGATAATACTCCAGGCTGCACAACTGAAGGGCAAAATTTTAGAGATTTATATAAAGAATTTAAAAAGCAAAATACTTTGATATATGGAGTTTCTAGAGAATCAATAAAATCACATGAGAACTTTAAACAAAAGCAATCTTTTCCTTTTGATTTAATATCAGACGAAGATGAAAAAATTTGTAAGAAGTATGATGTTATAAAAGAAAAAAGCATGTATGGAAGAAAATATATGGGCATAGAAAGAAGTACGTTTCTTATAGATCAAGAAGGAAAGTTAGTTTACGAGTGGAGGAAAGTAAAAGTAACAGGGCATGTAGAGGAGGTCCTCAAAGCAGTAAAAGATCTATAAGTTCAGTCTTAGTTAAGATTCTTTTGAGGCCAAGAATTAATTATAGCTTTTACGAATGTTGCTAAAGGAATTGCAAAAAAGAGTCCCCAAAAACCCCAGATTCCTCCAAAGAATAGTACTGAGATTACAATAACTACAGGATGTAATTTATTTCTTGCTGAAAACAAAAGAGGTACAAGCAAGTTACCATCTAAGGCTTGAATGGCTAAATATAAACCTAGCAACCAATAAAAATTCTCGCTAAAACCCCACTCATACAGACCTAAAAGCAAGACTGGTATTGTCACAAGAATTGCTCCGAAGAACGGAATCATCACTGACAAACCTACCAATAATGACATAAGGAAAGTGTAAGGTAGGCCAACAAAGCTAAAAGCCAAAAAACTTACAAAGGTAACAATAATAATTTCAATAAATTTCCCTGTTACATAATTATATATTTGATCATTCATTTCATTGAAGATGGAGTCCATCAGTCCCCTTTCCTGAGGAGCAAAAAAACTTATTAAAGGTAAAAGAGTTTCTTTGTCTTTAACAAAAAAGAAAACCATTAGAGGGATAAGAATAGCGTAGATTAAAGCATTGAAAGCAAAACTAACAGTACCAGCAATTTGCTCTAAAGCTTGCGAAAGAAGCCTATCTATTTGAGAAGCTAAATTAGAAAAAATAATCTCCATCTCTTTTTCTGAAAAATACTCAGGATAGGACTCTGAAAGCCTTGTTAAGGCTTGTTGAAGTGATTCAACTAAGTTTGGTAGATTAGTTATCAAAGAATTGATTTGAGATCCTATTGAAGGTAAGACTAAAAAGAGACTTACATAAATGATAAAGAAAACTAATAAGGCAATAGTGAGTGAAACCCACCTAGGGAAATTATAGCTTTCTATCTTAAGGACTAACCCATTAAGTAAGAAAGCAATTACTAAACTTATTAAGATTGGTAATAAAATTCCACCGAAGAAAAATAATAAAGTGAAAGATATACAAATGAAAAAAGCGAAATAAATAGTTTCCTCATTGAAGAAAAATCTATCTACCAGTTTTTTTAGAACATCAAGCAAAATTAACTCTTTCCTTATAAAACAAAATTATCTGGTAGTATTTTCGCATAATATGAACTCATTGTTATTATGTAAGTCTAATTAGTATATTAAAAAGTAAAGATATGGTTAGTTTCAAAACTTCTTTTTTAAAACTTAGTGAGTATATTCTATTATTTTCGCTTCTAATCAGTTTTTCTTTAAATAGCCAAGAGAATTTACCTGAATTGGGTGATACCTCTTCATCTGCCATCTCTTTAGATTCAGAATATAGGTTAGGAAGACTTTATATTGCTCAACTAAGGAGATCATTACCGGATTTACAGGATCCGATAGTTCAAGACTATGTAGAACACTTAATGTACAGACTTAGTGAATATAGTCAGTTAGAAGATAGAAGACTAGAGTTAATAATGATTAAAGATAAGAATATAAATGCCTTCGCTGCTCCTGGAGGAATAATAGGAATAAATGCAGGTCTTATCTATCACTCAGACGATGAAGGTCAGTTTGTTTCTGTAGTTGCACATGAACTAGCTCATTTAAGCCAAAGACACTTCGCTAGGAACTTGCAAAGACAAAAAGATAGAAGCCTAGGTAATGCATTAATTCTATTAGCAAGTGTTGCCATAGCAGCTACTAGCATACCAGATGCAATTATGGCTGGTCAACAAATTCTAGTTCAACAAGCTCTATCGTATAGCCGAAGTAACGAACAAGAAGCTGACAGGATAGGGTTTCTTACTTTAATTTCAGCAGGCTATGATCCAGAAAGCATGCCTCAAATGTTTGAAAAATTGCAATCTTTAAGCAGATTAAGTGGCGCAAATGAACTTGAATTCCTTAGATCTCACCCCCTAACAAAGAAAAGAATTAGTGATTCCAGGATCAGAGCAAGAGAAATACAAGGGTCTAACTATAAGAATAGTTTAAGTTTTGAATTAATTAAAAAAAGAGTTTCCATAAATTTTTTTAAGACATCTAGGCAGGCCGTAGTTCAATTAAGTCAGGAAACTAGAAAAGCGAGAAGTAATAGGGAGAAAATAATTTCTAGATATGGTTTGGCCCTAGCTTTATCAAGAGATAATAAATACAACCAAGCCCTAGAGGAAGCAAGGGAAGCTTTGAAACTCCAAGAAGATAACCTTATTCTGCAATCAGCTCTCCTAGAAATCCATCTTAATGCGGGCAATGGATTGGAAGCTGTGGCCGTTGGAAAGAACCTCCTTGAGATGAATCCTTCAAATTACCCTATTTCAATGATGTATGCTAGGGCTCTTATTGATCAAAAACAGTATGATCAAGCTGAGGAAGTTCTAAAAAAATTACTCTTTAAGCGCAAAGAAGATCCTCAAATCTGGTATTGGTTAGCCGAAGTTCAAGGTCTTGCAAGAAAAATTATTTCTCTCCATCAGTCCAGAGCTGAGTATTTCTATTTAACAGGTAATTACGATAGAGCTATAGAGCATTTAAGATATGCTTTAGAACTAGTTGGAAATAATTTCCAGCTTAATGAAATATTACAAACAAAAATAGAAAATATATTTTCTACGAAAGAAGAGCTCAAAGAGTTTACTTAGCCTGGGGGCCAGGAAAGTTCTCTTCCAGCTATAAGATGTAAATGTACATGAAATACTGTTTGTTGAGCTCCAGCACCATTATTAACTACAAGCCTAAAGGCATCACCAACTTCTAATTTCCTAGCAATATCCCCTGCAACCAAAAGAAGGTGTCCAAGTAAATCTTTATCTTCCTCTTTAGAATCAGAAAGTTTATCGATTTGTTTCTTTGGGATTATCAAAACATGAATAGGAGCAACAGGGTTTATATCATAGAAAGCAAGACATAGATCATCTTCATAGACAATATCAGCTGGTAGTTCTTTATCGATTATTTTTTGAAATATAGTATCAGTCATTTATTCTATAATTTTTTAGATTCATCATAGCCTAGGATCTCTTCTTTCTCTGGATTTGTAGTTTTTTCTAGATACACTTTATATCCATCAACAAACGAAAGTTCTTTTATTCCGTCAATATGCATCTTTTTATCCTGAAACTCCTTTAAATCTGAAATTCTTTCTTTTGCGTCTTTTGGGTTTTTTGCTGCTGTAAAGAAATTCATATGAACTTCATAAAGTCCTTCTCCTATTGAAGGATCGTAAAAACCAACATGTACCATATATAAGTTCATATCCTACCCGTATAATTTTTAAGTTAATTATAGACGAATTCCAACTCTCGAAAGCAAAGTAACATATAACCAATATATTAGAGCTGTTGCAATAATTGATATGAAAATTGAATAAATAAAGTCTAGTTTCTTCAGAGCTAAAGGTAAAACAATAAAAAAAGTTAATCCAGGAGGTATTAGTAAAAGGATAGAATTTGTTAAATTAACAACAGGTTTAATATCTTTGGTATCAAAGTATAGCCAACTAATAGCGAGTATAGACATTAAAGGTATAGAGGCCAAGACTCCTGCAATCAAGGTTGATCTCCTGGCTATTTCCGAAATAGCAAGAATCAATACAACTGTTACTATTGCTTTTACTAGTAAATACATAACTTTATTAAGAAAAACTTAATCTAGCTCCTATAGACCTATTATATTAAATTAATAGCTATAGTAATTAATTCTCTGAAATTTGCATTCCTAACCAAGTTGCAGAAAGACATCCTATGACAGTAAGGAAAATATAAAGGAATACACTTAGAAAGTTACCTTGATCTATAAGTTGGAAACTTTCACGTGAAAAGGCTGAAAAGGTAGTAAAAGCTCCCAAGAAACCAACTATTAATAAGGGTTCATAAATATCATTATACTTTTGGTCAAAAGTGTTGATTAAGAGGCCCAATAAAAAACAACCTGTAACATTTACAAAGATTATTCCTAACGGAAAGAATAAAAAAGGTATTTTTTCTATTAGTTCTGAAATAAGAAATCTTAAAAGAGCTCCTAATGCCCCTCCTGCAATAACTAAAATATATTTCATTTTACTAAATGGTGGGCCGTCTGCGACTCGAACGCAGGACCAATTCCTTAAAAGGGAACTGCTCTACCAAACTGAGCTAACGGCCCGGAAGGTGAGTATATTAATAGTTTAGGAAAGTTATTTCGACTCTTCTACTAAAATTTTTAAACTTTTTTTTGCTAACTCAGCCGATCCTGTATTGGGGTGATCATTAATAAGTTGAAGAAAGTATTCTTTTGCGCCTTCTTTGTTTTCTAGTAATTGTTCAATAAGACCTAATTTATAAAGTGAGTCAGGGGCCCTATTATGATTAATATATTTTCTTACAACAACTAGATAATTCTCTCTAGCGTCTTCATTCTGCTTTTGAGCTAAATAAAGCTCTCCCGACCAGAAATATGCATCTGCTGTATAGCTTCCTTCAGGAAAGGAAACTATAAGTTCTCTAAATTTTCTTAAAGCTTCAGCATATCTTGAAGAATCAAATAGCTCTAGGGCTTTTCTATAGACATCTATTTCCATTGAATTATTTAACTGATTAGGTTCATCCTCATCAGAAGATATTTCTAAATTTTCATCATCAATTGCTTTTAGCTCACTTGAAAGAATATCGTGTAGTCTCTTATCTAAATCAAGATACCTTTGCTGTTGAAGCTCTTGGTATCTTTCTATTAAATAAGCATTTTCTTCTACTAAATTTCTAAGGGATTCAATTTCCTTTTGTAAATTCTCAATTTTCTGTAGAAGCATTTCAGAAGAATAATCTTCTGAAAATAAACCAGCTGAGATTAATAGGATTAAAAAAAATGTAAAAAGTTTCTTCAAGCTTTAATAAATTTTTATAACTGCTCTTCTATTTTTAGACCAAGATAATTCATCAGAGCCATAAGAAACTGGCTTCTCTTCTCCATAACTTACTACTGTAATCCGACTAGAAGCAACTCCGTTAACTTGTAAAAATTCAGAAACTGTATTGGCTCTTTTCTCTCCTAAAGCTAAGTTATATTCTCTAGTACCTCTTTCATCACAATGCCCCTCAATTCTTATTCTGCTTGAGTTAGATGCAATAGACCTTGCAAAATCTCTCATTTCAGTAGTAGCTGACGAAGAAAGATCATATTTATCATAATCAAAATATATCGTTCCTCCGATAGTGCTTTCTGCGTCAGAGAACTTGGAATCTGAACTAGCCGTAATGGCTGAGGAAGCCTCAGCACTATCCATCGATATACTTGCACAACCACTAAATGTACAAATTAAAGCAGCGATTAATAAGAAATTCTCAAATAAAGTCATAACTATCTCCTTTGTATTAATTATACTTTTTTTATAAAAAAATAACCTCCTAGAATTAATAGTCTTTAGCTTTTTATTCTAAAGATTTTAATAAGGGTGACCAACTAGGTTCCCTGACTCCACCTGAATTAGTAGGTAGAATAAAACGAGTTTTCCCATCAATAGAAATACCTGCAAGAATATCTACTCCATCATCCTTTGTTGCATAGATTATTACATTACCATTAGGGGAAATTGTTGGAGATTCATCAAGTTGAGTATCTGTCAAAATCTTTATCTTACCAGTTCTTAAATTTTGAACTGCTATATGAAACATTCCATCCTTTCTATGAACGAAAACAATACTTTTACCATCTGGTGTATATCTTCCTCTTGCATTATAAGTCCCTTCAAATGTCTTTCTCTTAATCCCCTTTGTAGAAACGTTCAATTCATATATTTGAGGAGTTCCACTCCTATTTGAAGTAAACAGTATTTTTTTTCCGTCTGGCGACCAGTCAGGTTCAGTATCTATACCAAAATGATTTGTTAATCTTGTCCATTTATTCTTCTTAATATCATAACGATATATATCTGGATTATTACCTTTTGAAAGTACTGCAGCTAAGTATTTATCTGTTGGTGACCAATTAGGAGAGCCGTTTATACCAGGTTCAAGTTTTAAAGATTTTCTTTTTCCTGTATAAACTTCTTGAATGTAAATTCTAGACTGTCCTTCTTCAAAAGAAACATAGGCTATTTCTTTTCCGTCAGAAGACCAACTTGGCGACATTATTGGCTCAGGAGAAGAAAATAGAACTGAATCGTTTTCTCCATCTATATCTGTGACTCTAAGATAATAATTTCCCTTAGGAAGTACTTCGTTATTTACATAAGTTATCTTGGTAGAGAATATACCAGGGATTCCATTTATTTCTTTATAGATCCTATCGCTCATAACATGTCCAAGAGATTTTAAAAAATTTGAAGATCCTTTGCTGATAGATCTCTTTACTACTCTTTTACGAGTAATATTAATAATTGAAAAACTCACTATTACATCTAGTAAATCCTTTCCTGGGGTAGCTGAGCCTATAACAAGATAATCTACCCCCAATAGATTCCAATCTCTATATAGGATTTCTTCTTCTGTACTAGGAAAACTCAACATGTTGCTAGGAGACAAAGTAGTAAATTCTCCAAAAGATTCTAGGTTTTCTGAGATTACTTTATCTAAATAAACTTCTGGGGGAGTGTCAAGATTCCATGATATAGGAACTATAGCTATGCTAACGGGATCTTTAATTCCTTCTGTAATCTCAATCCTTAATTGAGAATTACTAAGGGAGCAAAAAAAAAGTAGAAGAAAAATTATGTTTCTTTTAAACATCATCTTTAGTTTTTTGGATTGAAAACTAAAGTAAAATTACGAAAATGATTATCAAATAATTTTCTTCCCATATTTAAATCCTCAAATTTAGAAAGTTTCTCAACTGCATTTAGAGCGGAGTTATCAAAAGCCAGGTTACCACTGCTTTTTAATAGTTTTACGTCAATTATTTCTCCTGTTGGAACTAATTTTATTAAGAGCTCAACACTTAAACCTGTCCTAGCAGAAGAGGGTTGCTGCCAAACTTGCATTACCTGATTTTGTATGATTCCGCTAAATAAACTTATTTCATCAGGCTTTGTTACTTTCTCTAACTCTAGATTTATAAGGTCTTTTTCTAACTTCAGAACTTCCTTTTCTGCACTTATATTGGATAAATTAAATGCAGGTTTATTAAGTAGAACCTTTTTATTTTCAATTTTACTTACTTTAGTCTTCATAGAATTAGTATTTCTTTTTTCTACTTTATTTTCATAAACTAAATAAACGGGCATTGGTTCAAATGCATTTAGTGAATAAAGATCTTTAATTTTAAATAGATTTGTCAAAGAAAGAATCAGGGCTAGATGTAAAACTAAAGAAACAAAAAAACCAGAATAATAATTAACCATTTATTTTATAACTTGAGGAGGTTGAGTTATTAAACCTACATTTTCTGCTCCAGAAGACTGGAGAATAGACATTAACTCCATCACCTTTTGGTACTTTACTTCCCCGTCTCCTCTAACTACAACCTGAAGAGAGGGGTTTGAACTTAATATTTTGCTAACTTTTTCAGACAACATCTGTGAATTTAGGGGTTCATTTTTAGTTGATTCCATTTCAAGGAAAAAAACTCCATCTTGCTTAATTGAAACTATCAAAGGGTCGCTTCGTTCCCTAGGTAGAAGCTCAGATGTTGTCTCCGGTAAATTAACTAAAACTCCTTGAACCATCAAAGGTGCAGCAACCATAAAAACTACTAAAAGAACTAACATTACATCAATGTAAGGAACTACATTAATTTCAGAAAGTAATTTTCTTTTTCTTCTTCTAGAAGTCATTTTTTATAAACTTCTTTTCTTAAAACAATTGAAAATTCATCAATGAAATCTTCAAAATTAGAAATTAAGTTCTCAACTGAACTTGTATATCGATTGTAAGCTATTAGAGCTGGTATAGCTGCAAATAAACCTATGGCAGTGGCTATTAAAGCTTCAGAAATTCCAGGAGCTACGGCTGATAAAGTAGCTTGATTAGTTTCAGCAAGTCCTCTAAAAGAATTCATAATTCCCCAAACTGTTCCAAATAAACCTATGTAAGGGCTTGCTGAGGCGACAGTAGCAAGGAAAGGCAAGTGTTTTTCTAATAAGGACTGTTCTCTAGATAGGGCAATTCGCATAGCCCTTTCAGCTCCTTCTATTACGGTATCAGGCTCTAAATTTTGTTTCCTTAAGTTTTTATACTCTTCGTATCCTGCTCTAAAAAGACACTCAATTCCTGAAGGTTCATTCTTATCTTCTAAACCTTCTTTAGATATTGCTTCCAAACCTGTTTCTGACCAAAACTTATCTTCAAAAATTAATAACTCATCTTTAGATCTAGTTAGATATATCCATCTTTCAAAGATTATCATCCATGAGGAAACTGAAGCTAATAATAAAAGAATAATAACAAACTGAACAATAAAGCTAGCATTAAGAAAGAGATCAATAACTGAGTAACTCATATTTATTCCAATAAAGTCTTCATTCCATTAAATAACTCTTCAGGTAAAGCTTTAGGCTTAAAATTTGACACACTAATACATCCACACTTTATAAGGGCTTTGCATGATAAAACATCACCATCTTCTAGAACTTTTTGAGAAAAATCAAAAGTAACTTTACCTACTTTTTCTATTTGAGTATGAACTTCTATATTTTGATCTAAATAGGTAGGTTTTTTAAAATTTATTTTAGCTTCACGGACAATAAATATACTTCCTTCATCCATCAAATCTTTTTGATTGTAGCCTATTGTTCTTAACAGCTCTGTACGAGCCCTTTCAAAAAATTTTAAGTAATTTGCGTAATAGACTACTCCTTGAGCATCAGTATCTTCATAATAAACTGTAAGGGGATAGATGTGCATATTAATAGTTATGCTCCTCTATATCCTCCTTGTAAAGGTTCTTTAATAAGAATATAAAGTCTTCCCATAAAAGATCAGCTGTGTAAGGAGAATTTAGATTAAGTTCGGGATTAATAGCTCCAAGAGGCACTCTAACCTTTATAGGTCTTCTGTCGAACTTATAAACAAGTGCAGGGATTCCTTCATCTCTAGTGGCTTCTTGTACTTGTTTCCACCAAGCATCAAGAGGCTCTGCTCCTGACCCATATCTCTTACATTCTATATACCACCTACCCAACATTAAATCAGGTAGGTGTTTTTCTCTTGTTTGTTCTAGTATTCTTCTAATACTATTCTTTAAACTAAGATCAGAAGTGAGCAGGTTTCCTATCTCTCTTTCAAAAGATGCTCCTTTATTTCTTGAATTTGTCATAACTAATTTATATGTTCTACAATTTCTTCTGGGAAGTCTGCATTTGAATGAACATTTTGAGTGTCATCTAGGTCTTCAAGATTCTCCAAAAGTTTATAAATTTTAATTGATGTTTCTAGATCTGTTGAAACTGTTGTTTCCGGAACTAAACTTAATTCACTCTCAGAAATATCTATACTTGAATCTACTAATGCCCTCTTAACGTCCTCATACTCTTCTAAAGAAGCAGTTATAGTTATTGTTCTATCTGGATTTTCTTCAATATCTTCTGCTCCGGCTTCTATTGCAATTTCCATAATCTGTTCTAAGTTATTATGTTGATTTAATTGAATTAACCCTTTTTTATTAAATAGATAAGAAACCGATCCATCTGTTCCTAAGTTTCCTCCTGCTTTTGTAAAAGCATGTCTTACTTCAGCAACAGTTCTGTTGTTATTATCCGTCATTGATTCGACAATAATTGCAACCCCTCCAGGACCATATCCCTCGAAGGTAGTTTCTTCAAGATTCTCTGCCTCACTTCCTCCTGCACCTCTTTGTATAGCCCTTTCTATTGTATCTTTCGGCATATTAGATGAAAGAGCTTTATCTAATGCAGTTCTTAGTCTTGGATTATCTTCTGGTAAAGGCCCTCCAAGTTTTGAAGCCACGGTAAGCTCTCTGATTAGTCTAGAGAAGACCTTACCTCTCTTTGCATCTTGTCTTCCTTTTCTATGCTTTATATTTGCCCACTTAGAGTGACCAGCCATTCTTAATCTTCCTTTTCAAAAACTATATTTAGTTCTTTTAATTGTTCAGTGGAGACCTCACCAGGAGCTTCTGTCATTAAACAAGAGGCTGTCTGAGTTTTAGGGAAAGCAATGACATCCCTTATAGAATCTGAAGATGTCATTAACATAATTAACCTGTCATAACCTATAGCCAAACCGGCATGAGGGGGGCAGCCATATTGAAGTGCAGAAAGTAAAAATCCAAATTTTTTCTCAGCTTCATCTGATCCTATCCCTAAAATTTCTAATACCGTAGAAAGCATTTTATGATCGTGTATACGCACTGACCCACCACCTAGTTCTAGCCCGTTAAGCACTACATCATATGCATCAGACAAGCATGATAGAGGATCTTTCTTTATCTCTTTTACGGAGCATAAAGGTGAAGTAAAAGGGTGGTGAAGAGGCGTTATTTCTTTACTTGCATTTAATTCAAACATTGGGAAATCCACAATCCAACATGGTGCCCACTTTGATTCAAGTAAGTTGAGGTCTTTGCCTAATTTATCTCTTAAAGCTGAGAGTGAGTCATTAACTATCTTTTTTGGTCCTGCTCCAAAGAAAATAATATCTCCTTTTTTAACCTCTAACTTTTGTATCAGATCAGTTATAAGGTGGTCCTCAAGAAATTTTAATATGGGAGATTGTAAGCCTTCTTTCCCTTTTCCTGGATCTTCAACTCTAATGTATGCTAAACCTTTAGCACCAATTTCAGATACGAAATTAGTATATTCATCTATTTGTTTTCTAGATAACGAATCTCCTCCTGGAACAGAAATACATGCTATTCTGGAATCCTTGGCATTTGCAGGCTCACTAAAAACTTTAAATTCAGTTTTTTTAAACATGTCTGCTAACTCAATTAATTCTAGAGGATTCCTTAAATCAGGTTTATCTGTTCCATATCTTTGCATTGCATCTTGATAAGAGATTGAAGGGAAATCCCCTAAATCCTCATCTAAAACTTCTAAAAAAATTGTAGAAATTAGTTTTGTAACTAGATCTCTTATTCCCTCAGAACCTATAAAAGAACATTCCAAATCAATTTGAGTAAATTCTGGTTGTCTATCGGCTCTTAAGTCCTCGTCCCTAAAACATCTTGCAAATTGATAATATCTTTCAAAACCAGAAGCCATTAAAGTTTGCTTAAATAATTGAGGGGATTGAGGTAAGGCAAAGAAAGAACCAGGATATGTTCTGCTTGGTACAAGGTAGTCTCTAGCTCCTTCTGGGGTTGCCTTAGTTAACAAAGGAGTTTCTATTTCTAAAAATTCTTGCTTATCTAGAAAATCTCTTACACTTTTAGCTGTCTTAGATCTCAAACGAATATTTTCTTGCATTTGATCTCTTCTCAAATCTAGAAATCTATACTTAAGCCTTGTCTCTTCTCCTACAGAAGAATAATCATCTAACTGAAATGGTATAGGTTTAGAAGGATTAAGTATCTTAAGACTTGACCCTACAACTTCAATTTCTCCTGTTGGCAATTCAGAGTTAATCGTTCCCGTGGGCCTATTTCTAACTTCTCCCTTTATTGCAATAACATATTCATTTCTACAAGACTCAGCTATCTTAAATATTTCCTTTTCATCTGGGTTATAAACTATCTGTACTAATCCAGACTCATCCCTAAGATCAAAGAAGATTACTCCGCCATGATCTCTCCTTCTATGGATCCAACCGGATAATTCTATCTCTTGACCAGAATCTTTCTTGTTAATCGATCCACATTTTTTGTGTTTATAAGCGCCCATAAGTTAATTATCCTCTGGAATCTTTCTTCTTATCATCTTTTTTATTTTCTTTTTTTTCATCTTTTTTATTTTCTTTTTTTTCAGAAGAAGTCTCCTTCTCACTTTTAACTACATTCTTCTTATTACCAGTTTTAAAATCTGTTTCATACCAACCTGTTCCTTTTAATCTGAAAGAAGGTGCTGTAGGAATCTGCTGAAGATTTGGATTCTTTTTTTTAAAAGAATCTAACTCTGATATCTTCATTTGAATTTCTACTACCTTTTTTTTACCTTTTTCTTTAAAAATATAAGTTGGCATAATAATTTTTTAGGGATTATACCAATATAAGCTTATTTGCTTATTATCTCGTTTACTCTTTTACTAAATGTTAATATTGTAAATGGAAGTAAGATCATGAAAACCAGTAATTTATTACTAGCTACTCAAAGAGAACACCCCTCTGATGCAGAAACTATAAGTCACCAACTTATGATAAAAGCTGGATTAATCAGACAAGTGGCTTCAGGCATATATAACTGGCTTCCTTTAGGAATGAACATTCTAAGGAAAGTTGAAAATATAGTCAGAGAAGAGATGAATAAGTCTGGTGCCCAAGAAATATTGATGCCCATGGTACAACCTGGGGAGTTATGGAAAGAAACAAATAGATGGCAACAATACGGTAAAGAGTTGCTAACCCTTCAAGATAGACATGATAGGGAATTCTGTCTTGGGCCTACGCATGAAGAAGTAATTACTGATCTCTGTCGAAATGACATAAGAAGCTATAAACAACTCCCAATAACTTTTTTTCAAATTCAAACAAAATTTCGAGATGAGATAAGACCAAGATTTGGGGTTATGAGATCTAGAGAGTTTTTGATGAAAGATGCTTATTCTTTTGATCTAACTAAAGAAGCTATGGATGAAAGTTATAAAACTATGAAGGAAGCTTATATAAGAATATTTGACCGGATTGGATTAGATTACAGAGTAGTGAAAGCAGATAGTGGAGCAATAGGAGGGTCAGATTCTGAAGAGTTTCATGTTTTAGCTGACTCTGGAGAAGATCTTCTAGCTTTTAGCGATAAGAGCGATTACGCAATAAATGCAGAGTTATTAATTGAGTTAGAGTCAGGTCAGGATCCGGAAACATTAGAAGGCAGAGAGAGTCCAGATGGAAAAGGTACCTTAAAATTAAAAAGAGGAATAGAGGTAGGCCATATATTTAAATTAGGTAAAAAGTATTCAGAAGGCATGAAA